>JAABUQ010006612.1_pt1 | contig 17426 bp, 16 predicted proteins | sample 5560001 | NCBI WGS metagenome assembly JAABUQ01 (sample SAMN10711888, study PRJNA513371) | rock metagenome | isolation source: Antarctica rocks | place: Antarctica: Victoria Land, Finger Mt nord | collected 2015-12-18
ACGGGCGTGGCCGTGCGCACTTTCGTGCAGCTCGCGCTTGATTGGTCGCGAAAGTAGCAAAATCGCGGGTCGGATATGCTGGATCGGCGGAGGTAGTCAGGAATGCAGCTTCGTGTCCTTGCGTTTGTGCTTGCCGGAGGAAAGGGCACCCGGCTTTATCCGCTGACCAAGGAGCGGGCCAAGCCCGCGGTTCCTTTCGGCGGCCGCTATCGCATCGTTGATTTCGTTCTCAGCAACCTGGTGAACTCGGGCATTTATTCTATCTACGTTCTGGTTCAGTTCAAAAGCCAGTCGCTCCTACAGCACCTTCGCGAGGGCTGGGAAGTCAGCGGCCTCTTGAAGAACAACTTCATCATCCCGGTACCGGCGCAGATGCGCTCCGCGCAGGAGGACTGGTACCGCGGAACGGCCGATGCCATTACCCAGAACATCAATCTCATCGAACAGGCGAACCCGCATGTCGTCGTCATCTTCGGCGCCGATCATATCTACCGCATGAACATCCGGCAGATGATTGAGTATCACGTCGAAAAGCGCGCCGGCGTAACGGTGGCGGCGATCCCGGTCCAGAGGGAGCTGGCTTCCGAGTTCGGCGTGATTGAAACCACGCCCAATGGAAGTATCATCGGCTTTCATGAGAAGAGAGCGGACGCACCCACCATGCCTGACGATCCGGCGCGCGTGTTCGCTTCCATGGGCAACTACGTTTTCTCAACCGATCTGTTGCTTGAGGAGCTTTATAAAGACGGGCAGAATGAGAGGAGCTCGCACGATTTCGGCAAGGACATACTGCCCTCCCTCATCGGGCGCGCCGACATGTACGCCTACGATTTTCAGACGAACATTATTCCGGGAGATCCGATCGGTTCCACGCAGTATTGGCGCGATGTCGGAACTTTGGACGCGTATTACGAAGCCAGTATGGATCTGCGCGCCGTATCGCCTGAACTGAATCTGTATAACCGCCAATGGCCCCTGCGCACCGCCGGCTATTTCGACGCGCCCGCCAAGTTCGTTTTCGATGAAGAGGGCCGGCGAGGAATGGCCGTCGACTCTATTATTGCGGGAAGCTCTATCGTTTCAGGCGGCATGGTGAAGTGCTCGATTCTCGGGCGCGGCGTACGCGTTCACACCGGAGCGTATGTGGAAAGCACGGTGATATTCGACAACTGCGACGTCGCCCGTCACGCTAAGGTGCGCCGGGCCATTCTGGACAAGAACGTGAAAATTCCCGAAGGCGCGACCATCGGCTACAACCTCGAAGAGGATCGGAAGAAGTATCACGTCACCGACAGCGGCATCGTCGTAATTGAAGGGCACCAATCTACCGTCGACATCGCTTCGCTACAGGTCTAATTTCAGATATTGATTCCAATCTGCCAGAGCGAGAACCCGACCGACTGCCGGAAGTAGAGCCAGCGAAGCTGCCTGAACGTGAGCGCGCCGGTAGGCGGTCTCGGCGAACCGTACACTTTGACGTTTTGGGCCTCGAGCAACCGTTTGACACGGTAAATGTGGTATCCGTCGCTGACCACAATGCAGGAGTGCAAATTCATACGCCGCATGATCTCGACTGAAGCATCCACGCTTTGTGCCGTGGTCGCCCCTTCCGGTTCCACGAGAATGGCTTCGGAGGGCACGCCATGCTGGACCAGATAAGCGCGTCCTACTTCGCCTTCGGTAAAGGTGGGATCGCCGCCGGCGCCGCCGGTCGTCAATACATAGGGGGCGAGCCGCTTCAGGTACAACACCAAAGCGTGGTTCAGGCGGCCTTGCAGAACGCCGGACGGCTTGCCGCGATACTCCGCCGCGCCCAGCACCATAATGACGTCGGCGGGCTGAGCTTCCTCGGCGATCGACTGCCGCTCGATCTCCTTGGCGACATAGAACAGGTAGCCTAGAAGCAGGATCGAGAGCAGGAGGAGCGAACCTGCAATAGCGCGCTTCATGCGGCTGGTTTCAGAGCCGGCATTCGATTGGTTTGAAATTCTAGTCTACGCCCGAAGCATGGAAGCGCACCGAACTTTGCCCACGGAACTTCAATGGAGTTGACAAGCGCCCGAAACCCGCTGCTACAAAGAATCCGCCGGGCGGCTGCAGCCGGACGTCCCACTGAAGACGGCTTGATTGTGGCGGAAGGACCGCACCTGCTGGAGGAAGCGCTACGAGGACGTTGGACCATCGAACACATTTTCGTAAGCGCCGGGGCCCGGGAGCATCATCGGGAGCTCCTGCAAAAGGCCGGGGCTGAAATCACCGAGGTCTCGGAACGGGCGCTGGCCTCAACGGCCGCCACCGCAACGCCGCAAAACGTACTGGCGCTTTTGCGCCCTCGCCAATGGGTGTGGAACGATGTAAGCACGCCATCCGCCCTGGTTGTCGTCCTCGACGAGGTGCAAGATCCCGGCAATGTGGGAACGATGATACGGTCCGCCGAAGCCTTCCGAGCGACGGGCGTTGCGCTTCTCAATGGCTGCGCACGCGTCGCCAATGGTAAGGTACTGCGCGCCACGGCGGGATCCATCTTCCGCATGCCGTTTCTGGAAGGGATGAGCCAGGCCGAGCTGATCAGGCATGTCGAATCGGATGGTCTGAAGCTGTACGCGCTCTCGCCGCGCGGCCAAACGGAGATCGCGAACGCCGATCTGCGGAGTCCTTGTGCGTTGCTGGTTGGGAGCGAAGCCAACGGCGTTTCCCCGAACCTGTTGGCGAAGGCGGAAGCGATCTCGATTCCCACCGCCAAAGTGGAGTCTCTGAATGCCGCGGTGGCCTGTTCTATTGCCTTGTACGAAACACGGCGGCAAAGAGGCGAGCACATGAGTGTCGAGCACATGAGGATCAAGCAATGAGCCTTTTCGACGCGTCGCCGCTGCCCGCCAGTGAAGGCCGCCTCGGAGGCGATCGTCCGCTCGCGGATCGCATGCGTCCGCAAACGCTCGACGAATACATCGGCCAGGAGCACATCCTCGGACCCGGCAAGCCGCTGCGCGCCCAGGTCGTGAGCGGCCATCTCACCTCCATGATCCTGTGGGGCCCTCCGGGTTCGGGCAAGACGACACTAGCCGCGCTGGTCGCCGGGAAGAGCGGCTCCGGCTTTATTCCCTTCAGCGCCGTATTGAGCGGAATCAAAGAGATCAAAGCGGTGATGGCCGATGCCGAGAAGCTCCGCGGGCTGGGCCGTAAAACCGTGCTCTTCATCGATGAGATTCATCGCTTCAACAAAGCGCAGCAGGACGCGTTCCTGCCCTATGTAGAACGCGGCGATGTCACGTTGATCGGCGCCACCACGGAGAATCCGTCGTTTGAAGTGGTTTCGGCGCTCCTGTCCCGCACCAGGGTGTACGCGTTGCGGGCGCTCGAAACGCCGGAAATTGTGACGCTCCTAGAGCGCGCGCTGGCCACGCCTTACCGCGGCTTAGGACACCTGGGCCTAAAGGTGGACCGCGAACTGCTCAATGAGATCGCAGTGGCTTCGAACGGCGACGCGCGTGCCGCACTCAACACCCTGGAGATCACCGCCGAACTGGCGCAGGACGGCGCTGTCGACCGGCAAGCCGTGGCTGATGCGCTACAGCGCAAGGTGCTGCTGTACGACAAATCCGGCGAAGAGCATTTCAACCTGATCTCTGCCCTGCATAAGTCTGTCCGCTCCAGCGATGGCGATGCAGCGCTGTACTGGTTAGGGCGGATGATGGCAGCCGGGGAGGATCGGCTCTATCTGGTCAGGCGTCTCATCCGCATGGCGATCGAGGATATCGGTTTAGCCGATCCGAGAGCAGTGGAGCAATCCATCGCCTGCATGCAGACGGTTCACTTCCTGGGAGTTCCCGAGGGAGATCAGGCGTTGGCGCAGTTGACCCTCTATCTCGCGCTGGCTCCGAAATCGGATGCCGCCTACCAGGCGCTGAACCGCGTCAACGCAACCATTCAAAGCACGGTGGCGCCGCCCGTTCCGCTGGCTTTGCGCAACGCGCCTACCGGGTTGATGAAAGAAATGGGGTACTCGAAAGGGTACAAACACGCCCATAAAGAAGCCGACGCAGTGACCGATATGGAATGTTTACCGGAGTCCTTGGCCGGCACGCAGTTTTACTACCCTTCAGAGCGAGGCTTCGAACAAAAATTGCGCGAACGTCTAGAATGGCTCGAGAAAAGACGCGATAACCGGCCGGTTTCGGACGATTAAGTAGATGTACGGTCATTGTAAGCTTGAGGATCGGAGTTCTGATAGGTGTCCGAAGATACATTAATTCTGGGGAGGCGTCTTGAGACTCCGGACGTGAACAGCACCGAGAGGCGGAGATCCAGCCGTTTTCCGATTGAGCGAGAGCTTCGCTATAAGACCCTCAATCAACGGACGGAAATTCTCGCCGGTAATGGTAAAACGCTGAATATCAGCAGCTCTGGCGTACTTTTCACGTCCGATCACGACTTGCCCGTAGGTACACGGCTCGAAGTCTCCATCAGTTGGCCCGCTCAGCTCAATGAGAAGTGCCTGCTCAACCTCGTGGCCCGCGGACGCATCACGCGCCATCTGAAAGGCCAACTCGCGCTCCAAATCCAGCAGTACGAGTTCCGGACCCAAAGCCGTCCCGGAAAAGAGAAGTAAACCCCGCTAGTTTCTAGCCCCACTAAAAACCCGGTGTCTTATCTGGGCTACTATGGCAGTGTTGTGCGACGACGTCTCGCCTCCGCTGCCGCCGCGCTGAGCTTTGTCATTCTATTGGTCCTGCTCATCTGGCAGGGCTCGTTCCGAATTACCTACTCGCCGGCGAACCTCAGTGAAACCGTAGCTCTATGGGCGGTCTCCACCCTCATCTTCCTCCTGACGGTGCTGCTGGCCTTCCTCCTTTTCCGGGCCGGCGTCAAGGTCTACATCGATCGCCAGCGCAACCGCGAAGGTTCCCGCCTCCGCTCCAAACTATTGGCCGGCGCGCTAGTGCTCACCCTCGCCCCCACTCTGTTCATGGTGCTGTTTAGCGGGTTTGTCCTCAACCGGCATTTGGACGTCTGGTTCAACCGCCCGGCGGACACCGCCCTGCAGGAGGCGGATCAGGATCTGCGGGAACTCGATGCCTCGTACAACAAGGAAGCGCAAGAACGGGTGCAGGCCGAGACGGATTGGATCAGCGTACTGCCACAAACCCATGAAGCGGCGCGGAACGGGCGGATTGACGCGTCTTTCTTTCGAGATCTTGCCAACCGCCATGCCATCTATCAGCTCGTCCTAACGCGCCCGACCGGAGCGCCGCTGCTGCTCTACCAACGCTTCGAAGAACCAGGCCGGCCTCTCCTCCGCGCCTCCGCCGATCTCGGGAAAGGCAACGCCCGGCTTGGGCGGCTTACCGTAGTCGCGCACATGAGCAGCGCCCGATCCGGCCAAGACGACCTGTTTGCGAAAGTGAATGCCTTCCATCAATTTGTCAACGATCAGGCGGGCCGGAGAAAATTCTACAAGGAAACATACTTCCGTCTCATTTGCCTGATTACGCTCTTCGTCCTGTTCTTCGCCGCCTGGTCCGCGCAATTGCTAGCCAGGCAGATCAGCGTCCCCATCTCCGCGTTGCTCGGCGCGGCGGAGGAAATACGGCGCGGCAACCTCTCCTACCGTGTCCGTGTTTCGGCGCTGGACGAGCTGGCGACCCTGGTCCGGGCGTTCAACGAAATGACCAATGAGTTGGACGGGAATGCGCGCGAGCTTGAATCCAGGCGCCGCTTCACCGAAGCCATTCTCGAAAGCATCCCCACCGGCGTCATCTCGCTGGCGGCCGATGAGCGGATTGAACGCGTGAATCGCGCGCTCAGCGGCATCTTCTCCGAGCCCGTTGCGGCCACGGCCAAGAAGCTGAGCGACCTCTTCTCAGGCGACGACTTGGCGGAGGTTCGATACGTGTTGAAACGCGCGCGGCGCACCGGGACAGCCGCGTGCCAGCTCGATATGCAGCGCCGTAACTCCGTTCTTCACCTCGCCATCACAGTCGCCTCGCTCGAACAGCAACGCGGGTTCGTGATGGTCCTCGAAGACACCAGCGACCTCCTGCGCGCCCAGAAATCCGCAGCCTGGCAGGAGGTAGCGCGCCGCATTGCTCATGAGATTAAGAATCCATTGACGCCCATCTCTCTTTCGGCGGACCGTATGGCGCGCCAACTGATCCGGGTCCCGCTTGAACCCGAGGTTCGCGCCATTTTTCAGGAGTGTACGCAAATCATTCAGCAGGAAGTGCAGACCGTAAAGGCGTTGGTGAACGAGTTTGCGCAGTTCTCGCGCTTCCCCACCGCACAGCTCGCCCCCGCGGATCTAAACGAAATTGTGGAGAGCGCCCGGGCCGTCTTTGCCGGAAGGCTCGATGGCATCGCCGTTATTTTGAAGCTCGCTCCCCAACTGCCGCTGGTGATGGCGGACAAGGAGCAGATCAAGGGAGTGATCGTCAACCTGATGGATAACGCCGCCGAGGCAATGAGCGAAGCGCCCGTTCGGGAGTTGCTCGTCGGCACTTCTCAATCCGGGCCGGATACGGTCGAACTGTCGGTTACGGATACAGGTTCGGGCGTCTCCGCAGCCGACAAGGAAAAGCTGTTCCTCCCTTACTTCTCCACAAAATCGCGCGGCACCGGCTTAGGTCTCGCCATCGTCAGCCACATCATCAAGGAGCACCACGGACGCGTCCGCGTGGAAGACAACTTCCCGGCCGGAGCGCGCTTCGTGGTGGAGCTGAACGCCGCCCTATCGTCTGATCCGGCACCCGATTCGATGCCCGATTCAATGAATGCCTCGAAGTGGACGGACGACGCCCGCGAGACCCAGCCCGCTACGCTGAAGGGGTAAGCCCCACTCCCCATGCCCGTACGCGGACCCAAAGTGCTTGTTGTCGATGATGAGGCAGGCATCCGTCAATCCCTCCGGGGCGTCCTCAGCGACGAGGGATACCAGTGTACCGCCGTCGAAAGCGGCGAGGCGTGTCTCGAAGAACTCGGGCGCGAAGCTTACGAAGCCGTGCTGCTCGATATCTGGATGCGCGGCATGGATGGCCTCACTACACTCGCGCACATCCAGGACCTGCCGCCTGGAACGAGGCCGGCCGTCATCATCATCTCCGGTCACGGCAACATTGAAACCGCGGTCAAGGCGACGAAATTAGGCGCTTTCGATTTCGTCGAGAAGCCTCTTACAATCGATAAGGTCAGTGTGGTTCTGAAAAACGCAGTGACGCAGCGGCGCATGGATCTGGAACTGCAACGGCTCCGCGAAGACACCGGAACCTCCGAGATCATCGGCAACAGCGTGCCCATGAAAGCCCTTCGGCAGCAGCTTAAGTTGATGGCGGGGACGAATGGCCGGGTGCTGATCTATGGCGAAAGCGGTACCGGCAAAGAGCTCGTCGCCCGCGCCACTCACCGCCTCAGCCCCCGCGCCAACGGCCCCTTCGTGGAGGTAAACTGCGCCGCGCTTCCTGAAGATCTGATCGAAAGCGAGCTGTTCGGAGATCGCCGCACGAGTTCCGACGGCACCGTCCATCACAAGGTCGGAAAGATGCAAGCGGCTCATGGCGGGACGTTTTTTCTCGACGAAGTGGGCGACATGAGTCTTCGAACCCAAGCCAAAGTACTGCGCGCTTTGGATGAGCACCGCTTTGAGCCGGTCGGCGCGCCGCAATCGATTCAAGTGGACTTCCGCGTGATCGCCGCCACCAACAAGAATCTGGAGAAAGAGATCGAACGCGGCAATTTTCGCGAAGACCTCTTTTACCGCTTGAACGTCATTCCCTTCACCGTCCCTCCGCTGCGGGAGCGTGCCGAAGATATTCCTCTGCTCGCCGCCTATTTCCTGCAGAAGTATGCCTTCGATTACGGCCGCAAGCCTAAGGATCTCAGCGAAGAGGCTCTCGACGCGCTCATGAACTACGCTTGGCCGGGCAACGTTCGCGAACTGCGCAACCTGATGGAGCGCATCGTCATTCTCTATCCGCAGCGCCGCATCGAGGTACGCCATCTTCCTTTGGACAGCGCCCGCAAAGCGCAAAACGGCAAATCGGGCGATGGCTTCGGAAGCCTTCACGATGTGAAGGAAGCAGCGGAACGCGACTATATTTTGCGCAAGCTGGAGGAGACGGGCGGAAATGTCACCCGCGCCTCCGAACTGCTGGGCCTCGAGCGAAGCAACCTTTATCGCAAAATGAAAACGCTTGGAATCGCGCCCAAAGAGTGAGAAAAACTCGCGCCCGCGTGCGGCGTTGCATCGTAACTCTCGATGCCCGTTGAGCCTGAACGTATCCGCAAGCTGAACTCCGCGCCGGAGCGGCCAGAGCGCAAGTACGTCGTCTATTGGGCGGGGGCCAACCGGCGTGTAGACGCGAATCATGGCCTGCTCTACGCAGCCGAAATCGCCAATCGCTACCAGCTTGCGGTGCTTTTCTATGAAGGCGTCACCTTCGCTTACCGCTACGCAAATACACGCCTGCATACCTTCATGTTGCAAGCGGTTCCCGAAACCGCCAAACGGCTGAAGAAAGCAGGCGTCGGCTATCTCTTCCGCTTGCGGCGAACGGCCGACGACGCCGAGGATGTCTTCCAGCAAATAGCCAGAGACGCGGCCGCTGTGGTGACGGATGACTACCCCACGTTCCGGCCTCGCGAGTTGAACGCCCAAGTGCCCCAGACGCTCGACGTCGCGTACTACGTGGTGGATTCAAGCTGCGTGGTGCCGATGAGCCTTATCCCGCAGCGCCAATACGGTGCTTACACCATCCGGCCTAGAATCCATAAGCTGCTCCCGAAATACTTTCAGCCACCCGATAAACTGCGTGTCACACGGCGCTTCGAAGGCCCTTCTTCTGAGTTTCACGTGCCCGTGACGGAAGCCAATATCGCGGAGCTTGTCGCCTCCTGCGACATAGACCATTCCGTCTCGCCATCGCTATCCTTCCGAGGCGGACGGCTTCAGGCGGAGAGGCTCCTGGCCTACTTTCTCGAGCACAATCTCCATCGATACGCCCGTTGCCGGAACGAACCTTCCGAACACGCCACCTCTCATCTCAGCCCCTATCTGCATTTCGGGCAGATCTCCTCGCTTGAGGTCGCGCTAGCAACGCGCGAGTACGCCGCTAAACACAAGCTGATTGCCGGCGAGTTCCTGGAAGAGTTGATCGTGCGGCGCGAACTCGCATTCAATTACGCGAGTCATGTGGAACAGCCCGACAGATTAGAAAATCTGCCCGACTGGTGCCGGCAGAATATGCGCAAGCACGAGGGCGACCCGCGCGACCCGCTATATACGCCCCAGCAGTTGGAAGCGGCGGAAACCTACGACCAACTTTGGAACGCCACGCAAAAAGAGATGCGTCTGCGCGGAAAGATTCACGGTTACTATCGCATGTACTGGGGCAAGAAGATCCTGGAGTGGTCGCGCACTTACCAGGAGGCCGTCGACACGATGGTCGACATCCATGGCAAGTACGCGCTCGACGGGCGTGATCCGAATACCTTCACCAACATCTTGTGGTGCTTCGGATTGCACGATCGCGCGTGGACGGAGCGGCCCATCTTTGGGAAAATGCGCTATATGTCGCTCGGAGGCATGCAGCGCAAAACCGATACCGGCGCCTATATCAAAGAGATCGAAACTCTCGAACGCAGCGGCAAAGACGTGGCGAAACAAATCTGACTATGGACTACCTGATCACCGGTGCAACCGGCTTTATCGGACAAAAGTTGGTGCGAGAACTCCTGTCGGCCGGCAACGACGTGAACTATCTGGGACGCCGGCGTAGTGGCGCTTTGGACTCGCGCGCCGCGTTTCACCGTTGGGATGCCGGACAGCTCCCGCCGCTCGACAGCGTGCCCACCGTCGACGCCATCATCCATTTGGCGGGCGAGCCGATCGCGCAGCGCTGGAATAGCGAAATCCGGGGCCGCATACGCGACAGCCGCATCGAAGGCACTCGGAAGCTGGTGTCTGCCATCGCCGCGCTGAAGCACAAGCCCTCAGTGCTCGTTTCGGCTTCGGCCGTCGGCTACTACGGCGATCGAGGCGATGAGATCCTGACCGAGAACAGCGGCCCGGGCACCGATTTTCTAGCCCAAGTCTGCTCGGACTGGGAACGCGAGGCCCTGCGGGCGCGCGAATTAGGTCTGCGCGTGGTGCTCATTCGCATCGCTGTCGTCCTCGGGCGGGAAGGCGGTGCATTCAAGCAGATGCTCGCTCCCTTTCGCCTTGGCATCGGCGGAAGGTTCGGCAACGGGCGTCAATGGATGCCCTGGATTCATGTGGATGATCTGGTGCGCCTGCTTATCTTCGCGGCCGGGAACGCACAAGTCGACGGCCCTTTGAACGGCTGCGCGCCGCAGCCCATCCCCAATGCGGACTTCACCAAAGCCCTGGCCGCCGCGGTTCACCGGCCAGCCATTTTCCCCGTCCCGAAGTTCGCCCTCAAGTTGGCCCTCGGCGAAGTGGCGGAGTTCGTTTTCGAGAGTCAGCGCGTCGTTCCGGAACTCACTCAACGCGCGGGATTTACGTTTACCTATCCGGAGATCGGTCCCGCTCTGCAGGCGTTGCTTGGATGACCCGAAACGGGTTTACATGTTAAACTAAAATCCTATGGCAATCCCGAATGTAAAGCGTTTTCGGCCGTTTTGCCCGACCTGCAACGAGAGTTTCACCGTCATGGCTGTCCTGCCTCATGACACTAATGTGGATGGATATCTGGCGGATGCCGTGGCCCGTCACGACCACAAGGCCTACCAGGAAGCCAAACAGGCCCAGTTCAAGATTCGTGTTGGTCAGCAAAAGCAGAAGAAAGCAAAGTAACACCTTCAATACGTCCCTTTCGCGGAAGCCCGGGGAAAGCCCCTCGGGGACACTCCGGGCTCACCGTCCGCGCATGTAACAGCGTCTCCATTCGCAGGCGTGTCCCCTCGCCGCCCGCTCTGTTATGCGATTGCGTAACTTTCAGCGCCTTCGAAGCAGCCAACGCCACGTCCGGGTCAATGTCTCTGCTTAAGATATTAAGCGTCGGAACAACATCCTCGCTCCCGCTCGCTCCAAAAATCCCGCACAACTCAATCTTCTGAGCTTTTGTAGCCTGCGCCACCAGCGGGAACAGAGCCCTGCGTACATCGTCGCGCCGCGCCACCTCGGTCAAATAGGCCGACGCCACGTTAGCGTGGCCCTTCATGTCCAGGTTCTCCATCAAATAGAGGAGCGGGCTGAACTCGGACGTGTCCACTTTGCCTTCATTCACCAGCGCGAAGGCAGCGGCCAAGTGTACTTTCCAGTCGGCGCCTTTCTCGTTGTAGGCACCCTGAATGGCGGGAAAATCTTCCGGTTCACGGAGCCGGCCCAGCCCCTCCAGCGCCGCCGCCCGCACATCCGAGTCTCCGTCGCCAAGATACTTTTGGAAGATCGACCGGTCAACCGGGACGGCAAGCATGGCCAGCGCTTCCAAAGCCGCGCGACGGATCCTCAAGCTATGCGCATTGCTGAGCGCACTCCGTACATCGGGGGCTGAAGGTACGCTGTGCAGCACGCCAACCGTCTCAAGCGCCGTGGCCTGCACTCGCTCATCCAAATCGTGTGCGGCGGAAGCGGTTGCCGGACCCGCCGATACGTCCCGTATCTTCTGAAGCGCCACCAAGCTCTCAAAGATCAACTGACTATCCTTCGCATGCACCGCTTTTTCCAAGGACGGCACGGCGGTCCGGTCGCGCAAAATACCGGCCGCGCGAGCGGAGTTCGAACGCCCATCCACGCTGGCGCCCCCAATGATTTCAGCGGCAATCGCGTCCCCGACATCCGGACGAATCGTCACGCCGGGATCGATGATCTGATCGTTGCGCGAGGGGAATAAAGACTTCACCTGGCGCATGCCGCGCGACGGCGAACCCGTCAACCCGCCCCTGGCAACATACCCAGGCAAATAGTAGTTCGTAAGGCCATCGGTGGCGCGAATCTGAATCTCGCTGTCGTTGTCGTGCGTAGCCGTGACAAGCGGCCCCAGACTGGCCTCGGTGCCGATTTTGACAATCGCCTTGACTGCTTCCGCCCGAATGTCACGATTGGAATCGCTGAGATACTGCGTCAGCGCCGGGATGGCGCCGTTATCTTTCTTCCCAAGTTCACGAATGCGCGCCATCCGCTGTTTGGCGGTAAACGTGTCCTCGCTCTGGGCAAATAGAAATGCGGATAGTAACAGGCCGGACAACGCCAACCGGCGCGCGCGCAGGAACATACTTGTGAAGTTAGCTGGCCTAACGGACAACTTCAACCGTTATTTTGTGCGGAATGAGCCCGGCTTCGTAGCCTAGGTCCAACAGCTTTTGCGCCGCGCGAGGCACAATCTCCCCGCCATCCACGGTGTTATGGTTCACGTACATGCCCACAAATTGGTCCGCCAGCGCCGGGTCCAGATCACGCGCAAACTGCATCGCGTAGTTCAGCGCTTCCTCCCGATGATCGAGTGAATATTGAATGCTTTCGCGCATCAGCTTCGAGCACTCGGACTGCACATCGGCGGGCAGGTTCCGGCGCATGGCGTTCGCTCCCAGCGGAAGCGGCAACTGATACTTTGCCTTAAACCATTTGCCTAAGTCGAGCACGTTGTGTAGGCCGCCGGCGCCATACGTGAGCTGGCCCTCGTGAATGACCAGCCCTCCATCCACCTCGTGATCGCGAACGCTGTCCAGAATCTTATCGAACGGCATTACTACATGCTCAAAGTCGGGCTCGAAAAGCTTCAGCGCCAGAAACGCCGTAGTCATGGTGCCCGGAATAGCGATCCGCTTGCCCTTCAGTTCTTCCGGCCGGAGTTGCCGCGAACTGACCACGACGGGGCCGTAACCGTCCCCCACGCTGGACCCACTGGCCATCAAAACATATTTCTCCGCCACATACGGATAGGCGTGATAGGAGATCGCCGTCAGCTCATACACGCCCTCGGTGGCTTTCCGGTTCAGCGACTCGATATCTTCCAGGACGTGTCGAAAAGTAACCAACCGCGAGCGGATCTTCTTCGTCGCCAGCCCGTAAAACATGAACGCATCATCGGAGTCGGGACTGTGAGCGCAGACGATTTCCATCGGCGTGGCGGTGCTCATAGAAAAGATAGACTGGAACGGGGCAAACCAAGTGTAACAGCAGTCTATTGCTTACAATGAGCGGAGTCGCGCAACGAAAGAAGCTGCGGCTCCAGATCGTTCAGGTCTTCTTCAAAAGCTCCCAACAACTCGATACAGGACTGCTCTTTCCCGCTCTTCGCTGCGGTTTCTAAGTCCTGCGCTCGCTGCCGCGCGCGATCGGCGTGCAAGCTCCCCAGCGATCCCTTTATGGTGTGAGCGGCGCGCATAAGCTGCTCCAAATCTTTCGCCGCCAGAGCCTCACTCATCTCCGTGACGTCGTGTAAACGCTCGGCAAGAAAGAGATCGATAATCTCCACCATTAGTTCCGAATCATGGGCCACCTGCTCTCTGAATTCCGCCACGTTGAAGATCGGCAGTTCCGCCCGTGCCCCCTCCCAGCTCGATTCTTCGTTGCTCTGCGCCACCGCGAGCGCCAAGTTCTCGACAGTCTGCGCGAAAGCCGCCGGCTCAAATCGCTCCGGCAAGTAAGCGTCTACCGGCCCGTTCCCGCCCGGCCTTTGAGCGCCGTCGCTTAAGTTGTCCGGCGACATCGATAATACCGGCGTTCTGGCCACATTTCGCCCGTTCTTTTCGGCTTGGCGGAGCTGCGCGGCGAAATCCGCGACGCTCCCCCCCGGCGCCTTCCGCGTTATCAGCACCGCGTCAAACTTCTGAATCAGCAGCGCTTCGGACGCCTCCTCGAAGCTGGGCACCGGAAGCACGGCATGGTTCGCCTCCGACAGCACTGTTAAAATGTGCTGCGACTCCGCTTCTTCACTACCGATTAAAAGAACTCGCAAAGCGCTCATAACTTTATTGCCATCTGTAAACCCGATCTGCAGGTTCCCCGCGACTTTCTCGCCGACTTTCTACTTTCTTATGTATGTTGTATAATCGCTCTTTATCGGGGGTGTGCCTTCCCTAGTCTCTCGACTCGCACCGTCATATCGCAACTCAGCCGGTCTTCTCAACTGCCCATTGCCGGCATTAAATGCTTTTCAGAACGTCTCTTTAACCTCGTCTTCCCGGACGAGTGCCGTATCTGTGAGCAACCGTTAACGACCATATCGCGAATTCCCGTCTGTAATTCCTGTCTTTCTTCTCCTCAACCTCTACAAGCCGAGTTTTTTTGCGGAGCTTGCCGCACTCCGTTCCTCAATCCGGACGCGCTCGATGAGCACGGCCTTTGCGCCATCTGCCGCGAGAGCGTGATGAACTTCGATTCAGCCTACTCCTTCGGCAGTTATGAAGGTTCACTCCGCAACCTGATCCACCTCTTTAAATACGGAAAAATCGAGAGCTTGGCGCTTCCCCTTAGCCGATTTCTTCTCTGGGCTATACCCCTCGAGCAAAACTTCGACCTGGTGATAGCCATGTCCATGCATTGGCGTAAGCAATGGGAGCGCGGCTTCAACCAGGCGCAGCTATTAGCTCTCCCCGTTGCCAAGCGCTACGGATTGAAGCTCTCCACCAACCTTGCGCGCCGGCGCTACACCAAATCGCAAGCCGGCCTCACGGAGCCTCAGCGCCGCGACAACCTGAAAGATTCATTCTGCGTCCGAAAAGCCGAGCAACTCCGCGGCAAGCGCGTTCTGTTAGTAGACGACGTCTTCACCACGGGCGCCACGCTACGGGCCGCCGCCCAGGCCCTCAAAACCGCTGGAGCGGCGCACATCTCGGCTCTGACGCTGGCGCGAGTAGACCGCAGAAGCTTAGAGTTGAATCCCGCGTCCACCACGCAGCAGCCTGGCAAAGCGCTGTACGCCGGGACTGGATTGATGTGATGAGGAAAAGAAAAAAAGTGCTTAGGGAGCGTGGCTGATGCCTACTACCGATCGACTTCATAGACCTGTCCTCGTGCTGAACGCAAGCTACGAGCCGATCAACATCTGCGCGGCGCGCAGAGCGCTGGTGCTCATTCTCAAAGGAGTCGCCTCCGCCGAGGAAGTCGCTCCCGCGCACGTCCATTCCGCCAAGCGCGTGCTGAGCGTTCCCTCGGTCATCCGTCTCCTTGAGTACCGCAGAATCCCGCATCAGACTCGCGCCCTGTCCCGCAAGAACATCTTGATGCGGGATCGCTACACCTGCCAGTACTGCCACAAGACGCTTCCTTCCGGAGAGATGACTCTGGACCACGTGATGCCGCGCTCGCGAGCGGGCGAAACTACCTGGGAAAACCTGGTCGCGTGCTGCCATCGCTGCAATAACAGGAAAGGCAATCGCACGCCGGAAGAGGCCGGCCTGAAACTGCTTCGTCCCCCGCGGCCCTTCAGCCTGCATACCAGCCGCCATCTCATGCGCCTGCTGGGGCGCAGCGACGATCAGTGGCGCAAGTATCTGTTCTATTCCGATTAGACCGCTAATGGACCTGCGCGTCCGGAGGACCTGCATCCTTCGGCTTCTCTTTCGGCGGAGTAGTGGCCTTCACCGGACTGATCAACACATGCGCATTACGGCCTTCTAAACGCGGCTGGCCTTCCACCGCGCCTACGCCTGCCAAGTCATCCGCAAAGCGGAGCAGCAGCTTACGGCCTAGGTCAGTGTGCGCAATCTCTCGACCGCGAAACTGAACTACCGCCTTCACGCGGTTTCCTTCCTTCAGAAAGCGGATGGCGTGCGCCTTTTTGAAGTCGTAGTCGTGGTCGTCCGTGTTCGGCCGGAACTTCAGCTCTTTCACCTGGATGACGTGCTGCTTCTTCTTGGCCTCGTGCTGCTTCTTCTTCTGTTCGTATTGCCACTGGCCGTAATCCATCGCCTTGGCGACTGGCGGTTCAGCCGTAGGTGCAATTAAGATGAGATCCAAACCCATCTCTTGCGCCTTGCGTACGGCTGCGGGCGTGGCCATGATCTCTACCGATCCGTCGGGAAAGACAGCTCGAACTTCTCTCACTCGGATGGCTTCGTTAACGTTTTCGCGAATCTTAGGCCGGCGGGGTGGGAAACTTCTTGGTGGATACATGCCAGCTAACGGGCCGCGCTTTCGAGCGCTGAGGGGTAAGTAAAGGGATATTTCAGATAAATCTACCTCCTTACAGTTTTACACAGAAAAATAGGATTGCAACTGGCATATCGGGAGCCCGCCCCGCCTCCAATTGTCCCGGCCGCAAATCCATTTCAAGATATAGAATGTAGATACTCAGTTAGGTCCCCGGCATGTACAAGGGTTTCGGAGCGGCGTTGCTTGTTCTGGTTGCCGCTGCTGCGCGTGCGCAAACGCCATTAACGCCTGAGAACGCGCAAGTCGTTGACCGGCTATTCTCCGGCGCGTCACAAGGTGCGCTAAGTTGTCAAGCGCAACTTATCAAGCCATTTCTAGATTTCTCGTTCCGCTTCGAGGGTGGTTACATTCTCCGCTGCTCTATTAAACAGTTTCAAGGCAAATCGAGCTCGCTGATCACTTTCATGCGGATAACGCCCGAAGGCGGCGGCGCGATTATATTGGGAGACCGTTTTGCCCTCCCCTCGCTGCCCGCGGAAATGCAGGGGAAGATAAATTGGAAGCACTTATCGGTCGAAGCCGAGTTGAGTGGAGTCTTCGTCATGGGAGAAGGCACTTATCAAGTGGATCTGCTGGTGCTTGACGACCGCATGCGTGCTTTTCGAAAGTCTTGGAAAACCAGCGCGCTTGCGCATGGTAATGAGAAACACGCCACTATAACCATGCCGCCGAACAGCGCCGCCTCCGCAATGATTTGGCCGGCGCAGGTCAATCGGAATGCGGGGGAAGACGGTAATCGCTTACGCTTGACCGTGCTGCTGGACGCAGCTCCGATTCAGCCTTACGCGTTGAAGCTGCGAGCGTGGGACCGGGCGTTCCTCTTGCAATCTCTCGCTTCACTACTTCGAGACATGTCTTATGCCTCCGTACGGCTGATCGCCTTCAACCTCGATCAGCGGCAAGAGATCTTCAGGCAGAACGATTTCCGGAGCTCTGATTTTCCAAACCTCGCCATTGCTTTGCGGCGTCTCGAACTGGGCACGATCTCTTACCGCACCCTTCAAGACCAGCGGGGTTGGTCGGAACTGCTCGCGAAACTGGTGAACGACGAACAAGCGGCAGAGGAGCCTTCCGACGCCGTGATATTTCTGGGCCCGCGTGTCCGCATCGACGCGAAAGTCCCGCGAGAATTGCTAAAGCTCGAAGGAGCAACTCCGCGCTTCTTTTACTTCGAGTATTTCCCCACCTGGGGGCGCGATTTCCCGGACGCCATTCATTACTTAACGGCTACCTGTAAGGGCACCGTATTGAAGCTGCATACGCCGGCCGAGTTCGCGGATGGAATCCAGAAGATGCGACAAAAGCTCAAACAGCGGAA
>JAABUQ010006614.1_pt1 | contig 17420 bp, 17 predicted proteins | sample 5560001 | NCBI WGS metagenome assembly JAABUQ01 (sample SAMN10711888, study PRJNA513371) | rock metagenome | isolation source: Antarctica rocks | place: Antarctica: Victoria Land, Finger Mt nord | collected 2015-12-18
AGGAAATACAAATGGTTCCTAACACTCTCGTTGCAAGATATGCTGTTGCTTCTAGCTTACTATTTTAGAAGAAGCATGAAAAGTGTACACGAATATACAGGACGTTTGCCAAGAGGCTAGCATTTTTCTATTTACCGCCGAATAAAAGATGAAATAGCCCGTGCTCTAAAAATAAAAAAAGTAGCAATTCCGACGAGAAGCAAACCAATGCAACCTATAATCAATCTAATAATCAATGCTTCCCTATTTGTAGGTTCTATAAATAACGTGGATGCTACAAGCATAACGCCAAGAGAAAAAAATAAAAGCCCTAGAGCATTTAGGATAGGTGGGTACGTATACCAGGTGGTATATTGTTCCGAGGCTTGTAGTTCATGTATCCTTTGGCTGAATGAGAGAAGACTACGTATTCCAGAGATAAATAGTATAACCGCTCCGATAATCAAAAGAACTCCAACACCTATCTGAAAATAATATAGAATCGTACTACTCATGATCTCCTGTTTCCTCTCTATGATCCTTAATAATAAACCAGTAAGTCGGGATCGTGCCTCCAACACTTTTTCGTTGCCTTTTGAATAATTGTATGTTCTCCTATGATGGAGCAGAGAGTTATGAAAGGTGGACGTTATCGGTTGAATAGTTCACCTTCCATACTCTTCTTCCATTGAACTAGTACCAAGTTATAGAAAGTGGACTGAACCCCTAGGACGACTCCATGTTCAAGGTCAACATCACCGTCCTTGTAGATAAGCTGTCTCAAACTCAATCAGTGGGACATATCCTAAGCTGGAATGCAACCGTTTGGTATTATAGACTTCTTCGATAAATTGCTCAATGTTGGTTTGAGCCTCAGCAAAGCTCTGATACTGCTTCAGATACACCTCCTCAGTCTTCAAGGTCTTGAAAAAACTTTCCGCCTTGGCGTTGTCGTAGGGATTGCCCACTGCCGACATGCTCACTCTCGCTCCGACGCTTTCTAAGCGGTGAACGTAGGCGGTACTGGCATACTGAACCCCGCGATCGGAATGGTGAATGAGTCCAGGACTCACGTCACGACCACTAATCGCCATGTCTAAGGCATCTACCGCGAGCTGAGCATCAATCCGTTTCGAGAGTTTCCAGCCAATACATTGTTCGATAGCCTCTCGAAGTTTCCGGTTCGCCTCACCCCTTGTGCTTGCTTTCCGACAGGCGTAGTACCAGCGTCGAGTGACGTGGAGCAGTTTGGCACAAGGTGCGAACGGACATGGACGGCTTTTCCTGTCGTTGCATGGCTTCAATCACCGCGTGTCGGTCTTCGACGGAAGTAGTTGCAAGGCTTTTTTTAACACAGCGTTCTCCAAGGCCAACTGTCCACAAAAGCGTTCCAGCTCGGCGACTTTGGCTTCCAACCCTTCCGCTGCTGTCGATTCGGTAGGAGTAAAGGCGGCATCCCCTCGCAGGTCATATTCCTGTCGCCACCGTGAGACCATACTCGCCGCTAAGTGATGTTCTCGGCACACTTGAGCTGGTCGTTTTTCTCCGCTTGCTAGCTGTCGAACAATACTCAATTTGAACTCTGGACTATGAGGTCGTCCTCGCATGTCACATCTCCTTCTGATGGCTTAGCGGTAGTATACCGCATTTTCTCGAAGATGTTGACTTTCGTTATGGAGTGGTCTAATGGGAGCAGTCCAGAGCCTTTCTTGTAAGTACAGCGTCACTAACTGTACATTCTCCTATTAGACTAACGATTCTTGATTTCTAAGCAGTACTCTTACTAATCTATATTCACTGCTTCCAGTTTCCTAATGAATTGTCCCCTGTTATACTTCTCGAAGATTTACCTCTCAGAATGCACATTAGTAACAAAATTAAAACGTCAAAACCTTAATATTCTAAACAACTACTACCAATATGCTTTCCTTATGCTGAAATGTATAAGGAAAGCATACCTTCGATGGAAGTACGCTAGGACATTCCTAGCTTTCTCTTACGGCTTGTTAAGACTAGTACCAATTGCTACTCCAAGACAAAAGGCCGCGACTATTGCTACAAGAAAAGCTCCCACTGTAGCAATTATAGGTACCCAAGCTGGAATCGAAGCAACCGCTGCTGCTACTGTTGCTCCATCAATAAGCGCACCTACTATAAAGATACCAGAAGCTACTCCAGCGAGTGCCTCTTAACAGGTTCCGTCGCTACCTGCGTTGTACCAGCGATCTTTGAAGGTGCCACCGGCATTGAGGCCATCGGGCTTGGCGAGCGTGGTCCCCGTATTCTGATCTTGCATCATCAGATCAGTATTGGCAAAGGTGTTGATGGTGGCAAGTCCTGCACCACTGGTATTGGTGCGAGCGAGGGGACTGGACCACCCCAGATAGTTGAAATCGGCGAGGTCGGTGAGGCCGCTATTGCAACTAGGACGTTCGTCAATCCATTCCGAGCTTTGCAGGTCGGGCTGGAACGTGGCATTGGCGACCAACACATCGACGGTGTACCCTGTTGAGGTGTTTTTCACGTAAATGTGATTCTTGTTGGGTCCAGTGCTGGTGTAGTTGTAGTCCACCTCGGCGGTGAACGAACTAGCACAGCCAAAGCCTTGACTGCTGATGACGGGCGGATTGGGATACAACTCGTAAAAGATATGGAAGGTGCCATCGGCCAGAAGAGTCGTGCCAGCCTGTAACAGGTTGTCGCTATAGTAGCCGCCAAGCCCGACCCACTGGGCAACGAGATGGTTGTGATCGATGGTGCCAGTGGTGCAAGGCGTGTTCCAGTTGCCCGTTGTCTCCTTGAAGCCATTGCCGGAACCTGTGCCAACCAGGAAACCGGACCAATTGCCAATACCGGCGAGAGTGGTGTTGGGAGCAGCATTCGAGGGCAGAAGCGTCCGTGAGAGTTTCTTGATCGAGCCATGCAGCCCGAAGTTATGCCCATGATCGACGTAATTAGAGGGACCAGAAACGCTCTGAGCAGAAGTGCCCGTCACCGCAAACAGCAAGACGCAAAGCGCGAGCAACGCAGGAAGAACAGGACCGAACCAGCGAGAAGAATGACGCATAGTGTTGGAATCCTTTCAGCACGATGTTTCGTTCACAAGGATGGACCACAGTGCTATAATGAGCCTGCGATACCATTCGCCGATGATGCTCTGCCGAAGGGCTTCAATCTCAGTCAGGGCATCATCCTGTTGCTGCGAAACGTGTCACACGCTCTGTGCGACGTTCCGCGTCACAATGTTTCTCAAAAGTAAGCGGCTTGGTAGTATACAAAAAAACATTGTGAGCAGGTGGAACGCCAATGGCGTTCCACCTGCTCACAATGTCTGAAAAGCTTTCTCAAGCACGCTCTAAAAGTTCAAAATGATTTATGTTGTCACATGCACGCCATCAATACATACGGTTGGCTTTACGCCTCCGTTCGTTAGGCAGCAGTACGTCGAGGGCGTCGTCAACGGTGACGATTCCCTGTAGGATGCCATCTTCGTTGACCACTGGCACGGCGAGCAGGTTGTACTTTGCCATTGTTTCGGCAACGGTACGTGGGTCTGTGTCTGGTTGGACACTGATTACGTCGGTCTCCATCAACTCTTGTAAAGGCTGCTCTAATGGCGCAATCAATAAGTCCCACAGCGAGACGACGCCGAGAATAGTGCTTTCGTCCCGCGTCTCATCCTCGACACAGTAGACATAGGAGATACGGACATCGTTTTCCTGGATGTTTGTGCGGAGTGCGTTGATGGCCTCGGCGGTTGTACGCGTCTGATTCAGCACGATATAGTCAGTGGTCATGAGGCCACCCGCTGTGTCTTGCTCGTACTCAAGCAGTTCTTGCACGTCGCCCGACTCTTCGGGTTGCATGAGACGTAACAGTTCCTCGGCACGTTCCTCTGGTAGTAGAGCTATCAGGTCGGCGGCCTCGTCAGGTCCCATTGCTTCGAGGATATCGGCGGCACGCTCAGGTTGAATGTTTTCGAGAATGTGACGTTGCAGGTTGGTGTCGATCTCCTCCATCGTGTCGGCGGCGGTCTCGTTGTCGAGCGTCTCGATCAACTGTGCCCCCTGTTTAGGTGAGAGTTGATGAATGATTTCCGCGATATCGGCGGGGTACATCTCCGCGAGTTGTCTGCTCGTGGCAGTGTGAGGTACTGATGCTGTCGTCAGTGCCCGCTCTGCCTCTGAATGATGCGGACCAATCAATTCGACATCGGACCAAGGTATGAGTACAGCATTTCTACCCTTGCCGAGCAACCAGGGCGCGATACGACGCACAAGACCGAGATTGCTGTTATCAACGCCCAGGATATGCCAGTCGTCGTCGAAACCAATATCGTTGACACGCACGGCTTTTTTGTGTTCAACGTCGATCACACGCCTGTCCATGACCTCATGTGCCAGCGATATTTCGTCTTCCGTTGACTGCTCTGGCTGCTGCGTATGCTCTGTCAGAGCTGTGCGTACACGAAGCTCATGCTCCTGGCGTCCCACTTCGGCGAGCGGAATGCGCCAAGGCTGATTCTCTTCGCCTTCGACCAGCAGAACGCTCGGTAAATCATGACCTGTCCCTGAGCGCGGGGCAAGCACATCAACCACTTTACCGATGCGTTCGCTCTGTGCATTTTCGACTGGTGCATTCAGCACCTGACTGAGATAAAACATGATTATTATATCTCGACACGTGAAGCAGGCAACGCACTACTCGTTTGATGTTCAAATCCCTCGTTCGTCAACTTTTGTTGTGCCAGTTGAATGCTAGCACCGATAAAATCGCGGAAGAGGGGATGTGGATGCGTCGGGCGGCTCTTGAATTCTGGATGGAATTGCGAGGCGACGAACCATGGATGATTGGCTAGCTCGATCACTTCAACAAGGCTATTGTCGGCAGAGCGACCGCTGACAACGAGGCCGTGGCTCTCCATACGCTTACGGAACTCGTTGTTGAACTCGTAGCGATGGCGATGGCGTTCAAACACGATTGGCTCACCGTAGGCTTGATAGGCTCTGGTGCCAGCAGTGAGGCAACATACCCAGTTACCGAGACGCATGGTGCCACCTTTATCGGCCACCTGTCGCTGCGTCAGCATCAGGTCGATCACAGGATTAGGCGTCTGCGGATCGAACTCGGTGCTATTGGCATCGGGCAGGCCGAGTACGTTACGTGCGAACTCGATTACCGCAACCTGCATACCGAGACATAGGCCGAGATAGGGAATGTTCTTGCGACGTGCGAAGTTCGCGGCCTTGATCTTGCCTTCGATGCCACGATGTCCAAAGCCACCTGGAACGACGATGCCCGCGACATCCTCAAGCACCTCGGTATAGCCCTCGCCCATCTGCTCCAGAGCCTCTGAGTTGATCCACTTGATGCGAACATCGACATCGTGGAACCAACCCGCGTGATTGAGGGATTCTGCAACGGACATGTAGGCATCATGTAGTTCTACATATTTCCCAACGAGGCCGATTGTCACCTCTGGCCGTGGACTCTTGATCTTCGCGACCAGAGCGTTCCACTCTTGCATCTGTGGTTCCTGGCGTTTCAGACGTAGTTCGTCGACAAGAAATTCACCAAGCCCTGCCTCTTCCAGGATGAGCGGCACCTCGTAGATCGTATCGGCGGTCAACATCGGAATGACGGCTGCCGTCTCGATATTGCAGAAGAGAGCAATTTTGTCGCGCAGATCGTTGGTCATAGGGTAGTCGGAGCGACACATGATGACATCGGGCTGAATGCCGACACGCAACAGTTCTTTGACGCTATGCTGTGTCGGTTTGGTCTTGAGTTCTCTCGTGGAGCCAAGATAGGGCAACAAGGTAACGTGCAGGTACAGCACGTCGCGTCTACCAACATCTTTTCGCATCTGGCGAATCGCCTCTAAAAACGGTTCACCCTCAATATCGCCAACGGTGCCCCCGACTTCGACGATCACGACATCGGCATCGGAACGTCGTGCCACCGCATGAATACGGTCCTTGATCTCATTGGTGATATGTGGAATAACTTGAATGGTGCCGCCGAGGTATTCGCCACGCCGCTCTTTGCCGATAACGGAGGCGTATACCTGCCCCGTTGTGACATTGTTAGCCTGATACGCAGGCTCATCGGTGAAGCGTTCGTAGTGACCAAGGTCCAGGTCCGTCTCGGCTCCGTCATCGGTGACGAAGACTTCGCCATGTTGATAGGGCGACATGGTACCAGGATCGACGTTGATGTAGGGGTCCAATTTCATGAGCGAGACGGAGACGCCACGATTTTTGAGGAGACGACCTAGTGATGCGACACTGATACCCTTCCCAACCGACGAAGCTACACCACCCGTGACAAAGATAAATTTTGACATAATAAAGAATCCTCCTGCACTCGGAAGCCCTGCCGTCGTGCTTACATGTATGCCTATGGAAACTATTTCCATGTACACGCATGCCATACATAAAGAAAAACCACACTTTTCTGAATACGTAAATAATCCTGCTCTCGGAACTAACGTGGGGAGAGCAGGATTATTTGTAGTTCGGGCGGTGCGGCTGATAGTGAGTTACGTGTGATAGTAAATTTAGGTTGTACGTTGTTTTTGTCGATCCCCATCTCGCGACAGAATTTGTCGAGCGCGGTGGGTGTTTCTGACCCTGCACCTTCAGGAGGAGCGGGACGATAATGCATTGGAATGACGACGCGTGGTTCCACCTGTCCGATAATCTCGGCAGCTTGCGTGACGTTGAGTCCGTGCTCTCCACCGATGGGAAGAAGTAACACGTCCGCGTCTGCAACCTCTTCGAGCTGCTCTTCTTGTAGTGTATGACCTAAGTCGCCGAGGTGACATACAGCTATATCGTCTATATGAATGATATAGATGGTGTTGCGTCCCTGCTCTTGACCGTGTTTGTTATCGTGGTAGGACGCAACTCCTGTAATAAGCACGTCGCTAATCTCATATTCGCCGGGGCCACGCACCACGCGCGGAGCCTTCCCACCGACACCACGAATGCCCTCGACATAATTGTGCCCAACGTGATTGTGGCTGACGGTGACAATGGAGGCGTTGGTCTTACTCAGCGTCGCAGTATCGCCATGCTGAGGAGAAAAAGGGTCGGTGACGAGCGTCACATTTTTGCCACGTAGCTGAAAACAGGAGTGGCCTAACCAGGTAATATCCATTCTCTTGGTCGCTTCCTCAATAAGTTCGGGCGGGGACACCTGTCCTCGCCCGAATTGTATTGTACCATATGGATAGGTCTTCCACAAGGGAGTAGGGAAATTAACCTTACCACAAACTTCTGCTAGTATCTTGTGTACAGAGATGCTATAATACCGAGCGAAGCAAGGCCCTTTGCCTTTGCTCCTCTGTCGTTAATAGGGTCAGTAAAATATCCTGACCGCTTCTGAAGAAGTGCTAGAAACTATGAAAATAGAACACACACGCTGGCAAGGTACCAAGTGGGAGCCTACTATCCCTGGCAAGTTACGTGCGGCTCAACTGGTGCTACTATTTGGCTCTCCGTCACTCCTTAAACAACAATCCCTGCTCCAAGAACTCCAACAGGTCTACCCCGGTGCTCATCTTTTCGGTTGTTCGACCGCTGGGGAAATCTCTAACACGCAAGTATTCGACAATTCTTTAGTCGCTACAGCGATCCAGTTTGAACAGACTACGCTGCATGGGGTTCGTATCAAACCCCAAAAAGGCAGCAGTGATTTTCAAGCAGGCGAACTTCTGGCTCAAGAGCTTGATAAGGAAGGACTCGTTCATGTCTTTGTACTCTCGCGCGGAGTGAATGTCAACGGCAGCGATCTCGTTGCTGGACTGACTCGCCATCTGCCCCCTCATGTGACTGTTACCGGAGGGCTTTCAGGCGATGGAGACAGATTCCAGGAGACGCTCATTGTTTGGGAGGGGAAGCTAGAGACAGAGAGTATTGTTGTACTTGGATTCTATAGCCAAAGGCTCCGCGTGGGCTATGGCTCATTGGGGGGATGGGACACCTTCGGCCCGAAACGATTAATTACCCATTCGGCAGGTAACGTACTTTACCAGCTAGATGGCAAGTCGGCTTTGTCACTGTATAAAGCCTACCTTGGTGAGTATGCACAGGGTTTGCCTGCTACAGGATTGCTCTTTCCATTGTGTTTGCTTACGCCAGATAGTCCTGACCCGGTTGTACGAACGATTTTGTCTGTCAACGAAGCTGAACAGAGCATCACTTTTGCCGGTGACATGCCTGAAGGCATGTATACTCGCCTCATGCGAGCCAATTTTGACCGATTGGTAGATGGGGCAGTGAGCGCGGCGAAGACAAGCTATGAAGCAATTCACACCTCTCCAGAACTAGCCATACTCATCAGTTGCGTGGGGCGAAAGTTGGTCCTCAAGCAGCGCGTCGATGAAGAAGTGAAAGGGGTACGTGCCGTTATGGGAGATCGAACTGTACTCACCGGCTTTTACTCATATGGTGAGATTTCCCCTTTTACAGCAGGGGAAATGTGCAAATTGCACAACCAGACGATGACGATCACGACCTTCTCAGAAAGGTAAGAGTTCATCAGCGGAGAATGTCCTTGCATGATTTGGCCTGCATGAGTTGTTTTTCGGTGTAAATGGCTCCTCTCAGGTTGGCTTCATCCAGGATCGTCCCGCTGAGATCGGTATCGCTCAGGTCGGCATTTCTGAGGTCGGCTTTATAAAGAATAACTCCGTTCAGGTAAGCTTCGCTCAGATTGGCCTCGATCAGGTTCGTTTCATTGAGGTTGGCAAACATGAGTTCGGCTCTATAGAGATCTGCTTTACTCAGATTGGCTCCCCTTAGATTTACTCCATTCATTTTGGCCCTGATAAGTTCGCTCCTGACGAGGAACGTTTGGCTGAGGTCGGCCTTGCTCAAGTTAGCCTGATTCATGGTGGTCCGGTAGAGGGTTGTTCCATTAAGATTAGCTTCACTCATATCTGACTCACTCAGGTCTACCCTGGCGAGTGTTGCCCCTCTCAAATCCGCTCTTCTGAGATTTGCATAGGAAAGGTCTGCCTGAACGAGGCTTATGCCGCTGAGATCTGGCCGTATATCTGGATGCTCTTTTCTCCACTGATTCCAGACCTTTACACCCTGTTGGAGAAGATCGTGCTGTTGCTGGTTTGCCATGCTGTTTCCTTCGCAGCTATTTTGGCGTGTCGTTGCTTCTCCCAACCTCTATATTGTTACCTCTTCAATGACCACGTATCTTATTATAGGTATATCTTTCCTGTTTGTCAATTCGCTTCTCTCCATACTTTATTGCCTTCACGAAGAGGCGCAGATTTCGATATGGATTGGCAAGGCGTTTGGCGCGGTCATTCCCGACATCGAAGACGAATATATGGGGCAGTACGCGAGCGCCGAGAGCTTTGGACAACAGGTGCGGGCTAGCTTCACGGGTCTATGGATGCCTACGCTGTATGCGAATCCGTTGAATCATCCCGTGCCCTTGCTCTCACTTAACCCCTATATGGATGCGTGGCTGCCGCAGGTCTACTTTGCTGAGTGGAATGGTATCGCGCAATCGGCGATAGACTACATGTACCCACAATGGCAATACTTCGATGAGCAAACAGGTAAATAGAACGGACGGGCGACCACAAGGGTCGCTCCCTACCATACGACGGATGCAACGACACATTATCCGTGTATAGTAGGGAGCGACCCTTGTGGTCGCCCGTTGGGATTCTTCTATGGTCGCCCGTTGATATTCTTTACTATTGCCTTGTCTAATATATGTCAATAATGAGGAATGATTATTTGACACCTAAATAGCACAAAAAAGGGATGGCCCAAACAGTGGTCATCCCTTTTAGAAACACAGGTATATTTAGTTATACTTATGTCGTTGCTGTGTTAGACGCGACGGCGTGTACTGCCGCTGATAGCACGTAGAATGGCAATCAGGATACAGGCACCAATGAATGCAACAACGATACTCCAGATGATGTTACCACCAGTACTGAATCCAAGTGCATTCATAATGAAGCCACCGATGAGCGCACCAACGATACCAACAATGATATCACCAACAATACCGTAGCCGCCGCCGCGCATTACAACGCTAGCAAGGAAGCCTGCAATTAGACCAACGACAATCCAGAAAATCAAAGCTGTCAACATTTTAGAAATCTCCTTTTTGTATTAACAATCTATTCTGTAGTCCTATACAAATGCAGATCAATGATGTTTCTCACCGAAACAATGTGTGAGAGAACTTCCTGCATTCAATGTCAATATAATAACCTACTTTTTTTGATATATCAAGTCTTTTGAAATACTCTAAGATGCTGTTAAACATCTACTTATGTTTCTAATGCGATGAACAAATGATAGATAACCTTTTGCCTTTTTAACGCTCATTTTTGCACTTTATAATAGCACATCCTTATTTTTCTTATCTTCTTTAACACGTTTGGAATTGTGTAACCGTATACATGAACCTGTTCTTTTGTCCGTTGCATTTGCTGGAATGACTATGGTACGCTCTATATATTCGTCTATAGATTTGCCAGGAGTTTCTTCATGCCTTCGGTGCCAAATATTCCTGAAACAACGCCAATCACACAAGCAACACAACCTGCTACTGCCCAATCGTGGGCAGAACGGGTCGTGTCACCACTAAAAAGTTTACCGCGCAATGTGTACATTCTCTATCTCTTCACGCTGGGAAAAGGATTTCAACTTACGATTGCGCTTCTAAATATCAGTTACTACGCTCATAGTCTTGGCTATCGCCCTGATTTCATCGGCGTTCTCAATGCCGCAAGTGCTATTGGCGCACTTGTAGGAGCCGTACCAACCGGCTTGCTCGCGGACCGCATTGGACGCAGACCTGTATTATTGGTCTCCGCATTCCTCGCACCGCTGTTTCTTGCCCTCACTGGTCTGGTGACAACAGCACCCTTGCTGCTGCTATTCAGCTTTCTACAAGGTTCCGTTGCAACAGCGTACTGGGTGACAAATGTACCATTATTAGTCGAGAACACGACAGAGCAACAGCGTGTAGGTGTGCTAGCGTTCAATAGCTTTTTATTGTTGGGTGTTGGGTCACTTGGCAATCTACTAGGTGGTGCCATTCCTGAGTTCGTGGGTGGATTGCTCCATGTATCCGCCGCCAGCACGGTACCACTACGCTGGGGCGTCCTTGCGGCTGCACTCTTTACGGTTGTATTCAGTATTCCGCTCTGGTTCTTGCGTGAGACACCGCGTACTAGAGCGCAATCAGTTAAAGCAACGCATAACAAGACGGAGAAGCAAACACCTACAAAGGAGCGTTTTCCCGTTTTCTTGTTTGTGAAGTTGCTATTACCAGACCTCGTGTTTACAATGGGCGAAGGGGCGGTGGTTGGGCTGATTCAACTATTCTTCGTGTTGCGCTTCCGTCTACTGCCAGGGCCGCTGGGGATTATTTTGACCATTGCGTATTTTTACTTATTGGCGACAATCCATGCTCCTCTTCATACTGCTTGTCTTCCTCTGTCCCATACCTCTCGCTTACGGGGAAAGAGGAATGCTTTCTGTTCTCTCGCTTTATGAGTAATCTATTTGCACGGTGTTGAATACCGTCCCATGTTCTATCAGGAAATGCTTTGCAAATTTCTACCGCATCTGCGTTCGGGTATAGCTTGAACAGCAACGCTTCTTCCTCCACTGACCACGACGTACCGTTCGAGGAACTTCGCTTAAAGTGGCCTATATCTACAATGTTCCCGATTGCCTCCTTCCAATGTATTTCAATTTTCAGCCACGTCGGAGCGACTTGACTCAATACTACTTTGTGTACTAAAGCACCAACGAAACGTAAACGAATATCGAAAGAAAGTTTATCCCACTTTGAAGCAATATCTGGAAGAAGTGAGTGTATTTGATACAATGTTATTTCTTCGTCGTCTTCGTCGTCCTTTGGTGTTGCTAGCTCGCTTCCCCATTCTGCTATCTTTTCTTCTAACCCTGCTATTTTATTGGCGTAGTCAATTTTCATCTGCTTTGTTTTAGGTATATCGGGGTCGTCGAGTAAGTCCATAGTCTCTTGCCTTTGTCTCTGAGCGTTGTTTAATTGTTTTTGTATGAGTGCTTTTGTATGCTCCTGTGATGCCTCTCTAGCTACTAATCTCTCTTCTACCTTATCTTCCCAATCATCTAGCCTTTCTAATGCCTCAATACGCTCAAAGAACTTTTCAAGGAAAATGACGTCAAGTCGTCCTATGTTTATAGAAAACCTGTGAGTTATAGATAAGCTCGTCTTTTCGTTACTATCATAGCTAAAAAATGTCTTACCATGATGTTCACCATACGAAGCGTACATTGGTTGATTTCTGTCGTCAAATAGGACTTTTTTAAGGATAGCTTGAACTTGACCAGGACGAGTAGCTATTCCTGGTCTTTGCCTCTCACCGTTCAAGTTATGGGTACTCAACCGCTTGTGAGCATAAGTAAATAAAACTTCGTCTACAATCGGTTCGTGATTATTCTCGATTACACCACCGTTGAGTGGTAGCCACCAACCAATGTATACAGGGTTGCAAAGAACGCTTCTTATTCCATCTATTGTGAACTTATAGCATCCTGCATACGGACCTTCTTTTATAAAGGAAGTTCTCTTATACCCGCCTGCTGCAAATTTGCTTATATTCTTTGCATCTACCCAATCTTCAAATTTGGGAAAGAGAAAATGCCTTTTCTCGACTTCTCTCCCTAATGCCCAGACATTACCATCTAGTTCAAGAAGGCGACGGAATAACCATCTGATCACTTTTGCGTGTGGCTCGTAGATAACATATTTCTTTCTTTTTAGGTCCGTTCTATCAACGATATAACCAGGAACTAGAAATCTACCATCATAGTATCCGTTGCTACTCGCTGTAGCCTTGCCTCCTCCCATAACAAGTTTCATCCATTCCAGATGACGTGCTGACTCTTCCGCCTCAATCATGAATACTCTTTGACAATACTCATCCTGAAAGTTGAAATCCATTCTAAGGGTGCCAATCCAAACATCATTCTCGTAGCACTCCTTCATAATTGTTCCAGGCTTTACTAACCATTTATCCCTGGTAAGACGATTAACGTGTACCGCCCCTACCCAACCGATTTGCTTTCCATGTAGTAATTCCTTTCCCTCAATCAATCTCATCACACGAGATAGCCCAGGCATTTCATGAATGTCTTTTGTTCCACTCATGCCTTCATCATCTGCTATAATCTCGATGTAACCTGTACAACCTTTGTTTCTGAAATGCTCCACAAATTTGTCAGTTTGCATCTCGAAACTATGAATGTTATTTTGTATCTGTGCTATGCTTGATTGCCGTACATAGATAACACCATTTTCATCTTGGGGAAACCCCATATTGTATACTGGTTTGAGACTTTCCCTCTTCAGAATACTTCTTATCTTTTTTTCTTTGCTGTTCTTTTGACTCATGTTCTAATCTCCTCAGTTCGTCAGCTATGTCTTGTAGGACGGTGTAGAGTACCAGCTTTTCCTCTGGTGGTAACATGTTCATATCACTCCTTGCTGTAGTGAAAGATCGCTTTGCTTGCTGTCTTCCATTATAGCAGGGGTGAATTATTCATACAAATCGACACAAATATCAATCTATAATAAAAATAGGTTGTTAACTCATGCTTAAAGCTGCTTCATAAGCATCTCCTATATTTCTCCTAGGAATATACGCTTCCCAACTTTTTAAAAACTCAGAAAAATTGCTTTTATTCCTTATTTTTCATCATCCTTCTTGTACGAGGGAGAGGTGCCAAACTAGTTCCGTCTTGAACATGAAGTTCAGTTTCTTTATACCAAATAGTCCCTCCTTTTTATCAATTCGCCGTTGCCTACTTTCATTGTCATGCTACGTCACTTAGCGCAAAGAGGCAGTAACTAACATTAAGTCTTTTATCTGCCTATGAACGACATGGTTGCCTAAAGCTAACTCTCGTGACAGCAATAATACATAATAAAATTGCATCTGTCAACCCTAAAAAGCCTTTAGGTGACTTGACATGACTCTAGTGACCTGTTAACATCAAGGTGTCTATAGACGAAAGGGGGCACTATATACTCTCATGGCATCAGAAGAGATATTAGAGGTTAAAGACGTTGCCAAGATACTCAAGGTAAGTACTCGCACTGTGATACGCTTAGCAGAGCGGGATGAACTCGTGGCTTTCAAAGTTGGTGATTTATGGCGGTTTCGTCGTTCAGATGTTGATGATTATATACAGCGGCAAATCCAACGTCGTCAAAAGAATGGTTGAGTCGTGCTGCCCCAAAGAGATAGACGGCATTCAAGGTAATATATCTGATTATTATCAATTATTCAGCTTACGTCTATCTAATTAGTATTTTTGCTATTCCTCCAATATTCACATAGATAAATACTGTAGTATATACTCACTTCTGCGGAATCACAAAAGCGGAACCAGATTAACATCGTTCTCATTATTAATGAACACGAAGAGCGGTCTGGTTTCAATCCCAGCTCAACTCCACAATTGGATGCAGCGGTTGGTACATTTCCTCCATTCGCTCCTGGTCAATGTTTCAATCCTCATTCAACTGCTGAGTCAGGTGTAGCAGCAATGTTGTAGCCAGTAGCACCACCTATAATTTTTTTATTTCAATCCTCATCCAATTGCTAAGTTAGGTGCAACAGAGTCGGCCTGCTGCCCTCCGCCCGACTCGATAGTTTCAATCCTCTCCCAACGCTATAGTCGGGTGCAACGTGCTGGACATGTGGCAACTTTCAGAGCCATTCATGTTTCAATTCTCACCCAACTCTACAGCCAAGTGCAGCATTTCTCGACTACGTTCATGGTCTACCTCATTTCGTGTTTCAATCCTCGCCCAACTGCTGAGACGGAGGCAACAAGTCAGATCAACACGTTCCCTCCTAGAATCGTGATGTTTCAATCATCCCTCAGATGCTCAGTCGGATGCAACTCACAGAGGGGCGTGCCAGGGGCGTGCGCGGTATTGTTTCAATCCTCACCCAACTTCTGAGTCGGGTGCAACAGCGAGCAACCATTGAGTATTAACCGTACCGTAGAGTTCCAATCCTCACCCAACTTCTGAATCGGGTGCAACAACATAAATCGCGGGAAATGGAATTATGCCTTTAGGTTTCAATCCTAATCTACCGCATCTACCGCTCAGGGTTGGTGCAACTACACTGTGCTGAGAACAGGATACGCAAGTCTAAGGTTTCAATCCTCACCAACCGCTCAAGGTAGGTGCAACTCATTGCCAAGATGCATCTCACAGGCAACAAGGCGTTTCAATCCTCACCAACCGCTCAAGGTAGGTGCAACGACCCATTTGCTCGATTCATCCCACGGTACACGCTAAGTTTCAATCCTCACCAACCGCTCAAGGTAGGTGCAACTCCAACAACACGTAGCGCACATATTGACCTGTGCGTTTCAATCCTCACCAACCGCTCAAGGTAGGTGCAACGCCGCGTGATGCCCCACAACGGCGCAACAAAAAGAGTTTCAATCCTCACCAACCGCTCAAGGTAGGTGCAACATAACAACGAACGCCCGATAAAAGAATTAGTTTTGTGTTTCAATCCTCACCAACCGCTCAAGGTAGGTGCAACAACCAATCGCTTTCTTCGACTCATCTAAAGAGGTGTTTCAATCCTCACCAACCGCTCAAGGTAGGTGCAACAGGATCAAGATGACCAGTGCCGCACTCGCATACGAGTTTCAATCCTCACCAACCGCTCAAGGTAGGTGCAACAACTTCTTTGTATACAATACCACACCACAGCACAGTTTCAATCCTCACCAACCGCTCAAGGTAGGTGCAACGGGCGCGTAGAGCATTCCAGCTTGCGCCTCTTCAAAAGTTTCAATCCTCACCAACCGCTCAAGGTAGGTGCAACATCGGCCAGGTGCAATTTGCGTTGTCTCATAATGTTTCAATCCTCACCAACCGCTCAAGGTAGGTGCAACACGTGTTGTCCTACGTTGACAGTTGCACGCGCAAGTTTCAATCCTCACCAACCGCTCAAGGTAGGTGCAACTGTACTATAAGAAAGACAAACATATGACATGGCAAGTTTCAATCCTCACCAACCGCTCAAGGTAGGTGCAACAATACGCCTGCACGCCTTGCGACTTCCTCTTGAGGTTTCAATCCTCACCAACCGCTCAAGGTAGGTGCAACGCAACGCCCGCCCCACGAGGACAGGCTAGACCTAGGTTTATGTTCCCTTTTGCGCGGACATGCTTTGCACCTATTTTCAAACAGGGTAAAAGTACAATTTTGATGCCCGTCATTGTCTATCCTCCTTTCTCTTTTCTTGCTTTTACTCGCCTGTGGAGAGGGTTCAGCAATTTGACCTATTTGTGCGCGAACCTTGTGCTTGATGGCTCAGCAGAAGAGGTCCGCGCAGATTAAAAGATGAGTGGAGCATTATAATCAACGTCATGCTGGATTCCGTAAGTCCACAGGTAACGATCACGCGATTGTGTCATGCGATAGATACGCAAGCTATCCTCCTCTTCCCTCATACATTGGAGCAAGCGATGTTTCAGCTTTTCGAGTTGCATCTCGTTCAGTGAACACTCGAACACTGATTTTTGTACCCGTTGCCCATAGGCGAGGCAGGCTTCGGCAACTTTACGAAGTCGTCGTTTTCCCTCGTTCGTCTCAGTATTTACGTCATATGTGACTAGTATATTCATTTTTTTATCGCCCTACAATCTCTACTCGTATAACACGTATGTTTTCTTAACGGTACAGAAATGGAAAATACTCTGGCATGTCTCCTCGTAGGTGTCGTGCGAGTAAACGCGCTTGAATATGAGGGATAAGTCCGAGCGATATTTTTCGCCCTGCAACCCTATGGTGTATCTCGTCTTGTTTGCGGGTTTGGTAGGCTAGAATGACCTCTTTACGGGCATTGTCCGTGAGGTGTATTACACCTCCTTCTCGCTCAATGAAATCAGCACGCTGAACCTGGCGTCGGTTGACCAATGACAAGACCAACCGATCTGCCAGTATCGGGCGCAGTTCTTCCATTAAGTCCAGCGCGAGTGCTGGTCTGCCGGGACGTAATGTATGCAGGTATCCTACTTGGGGGTCGAGACCAACACCTTCCAATGCGCCCGTGCAGTCACTGCGGAGGAGCGTGTAGATGAACGAAAACAAGGCATTCATGCGGTCCAGTGGGGGACGGCGTGTCCGTCCGTGCGGTGTAAACGCTTCGCGGTCTTCTCGCACCATCGAACCGGTTGTGTTGCAAAAAATCTCTGAGGAACAGAATGGGCGGGATGTCCCCTTTCTTCTTGCACTTCGGCTGCCACTCCAAAGAGACTGGCGATGAACGCCACCTGACCTGTGACGTCTCCTTTGTTCACTCCTTGCATCTGTCCTTTCCTGATCATGTTCATCACCTCATAGCCCTGCAAGGTTCGCCA
>JAABUQ010006615.1_pt1 | contig 17420 bp, 14 predicted proteins | sample 5560001 | NCBI WGS metagenome assembly JAABUQ01 (sample SAMN10711888, study PRJNA513371) | rock metagenome | isolation source: Antarctica rocks | place: Antarctica: Victoria Land, Finger Mt nord | collected 2015-12-18
GGCGCGGTCGCGGGGGTCGGGGATGTCGGCGAGGAAGGTAAGCAGGCTGTCGGATTCCGCCATCGGTATCGACTCCGAGGGGTGAATGGCAGCAGCCTACCGCAGATTAACGAACTGATCGACCCTGCAGAGGGGTCGGGCGTCGTTGACGACGACGTCCGGCGGCCGATATGATGCGGGGTGACGGCCCGGGTCGTTCCCCGCCCCGTCCCCCCTCCCCACCCTCCATCCGAGGTCGAACCCAGCTTGATCGAAACCAAAGCGACCGAGCGTGCCGATCGCCGCGAGAAGGCGATCCTGGTCAAGGTTCTCCTGCCCGAGGGGGACTACAACCCCGACGACCCGCTCGAGGAGATCCGCGGCCTCGCCAAGACCGCAGGCCTGGTGGTGGCCGGCGGCCTCCTCCAGCGGCGACCCCAGGTCGACATCGCCACGTATATCGGCTCGGGCAAGGTCGAGGAGCTGAAGGAGCTGGTCCAGGCGCACGAGGCCGACGTCGTGATCTTCGACAACGACCTCGGCCCCGCCCAGACGCGCAACCTCGAGCGGCTCCTGAACGCGAAGGTGATCGACCGGACCGAGGTGATCCTCGACATCTTCGCCACCCGGGCTCAGACCCATGAGTCGCACCTCCAGGTCGAGCTCGCCCAGCTCGAATACGCCCTGCCGAGGCTCAAGCGGATGTGGACCCACCTGTCCCGCTACAAGGGCGGGATCGGGGTCCGGGGCCCGGGCGAGAAGCAGCTGGAAGAGGACCGTCGGCTGGTCGGCAAGCGGATCCGGGACTTGAAGCTCAAGCTCGGCAAGGTCCAGGCGAGGAAGGAGCGCGAGGTCGCCGGCCGGGGCGACGCGCCGACCGTCTCGATCGTCGGCTACACCAACGCCGGCAAGAGCACGCTCATGAACGCGCTGACCGGCGCGGGCGTCCTGGCCGAGGACAAGCTCTTCGCCACGCTCGACACCCGGACCCGCAAGTGGCCCTTCCACGGCGGCGGCAACGCCCTGCTGTCCGACACCGTCGGCTTCATCCGGAACCTGCCGCACAGCCTGGTCGCCTCGTTCAAGGCGACGCTGGAGGAGGCCAGCCAGGCCGACCTGCTCCTGCACGTCGCCGACGCCTCCAGCCCCGAGGTCGAGGGCCAGATCAACTCCGTCCGCGAGGTCCTCGACGAGCTGGGACTGGCCGAGCACCCGACGATCCTGGTCCTGAACAAGGTCGATCGGCTGACCGACCGCTCGTTCCTCGATGTCCTCATGGCCCAGCACCCCGGGGCGATTTCCATCAGCGCGTCCCAGGGCGACGGCCTCGAACGGCTGGAGATCGCCGTCCGCGAGGCGCTGGACGAGCGGGCGCTCGACGCCGAGGTCGAGACCGGGGTCGAGAACGGCCGGGTCCTCGCCTACCTCGCCCAGCACGCGCGGATCAACGGCCGGAGTTATGACGAGGACCGGGTCCTGCTCCAGGTCCGGCTCCCCCGGCGGTGCGTCGACTTCCTGAACGAGAACGGGGCCTCGGTCCGGACGGACGGGGCCCGGCTCTACGCCTGAGGCCGGCGCGAGATCGCCGAACCCGGAGGGCTCGGCGATGACCGAGGAACGGCTCCGTCGCCTGCTCGAGGAGGGCGGGCTCGGGCGGGTCGCGGACGACCTGATCGCGCTCGCCCGGCCCTCGGTCCGCGTCTATCCGCGCAAGGCCGTCGAGGCGAGGATGGCGGTCGGGGCGTCGAAGATCGGCGGCCGGCCCGACCTGCCCGACGGGGTCGACTGGCCGTCGTGGCACGAGCCGATGGCCTTCCTGGCGCAGTTCAACCTCGCCGAGGTCGCCCCGTTCGACCGCGAGGGGGCGCTGCCGTCGACCGGCCTCCTCTCGTTCTTCTACGAGACCGACGGCGAGCCCGACTACTCGGCCAGGCTGGCCCTGCCCGAGGACGAGGACCCGGCCGACCACCCCGAATTCGTCGCGGCCGAGGGCTGGCGGGTCGTCTATCACGAGGGAGACCCCGCGACGTTCGAGCGGCGGAAGGTCCCCCGAGGTCTCAATCCCGGGGGGCGGTTCCGGGCCTGCGCCGTCCGCCTCGCGACCGAGCCGACCCTCCCCCGGGCCGAGGGGACCCGGCTCGGGCCGCTCCGGCTGAAGCGAGACGAGCTCGAGGCCCTGATCGACCTCGACCAGGAGATCAACGCCGGCGCGTGGGAGGACGGGGGATTCCACCTCCTCGGCTATCCGTTCAGCCTGGACGTCCCGACCCTGGTCGCGTGCGACGGGGCGACCTCGCGATGGGCCGACCTGGCCCCGGAATCCGCCCGTCGCCGAAAGATCGAGGCGGACGTCGAGCTCCGGTGGCGGCTCCTGCTGCAACTCTCCAGCTCGGACGCGGCGGGGATGGACTGGGCGGGCGGCGGATACCTCCACGTCGCGATCGGCCCCGAGGCGCTCCGGGCCCGGGACTTCTCGGGCGTCCGGCTGAACCTCCAGTTCCTCTGAACGCGGACGGGTCAGACCGGTTGCCGGGGGCGGCCGGGCCTGTCAGACTGGGCGCGACGGCCGCCGGACCGAGCCGGTCGGCCTTGCCCTCCCGTCGCGGGACCACGCCCATGCATCGTCCTCTCTTGATCCTGGCGGCCGGCCTGGCCGTGGCCCTGCCCCGGGGCCCGGCGCTCGGGCAGACTCCCGCCGAGCTCACGCAGACCGCCGTCTACCTCGCCGCCCTCCAGAACCCCGACGGCGGATTCGGCGGGGGAGCCGACCGGAAGTCGACCCTGGGCTCGACCTCGTCGGCGGTCCGGACGCTCGGCTACGTCGGAGGGTCGGTCCGCGACATCCACGGGGCGATCTCCTTCGTCGAGTCGTGCTACGACAAGGCCTCGGGCGGCTTCGCGACGACCCCCGGCGGTAAGCCCGACGTCGGCACGACGGCCGGCGGGCTGATGGCGGTTTCCGCCCTGAAGCTCGACCCGGCCGCCTACTCCAAGGCCGTCGACTATCTCGGCGCCAACGCCAGGACCTTCGAAGAGATCCGGATCGCCGTCGCGGGCCTGGAGGCGATCAAGGCCACGTCCCCCGAGTCCCCCCGCTGGGCCGAGCAGATCCTCGCCGACCGCAACCCCGAAGGCACCTTCGGCCGGGGCCCTTCGAAGGCCAGGGATACGGGCGGCAAGGTCGTGGCGCTCCTGCGGATGGGCCGGAAGCCGGACGCCCGCGAGGCCGTCCTGGCCGCCCTCCGCGACGGCCAGGGGGCCGACGGCGGCTGGTCACAGGACGGCGCGAAGTCCGACCTCGGGACCTCCTACCGGATCATGCGCTGCTTCTTCATGCTCGGCGAGAAGCCCGACCTCGACCGCCTCCGCAATTCCATCGCGAAGCACCGCCAGTCCGACGGCGGCTATGCCTCGACCCCCGGCGGCTCGTCCGACCTGGGGGCGACGTACACCTGCTCGATCATGCTCCACTGGGCCCGGCTCCTCGACGGCGAGCCGTCGCTCGTCGAGACGGCCGGCTTCGTCCCGCTCTCCGGCGGCGACGGGCTCGGTGACTGGGAGGGGAACCTCGCCCTCTGGGCGGCCAGGGACGGCAAGATCGTCGGCACCTCGCCGGGCCTGAAGCACAACGAGTTCCTCGCCACCAAGGGGACCTACGGCGACTTCATCCTCAAGCTCACCTTCCGGGTCCGGGGCGACGAGTCGAGCAACAGCGGGGTCCAGTTCCGGAGCGTCCACGTCCCGGGGACCGAGATGTCCGGCTACCAGGCCGACATCGGCAAGGGCTTCTGGGGCTGCCTCTATGACGAGTCGAGGCGCAACAAGGTGCTCGCGCCGGCCGCGCCCAAGGCCGTCGAGTCGATTCGGAAGGACGGCTGGAACCACTACGTCATCCGGGCGATGGGCGACCACATCACGCTGACGCTCAACGGCGTGACCTCGGTCGACTACCGCGAGCCCGACCCGGCGATCGCGCGGGAGGGGAAGATCGCGCTCCAGATCCACGCCGGCGGGCCGATGACGGTCGAATTCAAAGATATCCTGATCCAGCCCCTGCCCGCGCCGAAGGCCGACGGCGGCGAGGACTCGCCGGGCTTCCACCTCCGGACGGTCCGGACCCCCTCGGGCGAGCGGAAGTACACGGCGTACCTCCCGGTCGGGTACGACCCGAAGAAGGCCTACCCCGCGGTCCTCTTCCTCCACGGCTCGGGCGAGCGGGGCAAGGACGGCGTGGCCTCGGGGCAGATCGGGCTCGGGGCCGCGATCGCCCGGCACCCCGAGGCCTTCCCCGCCATCGCCGTCTTCCCCCAGGCCGAGAAGACCTGGGCGGCCGACTCCGACGACGCGAGGGCCGCGCTCGCGGCGCTGGAGGACACGGCGAGGCGGAACAAGATTGACCCCGACCGGGTCGCCCTGACCGGCCTCTCGATGGGCGGCTTCGGCGCGTACGAGCTGGCCGCCGCCCACCCCGAGAAGTTCGCGGCCCTGGTGCCGATCTGCGGCCGGGGCCGGCCCGAGTCGGCCCCGACGCTCAAGGCCCTGCCGACCTGGATCGTCTGCGGCGACGAGGACCAGCCCCGGGCCGTCCAGAACGCCCGGGAGATGGCCCGGGTCCTGAAGGAGAACGGCGGGTCGCCGCGCCACACCGAGTACCGGGCGGTCGGCCATAACAGCTGGGACCGGGCCTACAACGACACCGTCCTGCTCGACTGGATGCTCGCCCAGAGCCGTCGCGCGAGGACGACCAAGGGAGAATGAGCCGATGAGGTCCCCCGCACGCCACGCCCTATCCGCCGCCTGCCTCCTGATCGGCCTCGGCCCCGCGGCGATCCCTGCGCGGGCCCAGTTCGACGACCCGAAGTCGACCGCGGCCGAGCCGGCGGCGACGACCGGGGGCAGCTCCGAGATCCGCGACCCGGCGGGCCTCTTCGGCCGCGACGCCGGCCGCGAGAACCTCGCCCGCCTGGTCTCGATCGAGCGGACCTACCGCGTCCCCGTGACGATCGAGACGGTCGAGTCGCTCCGCGGCGAGCCGATCGACGAGGCGACCCTCCGCCTGGCCAAGCGGCTCGGCCCCCAGGGCAAGGGGGTCTTCATCCTCATCGCCAAGGCCGACCGCCGCGCCGAGGTGATCGTCTCGCGCGACAACACGGCGCTGAACGTCCGGGCCAAGCGGATCGCGATCCGGGACGCCTTCCTCGACGAGTTCCGCAAGGGCGACTACGACCTCGGCCTGAAACGCGGCGTGGAGGCGATCGAGAAGACGCTGGCCGCGGCCCGCGCCGAGGAGGCCAAACCGACCCTCGCCTCCGCGACGAGCTTCCCCTCGACATCGCGGCCGGCGGCCCTGGGCGAGCCGGGCCCGTCGCCGCTGGTCCGCCGCAACGGGGCCAGGCTCACCCTCGCCGGCGCCAGGCGGGTGCTCGCGTCGGCCGAGGCCAAGGCCGCCGACCTCGGCCACAAGATGAACATCGCGGTCGTCGACGACGGCGGCCACCTCCTCGCCTTCGCGCGGATGGACGACGCCCGGCCCGCGAGCGCCAGCACGGCGATGACCAAGGCCGTCTCGGCCGCGACCTACCGGGCGGCGACGGGGCCCCTGCCGGCCGCCGCGGGCGGCTCCGGTCCCGACCTCCTGACGAGCCTCAGCCTCCAGAACGCGGCCGCGGCCGGCGGCGGGCGCGTCACCGCGCTGCTCGGCGGGGTCCCGATCGTCGTCGACGGCCAGGTCGTCGGCGCGGTCGGCGTCGGGGGCGGCACCGGGGAGCAGGACGCCGAGGTCGCCCGCGCGGCCGTCGCGCAGTTCCTCGCCGAGTTCACGGCGACGCCGGCCTCGAAGTAACACGCGATCGGATGATCCTCCGTCGGGGTCAAGCGGGCCGCCCCCCCTCGGGCCGAGGGCGGGGACGGTTCGCGACCGGGAACGGCGCACGGTTTGCCCCTGGTGGAACCGTGAACGTCGGCGGGCCGGGCACTCGGGGCGACCGGGCGGTGCGCCGACCCTCTCCCTTCGAGCGAGGACCCATCCCATGCAGACCGTCGTCGGAATGTTCGACACCAGGACCGAGGCCGAGTCGGCGATCAAGCGGCTCCACGACCACGGCATCAGCCGCGACAGCGTCAGCGTCGCGATGAAGGACAACCGCGAGCAGTCCACCCTCACCGAGACGACCGGCGCCCACGACCTGAGCGGTGAAGGCGCGACGGCGGGCCTGCTCTCGGGCGCGGGAGTCGGCACCCTCGTCGGCCTGGCCATCGCGGGCAGCACGATCGTCCTGCCGGGCATCGGCCCGTTCGTCATCGCCGGCCCGCTCGCCGCGGCCCTCACCGGCGCCGGCATCGGCGCGGCCTCGGGCGGCCTGATCGGCGGCCTGATCGGCGCGGGGATCCCCGAGGACGAGGCCGCGCACTTCTCGTCGGGCATGGAGCGGGGCAACGTCCTGGTCGCCGCCCACGTCCCCGACGGCGAGGTCGTCGAGGTCCGCCGCCTGTTCGACGAGCAGGGCTCGCTCCGGTCGTACAACCCCTGATCCGCACCAGACGACTTCTTGATCCGGACGAGACGAAGCGAAACGCCCGCCCCGGGACCTCGAACGGTCCCGGGGCGGGCGTTGGCTTATTCCTGGAGCTGCCGGCTTCAGACGGCCTTCGTGTCCGTGTCGAACCCGTGCTGCTTGCGGTGGACCGGGCCGTCGAACATCTTCGACGACTTGAACAGCTCGAACCGGCCGTCGCCGCCGACGAGGGCCGTCTTCGCCTCGATCGACTTCCTCGCCTCGTCGCTCATCGGCTCGAAGCCGCGGACGACCTTGAGGTTCTGGTCGAGGATCTTCTCCGAGTCGATCCCCGAGACCAGGGTCGAGATCGGCAGCGAGAAGACGTAGTTGAGCGCGTCCTCGAGGGGGATGCCGGCCTTGGTGACGATCGAGCCGTCGCCGCCGAGGCTCTTCATGGCGATCACGCCGATCTTGCGGCGGGTCAGCTCGGGGAGGACCTCGTGCTGGAAGCTCCGGTAGTGGGCATCCATCACGTTCAGGGGCATCTGGACCGAGGCCCACTCGTAGGGCTTGCCGAGCATCTTGAGGTGGATGCGCGGGTCCTTGTGGCCGGTGAAGCCGAGGTAGCGGACCTTGCCGTCCTTCAGCGCCTGGAGCGCGGCGTGGATGGCGCCGTCCTCGGCGAAGATCCAGTCGGGGTCGTTGTCGTAGACCATCTCGTGGAACTGCCAGAGGTCGATCCGGTCGGTCTTGAGCCGGCGGAGGCTGTCGTCGAGGTTGGCGGCGGCGTCCTTGGCGGTCCGGCCGCAGACCTTGGTCATGAGGAAGACTTTGTCCCGCCGGCCCCCCTCGGCCAGGGCCTTGCCCATCCGCTCCTCGGCGACGCCGTCATGATAGTCCCAGGCGTTGTCCATGAAGGTGATCCCCTCGTCCACCGCGCGGCGGATGAGGGCGAGGCTCTGGGCCTCGGACATCTGCTTGGGGTTGGTGCTCGAGTGGCCGCCGAGGCCGATCAGGCTGATCATCTCGCCGGTCCGGCCGAGGGGCCGGAGCGGGATCCCCCCCGCGTTGACCTTGCGGGCCGACGGGTCGGCCGCGCCGGCGAGTCCGACGGCCGCGAGGCCCGCCGCGCCGGCCTGGAGGAACTCGCGGCGACTGGGTTCGATCGGGTTCATGGGAAGAAGCTCCTCGGGTCGTACGGTCCGCGGACATCCCTGGGCGACCCGGCTAGATCACGCAAGTGTCGCGCCGGCCGCGACTCGGGGATTTGGGCACGGGATTCGCACCTGTCGGAGATCAAGAGGATTCCGCCGCGCCATCGCGGCCGGACGTCCATCGGCGGGGCCGCGGGACGCCCCGATGCTACCAACTGGCCAGGAGCCTGGAACGATGTCGCAGCCGCAATCGAGCTTGAGAGCCACCGACGTGCTGTCCGTCAAGAGTCGCGTGAGCTGGGGGGCCATCGCGGCGGGGGCGATGATCTCGCTGGCCGTCTACTTCCTCCTGACCCTGATGGGGATCGCCGTCGGCCTCGAGTTGGCGGTCCGGAAGAATTACGTCAACCTCGGCGTAGGCGCCGCGCTTTGGGCGATCGCCACCCTGCTCTTCTCGATGTTCCTGGGCGGCTGGGCGACGAGCCGGCTGGCGGTGGGCGAGAGCAAGCTCGAGGCCTTCCTCTACGGCGTGATCCTCTGGGGCGTCCTGTTCGTCGGGATGTTCTGGATGGTCGGCCAGGGCGTCCGGGTCGGCTTCGGGGCGATGGTCGGGCTCGCCTCCGGCGCCGTGGTCGTGAACGACGACGACCCCGCTTCGGCGGCGACGGCGGGCCCCGTGCCGAGCCTGATCCAGCGGTACAACTCGACCTTCGGCGGCGAGAAGTTCGTCGACGACCTCACCAAGCTGGGCGTCGCCCGCGACCAGGCCGAGAAGATCCGCGAGCTGGCCAAGCAGAAGGTCGACGAGGTCCAGAACGACACGACCCCGCTGCCCGAGCAGCTCAACCGGGCGGCGAACGACCCGCAGGTCCGCCAGTCGGCGCAGGATCTCGCCGACGCGACCCGGCACGCCACCTGGTACACCCTGGCGGGCGTCATGGTCTCGATGGCGGCGGTGGTGATCGGTTCGCTCGCCGGCTCGGGCGACATGCCGACCCCGGTCCCCCTGGGCCTCACCGCGCGCCGGCCGCCGACGCCCGGCCCGAAGGCCTGAGTCGGATCTTGCGAGGACCGGTCCCGACTCCGGCCCCTCCCCCGCCCCGGGGAGGGGCCGCTCACGCACGCGCCCGAGCCCGCCCGCGAAGATCCTCCGCGACCCCGCCCCCGGAGCCCTCACCGTGCCAGCCGCCCGCAAAGCCTTCTCGATGGACCACCCGATCGTCATCACCTTCCTGATCTTCGCGATCATCGGCTTCATGTACGCCGCCGCGGCGGTCTTGAAGCCGCTGGCGCTGGCGATCCTGCTGGCGTTCGCGATCGCCCCGCTCAGCTCGTTCCTCGAACGCCGCGGCCTGCCGAGGTTCCTCGCGGCCGTGATCACCGTGCTGGCGCTCTTGGGCGTGGTCGGGTTCGTCAGCTTCAAGGTCGGCCAGCAGCTCGACACGCTGGCGAACCGGCTGCCCGAGTACGAGCAGAATGTCTTCAAGAAGCTCAGGGGATTCCGGGTCGGCCAGGGCAGCGGCGCGATCGAGAAGGTCAATAAATTCGTGGGGGACGTCTCCGAGGGGATCTCCGCCAAGCCGGACTCCTCGGTCCGGTCCGGCGAGCCCAAGCCGGATCCAGAGCCTTCCAAGGTCGTCGACGTCCGCCTGGTGAACCAGCGTCCGAACATCTTCGAGGAGACCGCGAAGACGGTCGGCCCTTATCTCGAATCGCTCGGCGTTTTCGCGTTCGTCCTCGTCCTGGTCCTGTTCATCCTCAACAATCGCGACGACCTGGGGGACCGCATCATCCGGCTCTTCGGCCGGGGTCGGATCAGCCTGACGACCAGGACGACCGAGGAGGTCGGCCAGCGGATCAGCCGGTACATCGTCACATTTGGCCTGGTCAATTCGAGCGTCGGCCTGATCGTCGGGCTGGGGCTCTGGGCGATCGGGCTGCCCTACGCACTGGTCTGGGGCGTGCTCGCGGCGATGCTCCGGTTCGTGCCCTACGCCGGGCCGGCGACCGCCTTCGCGCTGCCGATGGCCTTCGCGCTGGCCCAATTCGAGGACTGGCAGGGCCCCCTGGAAGTGCTCGCGCTGTTCGCCACGCTCGAGATCGCGGCGAACAGCTTCCTGGAGCCGATGATCTACGGCAAGACCACCGGGGTCTCGGCGCTGGGGCTCCTCGTCGCCGCGATGTTCTGGACCTGGCTCTGGGGGGCGCTCGGCCTGCTCCTCTCGACCCCCCTGACGGTTTGCCTGGCCGTCCTCGGGAAGTACGTCCCCGCGCTCAAGGTCTTCGCGACCTTCCTGGGCGAGGAAGCGACGCTCACCCCCGACGTCCGCTTCTATCAACGGCTGCTCGCCCGCGACCAGGACGGGGCGGCGACGGTCGCCGAGGAGGTGCTCAAGGAGCACCCGCGCGCCACCTTCTTCGACGAGATCCTGGTGCCGACCCTCTCGATGATCGAGCGCGACTTCGCCCGCGACGAGATCGACGAGCGCGAGCGCGACTTCTGCTGGTGGGTCGCCGACGAGGTAATCCAGGACATCGGCTCTTCCCCCGCAGGCGAGGCCGATCTCATCCCCCCGACCGTCGACTCCGACGCCGCGACGCTCCCGGAGTCCGGACCTCGCGAGATCCCCAACGTCGTCGCGATCCCGGCCAACGACCGGGGCGACCTACTCCCGCTGCGGATGCTCCAGATCCTGGTCGAGCCCGCCGGCTGCCAGCTCCATGTCCTGGACGTCGGGGAGACGCCGCTGCAGGTGGCCGAGCGGCTCGCCGAGGCCAGGCCGACCATGATCCTGGTCTCGCACCTGCCTCCGGGCGGCCTGGCCTCGGCCCGTTACCTCGTCCGACGCCTCCGGGCCCACTTCGGCGACATCCCGATCCTGGTCGGACGCTGGGCCCTGACCGGCGAGGGCGAGTCGGCCGACCGCCTCGCCGACGCGGGCGCATCGCAGGTCGTCTGCTCCCTGGCCGAGGCACGCGACCGGATCCTCGGCCGGCCGTCCCAGCCCGCCAAGCTCGCCGACCCGAAGGACGCGAAGAAGCCCGAGCCGATCGGCGCCTGACGCACGCACCGACATCCGGCCGGCCGAGCCGGCGCGCTACCCGGCCGATCTCCCCTCGTGCTCGATGACCAGCGCCAGGCGATCGGCCGCCGCCCGTGCCGACTCATCCGGCGCGATCGGCCAGGGCCGGACCTCGGACAGGCCGCGGAACCAGGTGCCCTGCCGCTTGGCGAACTGGCGGGTCCTCGCCCGGACCTTCTCGATCGTCGCCCCGAGGTCCCCCTCGCCGCCGAGCATGGCGATCGTCTCGCGATAGCCGACCCCCTGCGCGGCGACCTCGCCGATCCGTCGCGGGGCGTCGAGGAGCCGGCGGACCTCATCCACGAGGCCCCCCTCGAACATCGCCGAGACCCGGCGATCGATCCGGCCGTGCAGCTCGGCCCGGGGGCGTTCGAGCGCGAAGACGGCGACCCCCTCGGCCGGGCGGTCGTGCTCGCGCCAATGCTCGCTCAGGGGGAGGCCGGTGAGCGCGATCACCTCCAGGGCGCGGACGACCCGCCGGAGGTCGTTCGGGTGCAGCCTCGCGGCGGACGCGGGGTCGACCCGCGCGAGGCGGGCATGGAGCGACGGCCCGCCCGCCCGCGCCGCCTCCGCTTCGAGGTCGCGACGGAGCGCCGGGTCGGCCGACGGGCCGTCGAACAGGCCGCGGAGCAGGGCCTTGAGGTACAGAGGGGTCCCGCCGACGAAGAGGGCACGCCTGCCCCGGGCCTCGACCTCGCGGACCTTCGCGGAGGCCCAGGCCCGATACTCGGCGACGCTGGCCGAGTCCCACGGGTCGAGGACGTCGATCAGGTGGTGCGGGACCCCGCCCCGCTCCTCGGCCGTCGGCTTGGCGGTGCCGACGTCCATCCCCCGATAGAGGGTCATCGAGTCCAGCGCGAGCACCTCGGCACCGATCCGGCGCGCGAGCGCGACGCCGACGGCGGTCTTGCCCGAGGCCGTCGGCCCGGTCAGGTACGTCGCGCGTCGCAAGGCGGGGTCGACGGAGGACATGGATGGCTCGCGGCTCGGACGAGGATCGGACGACCGGGAAATTGTCTGCTCGCCCCCGCGATTCGGCAAGCAGCGGGAAAGGGCCAGGAGGGCCCGCCCTCGCCTCATGACCGATCCGGGGGAGTCTCGGCGCGATTACCGGCCCGACGCCGACCTCGGCCGGGACTCGGCCCACCATTTGCCTTGTGTGGGATGACCCAACGCCCGTCGGCCTCGGGTCCTGGATGCCCTCCCCGACCGCGTCGGTCGGGCCGATCACACTCCTCCGTCGAACCTGCCGACCCATGCACACCACGATGCACTCGCATTCCAAGCCCGACATCGCCATCGCCGACCTCGACGCCGTCCGCGAGTTCCTGCTCTCGGGGCGCGAGATCCCCCGGGTCTCGAAGGCGACCCGCGTGAGCCAGAAGAACACGTCGACGGTCCCCGTGCACAACGGGATCGTCCGCGCCCGGACGAGGTCGGCGGCCAAGGCCTGAGCCGGCCGGCCGCCCCTCGGTCGGATCGTCCCGCGTGGCGGCTTGCATGCCGCGACGGGTTGTGATCGACTGGGGACGGGTCAGGGCTGGCGCGGTCCGACGGGTCCTCATACCCCCTCGGACGTCTCCGCGACGGTTCCACGCTTCGAGGCTCAGCGCACGATCCGCGGACACGTCGGACGCGACCATGGCGCCCTCCCGGCGAGGCCTGCCATGTCATCCGCTCTTTCGATCGGGACTCTCCCCGTCCTGGACGGGGCTCCGCCACCATCCGCCTCGATCAACGATCTGGCGATCCGGGTCGGCACCGTGAACGGCTCGGGGAGTCAGTCGGCCAACCTCGTTTTGCTCCGCGCCCTGTACGCGATGGGCATCCCGTGCAGCGGAAAGAATATCTTCCCCTCGAACATCGAGGGCCTGCCCACCTGGTTCCACATCCGGGCCAGCGACCGGGGCTACGTCGGTCACCGGCGCGACACGCCGATCCTCATCTGCATGAACGCCCAGACCGCGGAGGACGACCTCCGGGCCCTGCGGCCCGGGGCGATCTGCATCCACCGCGACGACATCCGGCTCGACGGCGTCCGCGACGACGTGACGATGGTCCCCGTCCCGTTCCAGGAGCTGGCCGAGCGGGCCTACCCCAACGAGGCCAAGGATAAAGGATATCGCGACAAGCTGCGCAAGGTGGTGAACATGGTCTACGTCGGCGTGGTCGCCCACGTCTGCGGGATCGAGATGGCGGCGATCGAGTCGGGCATCCGCCGCGAGTTCCCCGGGCGCAAGGCGAAGGCCGCCGAGATCAACATCGCCGCCGCGACGGCCGGCCACGACTGGGCCGAGGCCCACCTGCCCGGCGACTTCCCCCATCGGGTCGAGCGGACCGACGCCCTCCGCGAGCAGGTGCTCATCGAGGGGAACAAGGCCGCCGCGCTCGGCGTCCTGTTCGGCGGGACGAGCGTCCTGACCTGGTACCCGATCACCCCGTCGAGCAGCCTGGCCGAGTACGCCGAGGACTTCCTCAAGAAGCACCGGGTCGGCCCCGACGGCAAGCGGACCTTCGCGGTCGTCCAGGCCGAGGACGAGCTCGCCGCCCTCGGCATGGCCATCGGCGCCGGCTGGGCCGGGGCCCGGGCGCTGACGGCGACCTCCGGGCCCGGCATCTCGCTCATGACCGAGTTCGTCGGCCTGGCCTACTTCGCCGAGATCCCCGTCGTCATCGTCGACGTCCAGCGGATGGGCCCGAGCACCGGGCTGCCCACCCGGACGAACCAGGGGGACATCGCCAAGCTGCACAACCTCGGCCACGGCGACTGCCGCCAGGTCGTCCTCATCCCCGGCTCGGTCGCCGAGTGCTACGCGTTCACCGTCGAGGCGCTCGACCTCGCGCAGGAGTTCCAGACCCCCGTCTTCGTCGCCACCGACCTGGACCTCGGGATGAACCTCTGGCTGACCGACCCGTTCGCGTACCCCGAGACGCCGATCCGCCGCGGCAAGGTCCTCGACGCCGAGGCCCTCGAACGGATCGGCCGGTTCGAGCGGTATCGCGACGTCGACGGCGACGGCGTCTGCTACCGGACCCTGCCCGGCACCGACCACCCGCTCGCCGCTTACTTCACCCGCGGGACCGGGCACAACGAGAAGTCGGGCTACAGCGAACGGCCCGACGACTGGAAGGCGAACCTCGACCGCCTGGCCCTGAAGCTCGAGACGGCACGCGGGAGGCTCCCCCGGCCGGTGATCGAGGACCACCCCGGCGCCGACGTCGGCCTGATCGCCTTCGGGTCGACCCACTGGGCGATCGTCGAGGCCCGCGACATCCTCCGCGGCCGCGGGGTCGAGACCGGGTATTGCCGCCTCCGCGCCCTGCCCTTCGCCGACGAGGTCCTCGCCTTCGCCGCGCGCCATGAGCGCGTCTACGTCGTCGAGCAGAACCGCGACGGCCAGGTCTGCGCCCTGCTCCGGGCCTCGGTCCCGGGCAAGGTCGCCGACCGCCTGATCCCGGTCAACCTCTACGACGGGACCCCGGCCTCCGCCGAGGCGATCCTCGGGCCGATCCTCGCCCGCGAGCACGCCGGCACCATCCCCCAGGCCAGGACGGTCGTCCCGTCGCACGAAGAGCCGTCCCCCGAGTAGCCCGACCCCGACGACGTCCGGGGCCGTCGCCAGGCCCAGATACCCCGGGTCCCGACCTATCCATTCCTCGACCGACGGGCCGAAGCCCGAGGCAATATCCATGTCGAGCACCGAGACGATGGTCGTCGTCCAGTCGGACGGCCAGACGCGGAGCCTGCCCGCCCTGGCCTTCCAGGGCCTGCCCTCGACCCTCTGCAAGGGGTGCGGGCACAACAGCATCACCAGCTACCTGATCGAGGCGTGCAAGGCCGTCGGCGTCGACCCGTACCGGACCGTGAAGTTCAGCGGGATCGGCTGCTCGAGCAAGACCCCGGCCTATTTCCTCCAGGCGAGCCACGGCTTCAACGCCCTCCACGGCCGGATGCCCTCGGTGGCCACCGGGGCGACCCTGGCCAACCGCGGCCTCCGCGCCATCGGCATCAGCGGCGACGGCGACACCGCCAACATCGGCGTCGGCCAGTTCAAGCACGCCTGCCGGCGCAACCTGCCCCTGGTCTACATCGTCGAGGACAACGGCTGCTACGGCCTGACCAAGGGGCAATTCTCGGCCACGGCCGACCGGCACGCCCACCTCCGCCGCGAGTCGGGCGAGGAGAACCCGATCCCGCCGTTCGACCTCTGCCTGGAGGCGATCGCCGGGGGGGCGACCTTCGTCGCGCGGTCGTTCGCCGGCGACAAGAAGCAGCTCGTCCCGCTGCTCAAGGCCGCGCTGAACCACCGAGGGCTCGCCTTCCTCGACATCATCAGCCCGTGCGTCACCTTCAACGACTTCGCCAGCTCGACCAAGAGCTGGGAGTGGGCCCGCGAGCATGAGGAGCCCCTGCACGACGTCGGCTTCGTCCCGAGGCTGGCCGAGATCGAGGTCGAGCAGGTCGAGGGCGAGTCGACCCGCGTCCTCCTGCACGACGGCTCGTCGATCCTCCTCCGCGCGCTCCGGCACGGGGAGCACAAGGTCACGGACCGCGCCTCGGCCTTCCGCCTCCTGATCGACGGCGCCGAGGCGCAGGAGTTCCTCACCGGCCTGATCTATCTCGACGAGTCGCGCGAGACCTTCGTCGAGACCCTCAACATGACCGACACCCCGCTCGCCGGCCTGGCCGACGACCAGCTCCGCCCGCCCCCGGCGGTGCTGGCCTCGATCCTGGAGACGATCTGACGGGCACGCGGGTCGCAAGTTCGCGCGTTAGAGGGCAGAGACCGGAGCCCAGAATCCCAAAGCACGGAGCACGGAGCACGGAGCACACGAATTGCCTGAGACTTCTGTGCTCCGCCCTGTGTGCTCTGTGCTCTGTTCTGGCGAATTCTTCGTCCGAATTCCAGATGACCGGCCACCCCGGCCGTCCCATCCCGCGCCCCGCCCTGGCAATGACGCGGGCCACCTCGGGCGTTCACGCCTCGGGCGTCAGGCCCAGGACGATATCGAACCGCGCGGCCAGCTCGCCGACCCTCGACTCCTTCATCGGGACGAAGTCGACCATCAGCGCCCGGAGGGCCTTGGGGTCGCGGACCGCCCTCAGGACGCCGTCCCGCTTGTTGCCGGGATGATCCTTGATGTAGCACTGCGTGGTCAGCAATTCTTTGCCGCCCCGCCGGAGCTTGAAGTGAATGTGGGGCGTCCGGCCGGGATAGGGGACGGGCTTGATGGTCCGGAAGTAGTACTCGCCGGTCGACCCGGTCAGGAACCGGCCGAAGCCCTGGAAGTTGCGGTCGCTCTTGTCGCGGTTGTCGGTCCCCGAGTGGAGGTAGGCCCCGCCGCTGTCGGCCTGCCAGATCTCGACCAGGGTGTTGCGGACCGGGTCCCCCTTGGCGTCGAGGACGCGGCCGGTCAGGTGGGTCACCTCGCCGACGGCGAGCGTGATCGCGTCGTTGACGACGAGCAGGTCGTTGTCGGTGTCGAGCGGGAGCTTGTCCGGGTAGAAGGGCCCCTCGGTCTGACGCGGGGTCCGGGTCAGCTCGTCGGCGAACGCGCCTCGGGCCGAGAAGGCGACCGCGCCCATCGAGAGGGCCCCGAGGAAAGACCGTCGGCTGCGTCGCGAAAGCGTCGAGTTCATCGGGGCGTCCTCGGGTCGCGGGAGGGGAGCGTCGAGACCGGCACGCGACGGCCATTCTCGTCGGCAGGCGCCGACGACGACAAGCCCCCCTACCTTCAGAGCGACAACGCGACGGGACCCGGACGAGAGACCTCCCGTCGGCGGCCGGGAATCCCACGAGCCGGCCTCGATCCTCGGCCATCGTTCACCCGTCGGGCAAGGCCGAGAGCTTGTCGAGCGCGCGTCGGCTGCACTCCCGGAGCTCGTCCTCGTCGATGTCCCCTTCGTCCCGGAGGTCGGGGTCGTCGCAGTAGGCGTCGAGGTCGGCGAAGAGCCTGTCGAGGGTCTGGAACTCGGGCTCGGTGAACGGGTCGGTTTCATCCTGGAATCGGGCGAAGTAGGCGGCCGAGAATTCCCGGGGCGACATCCTCCCGTCGAGGAACGCGCGGATCATCTCGGTGTAGGGCCGGGCGGCTGGCGACATCGGCGATCCTCCTGGTGCGAAGGTGGCCCCGGCCGGGGTGTGCGCGACGGCGAACGGGGAAACCGGGGCCGCGGAAGGAGGGCGTGGCCGTCCGCCTTCCGCCGGCCCCCGGGCCCCGACGATCAGCTGCCGCCCCCGAGCTTGCCGTCCTTCTCGATGTGCTCGAGCTGCTGGTCGCTCAACTTCCAGCCGCTGACGTACTTCCCGTCGCGGGTCGTCATGACCATCAGCTTCGAGGTGGTGTCATAGTAGAAGGTCACGTCCTGGTTGGTAGGGCGGGTGTAGACGCCGTCCTTCTTCTTGGTCCCGGGCGCGTCGATCAGGGCTTGCATCGCGTCCTGGAACTTCTTGCGGTTGGCCGGGTTGTTGTTCCCGGTCACGCCGAAGGCGCCGGCGTGATCCTCGTACTTCTTCTGGACCTGCCGGGGTTCGAAGGTGACCTTCTCGTCCGCCGGCGTTGCCGTCGCGGCCGCCGTCGTCGCGGCCGGCGTCGCCGATGTGGGGGAAGTCGACGAGCCTGCGGGCGGGTCCCAAATCGTGAACAGGTCGACGAACTGCGCATTGTTCGCGCTGTCGTCGAAGCCGTCGAAGGCGGTGATCTCA
>JAABUQ010006618.1_pt1 | contig 17413 bp, 15 predicted proteins | sample 5560001 | NCBI WGS metagenome assembly JAABUQ01 (sample SAMN10711888, study PRJNA513371) | rock metagenome | isolation source: Antarctica rocks | place: Antarctica: Victoria Land, Finger Mt nord | collected 2015-12-18
GGAGGGGTGGCCGAGTGGCTGAAGGCAGCGGTTTGCTAAACCGCCGTACGGCGTCAAGCCGTACCGTGAGTTCGAATCTCATCCCCTCCGCCAACTCCCCATTTTGTTACTTGCCTGTAACCATCGCATTCGTCAGGAAATGACAAGTTGCGTTGCGCAGATGAAGGCGTGACGCAATGCGTATTTTCGTCTATAAGAACCTTCTAACTCAATTCCAGGTTATGGGTTTGATGGCCTATGGTATGGCGATCCTGTTGCCTGTGCCGCGTGCTTCCGAGAGGAAAAGGGATAGGGCGGGTGATGAATGATTCTATTGGTTGACGACGACGAGGCGGTGCGTGAGACCTCGGCGGAAATGCTGCAGGAACTCGGTTATACCGTGGTCCAGGCCACCGGCGGCCACGCGGCGCTCGGCGTGCTGGACCAGCATGACGGCGTGGAGGTGATGGTCACGGACGTCCGCATGCCCGGGATGTCCGGACTGGAGCTGTCGGACATCGCGGGCCGCCGCTTCCGGGACCTTCGGGTCATCCTCATCTCCGGCTATTTCCTGCCTCAGCCCATCAACCGGCGTTTTCTGCAGAAGCCCTTCCGCATCCGCGAGTTGGACGAGGCCATCCGGGCCGAACTGGCCTGCGCCGGGTAAATTCCACGCGACGCTCCTGAATCTCAGGAACTTGCGACGGCTTCACGGTGTTGGACATGTCTCAAAACATCCGTGGAACCGCGCGTGGACGCCTCCTTCTTGGCTGGACCAGACTTGTCGGTGGCCGTCGCCATTCCGGCGCATGACGAGGCGGACTGGATCGCACGGTGCCTGAATGCGTTGGACCGGCAGCTTGACGGGGCCAGGTACGACGTCGTCCTGTTGGTCAACAACTCGACGGACTCGACTGCGGCTATCGCCCGCGCCATGCAGCCCAGCCTGTCGTTCGCCTTGGATTTGGTCGAGCACGACTTTCCGTCAAAACAGCAGACCGCAGGCCAGGCCCGGCACTTGGCGATGGAGCTTGCGGCCGGTCGGCTGCCGCCGGGTGGGGTGTTGCTCAGCACGGATGCGGACGGCCAGGTCGCGCCGGACTGGCTGGCTGCCAACCTGTTCCATATCCGCCATGGGGCCGACGCGGTGGCGGGACGCGCGGTCCTCGACGAGGCCGACGCCGCGGCAATCCCCGCGGTGCTGCACGAGGACGATGCGCGCGAGTGCGCCTACGGGGCGTTGCTGGACGAGATCGACCACCTGATCGATCCCGACCCGGCCGATCCGTGGCCCCGGCACACCGAGCATTCGGGCGCCAGCATCTGCGTGACGCTCGATGCCTATCGCCGGGCTGGCGGCGTTCCGCCCGTCGCGGTCGGAGAGGATCGGGCGTTCTTTGCCGCGCTGCGCCGGGCCGACGCCCGGATTCGCCATGCGCCGGATGTGTGCGTGACGGTGTCCGGGCGTATCGACGGGCGGGCCGTCGGCGGCATGGCGGATACGATCCGCCGCCGGCTCGTGACCCCGGATGCCTTTCTGGACGACGCGCTGGAGCCTGCGGCGAACCACGTCCGGCGTGCCCGGTTGCGTGCCGAGGTTCGCCGCCTGGTCCAGGGAGGAAGGGAAGCGCCGCTGCGGCTGTTCCGTGATCTCGGCTGCGGCCCGGCGTCGGTGGCCTCGGCATTGAAGCAGGGCACGTTCGGCGTGGTCTGGGAGATGATCGAGGGCATGGCTGCCGGGTTGACGCTGGTTCGGGTTCCGGTTGCCGCCCTGGCCGACGAAACAAGAAAAGCCCGGCGCATCGTCGCCGACCTACGCGGGAACCGCGCCGCCCATCCGGCCAAGCGGGGCAGCGCACCGGATCACGGGGTCATCGCGCCGCCGGCTCATGCAGCGTCAGAAATGTTTCGTATGGCCGGTTGAAGATGTCCAGGAGGTTGGACGGCAACTGGAAGCCGTCCGGGTCGTCCTGGATCAGCCCGCCGTATTGGCTGGCATGGGCCGCAATGGCTCGGCGCTTCACCGGTAGATGGTTTGTGATGTCGAGTCGCGTCCCATGGGGCATCGGGCCGGGTAGCCAGGTGTCGGGAGGCAGCGTCCAGCCCCAAATTGGGTAGGCGAGGTGGCGCAGGCGGCAGCGTGCGATGGCGGCGCTGGCCATGAGATGCGCCGCAAGGTGGTCGCAATGCGGATCGTGTTGCCACGGCGACAAGATGCACGCCGCCTCGGCCCGTTCAGCGAAGGACAGGATCGCAGCCACCGCGGCATCGAATCCGTCCCCTTCCATGGGCGCCGCGGTGTCGCGCAACCCCAGGAAGCCGAGGCGGCCGGGCGGGAGGCCAAGGATGCTGACCGCGTTCAGCGCCTCCTGTTCCCGCACTTCTTTCAGGCGGGAAGCAGGGTAGGTCCGGGAGTTCGGGTGCGATCCGGTGCCGTCGGTCAGGATGAGCACAAAGGGCGCATGTCCCGCGCCCGAGGCGGCGGCGATCAGGCCGCCGCAGCCCAGCGATTCGTCATCCGCATGCGGCGCCAGGATAAGCGCCGGCTTGCCGCCCGTGACCGCATGGAGCGGCACGACCGGCAGGGCGGCCATGGCCTCGAACGCCTGCGCCGCGGAGATCATGCGGAGAAGCTGTGGAGCGCGGCCTCGGTCAGGACGGAATCGGGCGCGGGTTGGCGCAGGTACACCGCGAGGTCGCGCAGCAGGCGCTCCACCGGGTTGGGCCGCAGGAAGGCCGCAAGGCCCAAGGCCCGCTGCGCCAGCCGCATGGCATCCAGGCAAGCCGCCTCGACCGCGATCCGTGCGAGGTTGACATAGGCAACGCGGTCGGCGGTCGGCGCCTCGCTGGCCTCGGCGCGCTTCGCGGCGGCAGTGGTCCAGAGCCGGGCGGTTTCCTGCGCGATCAACATATGGCCAAATCGGTCCTGCTGCAGCGGCGCGGCCTGATGGCCCCGGCGCGCAAGCTGGTCCCGGGTCGCCAAAACGAGCGCATCGAGGCCGCCCAGCGTCACCGCGGAGGTGCGCCAGGCGCCCGTGGACAGCAGCGGCTCCCGCAGGTAGTCGCCAGGGCCGCCGATCAACGCGTCGCTCGGCAAGGGCGTGCCCTGGAAATGGGCGACGCCGTTGACGCCGGCCCGCATCCCTTGCAGGGCGCCGCGCCTTGGCTCGATGGAAACGGTGGCGTCCACCTCGGCGACCGCCATCTGCGAGCCGGCCGGCGTGGACACCGTCACCAAGGCGCGCGTGACATGCCCGGCGCCCGAGCATGGCCCCTTGCTGCCGTGCAGCGACCCGCCGCTGAGTTGCAGGGCGTGTTCCGGCGGGTCCGTGACCCAAAGGCCGAACAGGTGGCCGTCCCGCACCTCCGCCGCGACGCGCCCGACCTGCGCGGGGGTGCCGTAGGCGGCGATCAGCTTGATCGCGTTGACGTGCGCCTCGAACAGCCGTCCCACGGCCAGGTTGCCTTGCCCCAGAATCGTCAGCAGGCGGAGGATCAGGTCCATGCCGCCGGGTTCGGTGCCCGCGCCTTGCCCGCCTTGGTCTGTCGGCAGCGGCGCTTGGAGCGCCCCAAGTTCGCGCAGCGCCTGGAAATCCTGCTCCGGAAACGCTTCCTCCGCGTCGAGCGCCACCGCGCGGGCCTGCATGGCCGGGACCAGGCGGGCGAGTTCGGCCAGAAGGGTGTCGGGCGTCATGTCAGTCGGCCGTGGCGCCAATCTCGTCGGCCCCGAGCTTGTCGGCCCCCAACTTGTCGGCCAGCGTGGGCATCGTTTTGCGCCGGGCCGGCGACAGCCAACGCTGCACGCGGTCGAGGTAGAGATAGACGACAGGCGTGGTGTAGAGCGTCAGGATCTGGCTGAGCAGCAGGCCGCCCACCATGGCGTAGCCCAGCGGCTTCCGAAGCTCCGACCCGGCGCCGCTGCCGAGCATCAGCGGCAAGCCGCCCAGCAGGGCCGCCATCGTCGTCATCAGGATGGGCCGGAACCGCATCAGGCAGGCTTCGCGGATGGCGTCATGCGGGGTCGCGCCGCGCTGGCGCTCCGCGCTGATGGCGAAATCCACCATCATGATGCCGTTCTTCTTGACGATCCCGATCAGCAGGATGACGCCAATCAGGGCGATCACCGAGAGGTCGTAGCCCGCAGCCATCAGCATCAGCAACGCACCCACCCCGGCGGAGGGGAGGGTCGAGAGGATCACGATGGGCAAGACGAAGCTCTCGTACAGCACGCCCAGGATGATGTACACGGCGATGAGCGCGGCGGCGATCAGGTAGGGCTGGGTGCCGAGCGACGCCTGGAACGCCTGGGCCGTGCCCTGGAAGGTGCCGCGCAGGGTAGCGGGCGCGCCGATCTGCGCCATGGCGCCGTCGATGGCATCGACGGCCTGCCCCAGCGCCGCCTCCGGCCCCAGGTTGAACGACAGGGTCACGGCAGGGAACTGGCTCTGGTGCGAGATCGCCAGTGGTGCCACCGGCTTGGTGTCCAGCGTGGCGAAGGTGGACAGCGGCACGGCGCCGCCGTCCCGCGCCCGGACATACAGCTTGTCCAGCGTGCTCATGTCGCCCTGCATCTCCGGCGGCGCTTCCAGGATGACCTTGTAGGTGTTCACCTGCGTCGAGTACTGCGCGACCTGCCGCTGTCCGAACGCGTCGTACAGGGTGTCGTCAATCACCTGCGGCTGGATGCCGAAGCGCGCGGCGCGGTCGCGGTCGATGGTGAGCGTCGCGGTGGTCCCGGCGATCTGCTGATCGGTCGCCAGGTCGCGCAGGATCGGAAGCTCCCGCAGCTTCGCCAGGATCTTGGGGGTCCATTCGTATAGCTCGGCCAGGTCCGCGTCCTGCAGGGTGTACTGGTACTGCGTCTTGGCGAGGCGCCCGCCGATGTTGATGTCCTGCGCCGCCTGGAAGAACACCTTGATGCCCTCGATGTCGGCCAGTTGCGGGCGCAGGCGCGCGATCACCTGCTGCGCCGTGGCGTCGCGGTTCTCGAACGGCTTGAGGTTGGTCCAGATGCGTCCGTTGTTGCCGGTCTGCCCGCCCAGCCCGGCGCCGATGCTGGACGACACGGCGGCAACCGCCGGGTCGCTGGCGATCACCCGGGCGGCGGCGACCTGGCGGCGGGCCATCTCGGCGAACGACACGTCCTGGGCGGCCTCCGTCAGCCCGACCAGCACGCCGGTGTCCTGCGTCGGGAAGAACCCTTTTGGGATCTGGATGTAAAGCAGCACCGTGCAGGCGAGCGTGGCGAAGAACGCCATCAGCGTGACGAACTGAAAACGCAGGGCGATGTCCAGGGTGCGCCGGTAGCCGGCCAGCAGCGCGTCGAAGAACCGCTCGACCACGCGGTACAGCAGGCCGTGCTGGCCCGAGTGGTGCTTGAGGAAGCGCGAGCACATCATGGGCGTGAGCGTCAGCGACACCACCGCCGAGACCATCACGGCGATGGCCACCGTCATGGCGAACTCCCGGAACAGCCGCCCGACGATCCCGCCCATCAGCAGCAGCGGGATGAACACGGCGATCAGCGAGAGGCTGATGGAGACGATGGTGAAGCCGATCTCGCCTGCGCCTTTCAAGGCGGCGTCGCCGGGCGACATGCCGTCCTCGATGTGGCGGTAAATGTTCTCCAGCATGACGATGGCGTCATCGACCACGAAGCCGACCGCGATGGTGAGCGCCATCAGGGTCAGGTTGTTGAGGCTGTAGCCGCACAGGAACATGACGGCGAAGGTGCCGACGAGGGCGAGCGGCACGGTGACGCTGGGGATCACCGTTGCCCACACGTTGCGGAGGAACAGGAAGATCACCATGACGACCAGGCCGATGGACAGCAGCAGGGTGAACTGCACCTCATGCAGCGACGCGCGGATGGTCACGGTGCGGTCCACGATGGTTTCCACCGTGACAGCGGGCGGGATGGCGGCGCGCAGCTTGGGCAGCGCCGCCTTGATCCGTTCCACCGTGTCGATGACGTTGGCGCCGGGCTGCTTGAAGATCAGGAGCTGGATGCCGCGCTTGTTGTTCTGCCAGCCGGCGAGGCGGGCGTTCTCCGGGCCGTCCACCGCCATGCCGATGTCGCACACCCGCACCGGGGCGCCGTTGCGCCAGGACAGGATCACGTCGTTCAGCTCGCGCGGGCGGGTGAGCTGGTCGTTGGCGTAGATCGCGAAGGCCTGCCGCGCCCCGTCCAGCGTGCCCTTCGGCGCATCGACAGTCGCGCTGACCAGCAGTTGGCGCACGTCCTCCAGGGTCAGGCCCATGGCGGCGAGACGGGCCGGATCGGCCTGCACGCGGATCGCCCGCTTCTGCTCGCCGCCGATGGAGACCTGGGACACCCCGGCGATCTGCGAGATCTGCTGGCTCAGGATGTTGTCGGCGTAGTCGTCCACGTCGATCAACGGCAGCACGGCGGATTGCACCGCGAGGATCAGGATCGGGCTGTCGGCCGGGTTCACCTTGCGGAAGATGGGCGGGTTGGGGAGGTTGCGCGGGAGCTGCCCGCCGGCGTTGTTGATGGCGGCCTGGATATCCAGCGCCGCGCCGTCGATGTTGCGGTCGAGGTCGAACTGCACCACCACCTGCGTCGAGCCGCCGACGCTGACGGAGGTCATCTGCGCGACGCCGGCGATCTGCGCGAACTGCCGTTCCAGCGGCTGGGCCACGGTGGAGGCCATGGTTTCCGGGCTGGCGCCGGGCAGGTTGGCCTGGACCTGGATGGTGGGGAACTCGACCCGGGGCAGGGGCGCCACCGGCAGCAGCGGGTAGGCGGCGATGCCGACCAGCAGGATGGCCGCCATCAGCAGCGAGGTCGCGACCGGGCGGCGGATGAATGGGGTGGAGATGCTCATGGCGGCGTCATCCTCTTGCCCGGCCTAGCTCGCCGGCTTCGGCTCGGCCGCGACAACCAGCGCGCCGATGGACAGCCGGGACTGCCCGGCCAGCACGACCCGCTCGCCGCCACCCAGCCCACGGGCGATCACCGCGGCGTGCCCGTCATCCTGCCCCACCTCGACCGGCTGCACGGCGGCGGTGTTGTCCGGCTTCACGACGAACACGTACAGCCCCTCCGGGCCGCGCTGCACCGCGGCGGAGGGCAGGGTCAAGGCGCCGCGCCGTACGTCGAGCCGGGTGCGGAGGTTCACGAACTGGCCCGGCCACAGATTGTCGTCCCCGTTCGCGAACACCGCTTTCAGCTTGATCGTGCCGGTCGAGGCGTCGATGGCGCTGTCGATGGTCAGCAGCTCGCCTTCGCTCAGTTTGGTCCGGTCGTCCGAGCTGTAGGCGGCCACCTGCAGCTTGCCTTGCCGCATCGCCTGGTGGAGCTGCGGCAAGATATCCTGCGGCAGGGTGTAGAGGGCGGCGATGGGATGAATTTGCGTGATGGCGACGATGCCGGTGCTGGCTGTGTCGGCGGCGCGGATGTAGTTGCCGGGGTCGATCTGGCGCAGGCCGACGCGGCCCTCCAACGGGGCGGTGATCTCCGTGAAGTTGAGGTTGAGCCGCGCGGCGCTGATCGAGGCGTCGTCGCCTTGGACATTGGCCTCGGCCTGGGCGACGTTGGCACGCTGGAGATCGAGCCGCTGGCGGGAGGCGGTTTGGCTTTGCGCGAGGTCGGCGTAGCGGACCAGGTCGCCGCGGGCATTGGCCAGCAACGCCGCATCCGCCGCCCGTTTCGCGATGGCCTGGTCCAGCGCCGCCTGATAGGGCCGAGGATCAAGCTGCGCCAGCAGGTCGCCGGGCCGCACCTGCTGGCCTTCGGTGAACAGGATCTTGTCCAAGGTCCCGTCCACGCGCGCCCGCACCAGGACCGATTGGAACGCTTGCACCGTGCCGATGGCGCGGGCGAGGACCGGCACGTCCTCCCGCACGGGCGACACCACCGTGACCGGCACGGCGGCGGGCACCTGGGCCTGGGCCGGCGCGCCCAACGCCAAGCCGAGCAGCAGGGCGGTGGGAAGCGTGGGACGAGTTGACCGCATGGACCCCGGGATTGTTGCTCCTCCCCGCACTATGCAGTCACCGTGCCGGTTTGCGCCAGCCTTCCGAGCCATCGCGCGTCATGAGTTCGTGTTGAGCCGTCCCGGCGCCATCCGTGCCGCGAGCCGGGTAGGCGCGGCGCGGTAGGCGTCCAGCCCGCGCCCGCTGCCCGCGCCCGGCGCCTGCGCGATGGCGGCCGGCAATGGGATGATCCGGGCGCTCGGCCCAATCGAGGCCGTCGTGCTGGCGGGCGGAATGGGGGTGAAGGCGGGGGACCACGGCGGCAGCAGGGCCTGCCGTATGGGAATGTCGGCGCCGGATCGCGGCCGGAAATCCGGCTTGGCCCACAGCGCCAGCACCTTGCGTCCGTAGTCCGCGCCGACCTCGGGCGTCAGGGAATGGTATCCGGCCGCGGCGCCAGGCCAGGACCCGGTTCTCGCCTGGAGGCTTTGCAGGAAGACGCCGGCATAGCGGGCGTTGGCGCCGGGGTCGAACGCTTCGTCCAACGAGGAGAAGGCGTCGGCGTGGTACATCAGGTTGACCTGCATGCAGCCCACGTCGATGGACCGCACGCCCCGCGCCCGCAGCCCGGTGACGGCGGCCATCGCCTCCGCCTTGCTGTCGAAGAAGTAGCCGACGCCCTCCGCGTTGATGGTCCAGGGCCAGGCCGCGACGAGGCCGCCGGGGTCGCGACGCCCGCTTTCCACCGCGCCGATGGCCTGCATCAGCCGGTCGGGAACGCCGGTTGAGCGTTCCGCCGCCGCAATCGCCGCGCGGCACAGGGCGAAGGGCTGCGCGGGCAGGTCGGCCCAAGCGAGGGACGGCATGGCGAGCAGGACGGCCAGGAACAGCATGCGCATGGCCGGCAGGGTGCCGCATTCCAATGAACAATCGGTGAATGCCGCGCCGGGTTCAGCCCGCCAGCAGCTCCGTCGCCGAGGCCGCGAGTTCGGCGGCCAGTTGGCCCAAGTGCTGCCGGATGGCGTCGAACGCGGCGGCCCGCTCGAAGCGCGCCTCATCCATGTAGAGGCCGCGCGCAATCTCGATCTGCAGGGCGTGCACGTGCTCCCGCGGGCGCCCGTAGTGCCGGGTGACGTAGCCGCCGGCATACGGGTCGTTGCGGCGCACGCGGTAGCCGAACCCGGTCAGCACGGCCTCCACCCGCCGGGTCACGCGGGGGGAGCAGGTCGTGCCGTGGGCGTCGCCCAGCACGAAGTCCGGCGTGTCCGGCAGCGCGCTGCGTCCGCAGCCCTGGCCCGGCATGGAATGGCAGTCGATCAGCAGGCAGGCGCCGAACTGCTGCCGGGTCGCGTCGATCAGTGCGGCCAGGCCGAGGTGGTAGGGTTCCCAGCAGGCATGGATGCGCTCCGCTGCGTCGCTGAACCGCAGCTTGCCGCGGTAGATGGCCTCGCCCGACGCGACGACGCGGGCAATCGTGCCCAGCCCGGCGCCGACGCGGGCGCTGGTGGTGTTGACCCAGGCCGGCAGCGCGTCGTCGAACATCGCGGGGTCAAGCTCCCACGCTTCCCGGTTCGGGTCGCAGTAGGCGCGCGGGAAGGTGGCGGCGATCAGCGGCGCGCCGTGGCAGGGTGCCAGGCCGAACAGCTCATCGACGAAGCTGTCCTCGCTGCGGCGCAGCCCGGCGGGGTCCAGACGCGCCGCGCGCTGGAACTCCGGCAGGTAGTTCTGCCCGGAATGCGGCGACGCGAACACCAGCGGGGCGGTTTGCCGCGCGGGACGGACGACCCGGTAAGGCGGCATCGTCGTCGGGGGCTGCGGCGCGACTGAGGTGTCCATTTCCCTATTCAACCTACAGCCGCAGCATCTGTCACGTATCCGACGCATATGGCCGGCAGGCCGCCTTGCATCACCGGGACCGTTTGATCTAAAACCCCAATTGGATGGGCGGTTAGCTCAGCGGTAGAGCATCGTGTTGACATCGCGAGGGTCACAGGTTCAATCCCTGTACCGCCCACCAATCCAAATAACCTACACACGCAGGCCCGCCAGGCGGTCGGCCACCTGCGGGATCGCGTCCGTCTCCGTGTTGGCGAAGGCGAGGCGCAGGTGCTGTTCCTGGCCGGGGCCGAAGGCGCTGCCGGGCAGGCACAACGCGCCGCGCCCGACCGCGAGCGCCTCGGCGACCTGGGCTGCGGGCGCGTCGGGGAACGGGTGGCGGACATAGGCGAAGTAGGCGCCGAGCGACTCCAGGCGCCAGCCGGGCAGGTGCTGAAGGGCATGCCGCATCGCCGCGGCGCGGGCGTTGATCGTGCGGCGGTTGGCGTCGCGCCACCCGGGGAGCGCGTCGATGGCGCAGCGCCGCCTGCCCCGCCCGCTGCGGGCAGATGTGCATGCAGTCCAGCACCTTCATGAACTGCTGCACCAACTCCGCCCCGGCCACGACCGCGCCGAGGCGATGGCCCGGCACGCAGTACGCTTTGGAGAAGCTGTAAAGCTGGATGACGCCGCCGGCCCAATCCGGGTCGGCGAACAAGCCGTGCGCGCGGCCCTGGCCGTCCGGCAGGAAGTCGCGGTACGTCTCGTCGAGGATGAGCCAGACGCCGCGGCGGCGGCACAGGGCGGCAAATCCCTCGATCACGCCGGGCGGATACACGGCGCCGGTCGGGTTGTTGGGCGTGATCAGCACGATTGCGCGGACGCTGGGGTCGAGCAGCGCCTCCGCCCGGTCCAGGTCGGGCACGAAGCCGGCATTGGCGGCGCAGGGCAAGGGCCGCGCGTTGATGCCCAGCATCGCACAGGTCTGCTGGTGGTTCCAGAACCACGGCGTCGGCAGCAGGACGGTGTCGCCGGCGCGGGCAATGGCCATGGTGGCGAGGAAGAACGCCTGGTTGCACCCGGCGGTGATCGCCACTTGGTCCGGCCGCACCGTCCCGCCGTAAAGATTGGAAACCTGCGCGGCGTAGGTTTCCCGCAACGCGGCGTCGCCGTTGATCAGGCCGTACTTGGCGGAGGCGGGGTCGCCCGCGGCGGCGGCCAGGTGTTCAAGCATCTGCGGATGCGGCGGGTAGCCCGGCACGGCCTGGCACAGGTCGAGCATCGGGCCGCACGACCCGTCATAGCGCGCAGCCCAGCCATGCGCAGCCGGGATCGGCGGCGCGGCCACGTCGGCCAGCCAGGGGTTCAAGGCGGGCATGGGCGGGCCGATGGTGTCGAGCATCCCTCGGATGTGCCCTTGGCCGGCGGGGAACCAAGGCGCGCGCCGCCGCTTTGGCTGGGTTGTGACTTCGGCGCGTGGCCGAGAGGTCAGGGAGGCGAACATGGATTATCCCGACGTGCTGCTCCACATCGACGGGGCTTGGACGGGCGCCGCGTCCGGCAAGACGCTCGCGGTGATGAACCCGGCGACCGGGGAAGCCAACGGCACCGTCGCGCATGCCGATCAGCCCGACCTCGACCGGGCGCTGGCGGCCACCGAACGCGGCTTCGCCGTGTGGCGCCGCATGTCGGCGTTTGACCGGTCGAAGCTCATGCGCCGCGCGGCCGACCTGCTGCGCAGCCGGGCCGAGGCCATCGCGCCGCTGATGACGATGGAGCAGGGCAAGCCGCTGGCGGAAGCCCGGATGGAGACGGTAACCGGCGCCGACATCATCGACTGGTTCGCGGAGGAAGCCCGGCGCACCTACGGCCGGGTGATCCCGGCGCGGGCGGAAGGCGTGTACCAGCTCTCCCTGCGGGAGCCGGTCGGGCCGGTGGCGGCGTTCACGCCGTGGAACTTCCCGATCAACCAGGCAAACCGTAAGATCGCCATCTCGCTCGCGGCGGGCTGCTCGGTGATCGTGAAGGGGCCGGAGGAGACGCCGGCGTCGCTCGCGGCCTTGGTGCAGTGCTACATAGACGCCGGCCTGCCGCCGGGGGTGTTGCAACTGGTGTTTGGGGTGCCGGCGGAGATTTCCGGCTACCTCATCCCGCATCCGGTGATCCGCAAGATCTCGTTCACCGGGTCCACCGCGGTCGGCAAGCAGTTGTCCGCGCTGGCCGGCGCGCACATGAAGTGGGTGACGATGGAGCTTGGCGGCCACGCCCCGGCCATCGTGTTCGGCGACGCGGATGTGGGGCTGGCCACCAAGCAGCTCGCGGCGGCGAAGTTCCGCAATGCCGGGCAGGTCTGCGTCAGCCCGACGCGCTTCCTGGTGCAGGACTCCGTGTTCGACCAGTTCGTCGAGGGCTTCACCGCGGCGGCGGGGGCGATCAAGGTGGGCGATGGCCTGGCGGAGGGCACGCAGATGGGGCCGCTCGCCAACCCGCGCCGGGTGCAGGCGATGGAGGGCTTCATCGCCGACGCCGTGCAGAAGGGCGCCGAGGTCCGCACCGGCGGCAAGCGCATCGGCAACAAGGGCAACTTCTTCGAGCCGACAGTGCTGACCGGGGTAACGCCCGAGATGCGGGTGATGAACGAGGAGCCGTTCGGGCCGCTCGCCCTGGTCGCGCCGTTCTCCGGCATGGACGACGTGGTGGCGGAAGCGAACCGGCTGCCGTTCGGGCTGGCGAGCTACGCCTTCACCCAGTCGGCCAAGACTGCCGCATCCATCGGCGCGGCGCTGGAGGCCGGGATGGTGACGATCAACCACATCGGGCTGGCGCTTCCGGAAGTGCCGTTCGGCGGCGTGAAGGACAGCGGCTACGGCAGCGAGGGCGGGACGGAGGCGATCGAGGGCTACCTCAACATCAAGTTCGTGACCCAGGCCGGGTTATAGCGCTTCCAATGCCCGGCGTAGGTGGCCTTGGTGCCGGGCCAGCCGCGCGTCGGCGTCCGCCCGGCTCAGGCCGCGGAGGATCAGCAGGGCGGTCTTGACGGTGCCGTCCGCCTCTGACAGCGCAGCCGCCGCGGCATCGGGCGCGCAGCCGGACAGGGTTTGCAGCATCCGGACCGCCCGAGCGCGCAGCTTGGCGTTGCGGGCGGCCATGTCGACCATCTGGCCGCGGTACACCCGGCCGAGCCGGACCATCAGCGCCGTGCTGAACAGGTTCAGCGCCACCTTCTGCGCGGTGCCGGCCTTCATGCGGGTGGACCCGGCAATCGGTTCCGCCCCGGTCTCGATCAGGATCGGATGATGGGCGGCGGCGAGCAGGGGCGCCCCCGGACTGTGGGCGATGGCGACCGTGAGCGCGCCGGCGGCGCGGGCTGCTTGCAGGCAGGCCAGGGTATAGGGCGTGGCGCCGCTGGCGGCGAGGGCCAGCATGACGTCGGGTGGACCCAGCCCGGTCCGGGCCACGTCGCGCCGGGCCAGGTCGTCCCGGTCCTCGGCGTTCTCCACCGCCTCGATCAGCGCGGAGTCGCCGCCGGCCATCAGAAACAGCAGCCGGTCGCGCGGCCAGGCGAAGGTAGGGGTCAGCTCGGCGCCGTCCTGGACGGCGATCCGCCCGGATGTGCCGGCCCCGGCGTAGGCGAGGCGTCCGCCATCCTGCAGACGCTCGGCTGCGGCATCGGCAGCGGCGGCCAAAGCGGGCAGGGCCGGGCGCACCGCGGCCACCGCGGCCATCTGTCCCTCCAGCAGCGCGTCCAGAATGTCCGGGGACGCCCAGGCATCCATTTCGGCGAAACGCGCGCTCGTCGCCTCCGTCGCGGGCAGCTTCCCGTCAGACATCGAGGTCCTCGACGGTGCGGGCGCGGTCCTGGATGAACTGGTAGCGCAGCTCCGGGCGGCGGCCCATCAGGCTTTCGACCAGCGTGTTCGTGGCGTGGCGGTTTTCCGGCAGGGCCACGACCTTGAGCAGGGTGCGCTTGGCCGGGTCCATGGTGGTCTCCTTGAGCGCCATCGGCGGCATCTCGCCCAGGCCCTTGAAGCGGCTGACCTCGACCTTGCTGCCGGCTTTGAAGCCGCGCTTCATTTGCCGGTCCTTGTCGGCGTCGTCCATCGCATAGATCGACTTGGCGCCCTGGGTCAGGCGGTAGAGCGGCGGCTGGGCCAGGTGGATGTGCCCGTGCTGCACCAGCTCCGGCAGCTCGCGGTAGAAGAAGGTCATCAGCAGGGAGGCGATGTGCGCCCCGTCCACGTCGGCATCCGTCATGATGATCACCCGGCCATACCGCAGCTTGGCCCGGTCGAACCGGTCGCCCACGCCGCAGCCCAGCGCCTCGATCAGGTCCTTGAGTTCCTGGTTCTGCCGCAGCTTGTCGGCGCTGGCGCTGGCAACGTTCAGAATCTTGCCCCGCAGCGGCAGCACCGCCTGGGTGTTGCGGTTGCGCGCCTGCTTGGCGGAGCCGCCGGCGCTGTCGCCCTCCACCAGGAAGATTTCCGTGTCGTCCCGGCTTTCCAGCGTGCAGTCCGCGAGCTTGCCCGGCAGGCGCAAGCGCCGGGTCGCGGTCTTGCGGCTCACGTCCTTCACCTCGCGGCGGCGCAGGCGGTCCTCGGCGCGCTCGATGGCGAAGGCCAGCAGGTTGTCGGCTTGCGCCGGGTTGCCGGCCAGCCAATGGTCGAAGCGGTCGCGCAGCGCCGTCTCGATCAGGCGGGTGGCTTCAGGGCTGGTCAGCTTCTCCTTGGTCTGGCCCTGGAATTGCGGGTCGCGCACGAAGGCCGAGAGCTTGCCGGCCATCTGGCCCAACAGGTCCTCCGCTGTCACCTGGGCGATCCGGCGGTTGCCGCGCTGCTCGCCCCAGGCGCGCAGGCCCTTCAGCAACGCCGCCCGGCACCCGGCCTCATGCGTGCCGCCCTGCGCCGTGGGCACGGTGTTGCAGTAGGAGTGCAGAAAGCCGTCGGCGTTCTCAAGCCAGGCGAGCGCCCACTCGACCCGGCCGCCGGTCTTGCCGTCCGCGGTGGCAGGCAGGTCGGCGTCGCCGGCCCAAAGCTCCGGCACGGCGCGCGGCAGGTCGCCGATGTCCTCTTGCAAGCTGTCGCGCAAGCCGCCGGGAAAATGCAGCAAAGCCTCCGCTGGCACGCCATCCTTGCCGGTCAGCAGGACCGGGTCGCAGGTCCAACGAATCCGCACGCCTCGGAACAAATAAGCCTTCGACCGGCACAGCCGGTAGAGTCGGGCCGGGATGAAGGCCAGCGGGCCGAAGATTTCGGGGTCCGGGTGGAAGCGGATGGTCGTGCCGCGCCGGTTCTGCGTCGGCCCGGCGTTGACGAGCTTGGTCGCCGGCTTGCCGCGCTGGTAGTTCTGCCGCCACAGGACCCGGTCCCGTGCGACCTCGACCTCCATGGAGTCCGACAGGGCGTTGACCACGGAACTGCCGACGCCATGCAGGCCGCCGGACGTGGCATAGGCCCTGCCGCCGAACTTGCCGCCCGAATGCAGGGTGGTCAGGATGACCTCCAACGCGCTCAGGTCCTTGAACTTCGGGTGCGGATCGACCGGGATGCCGCGCCCGTTGTCGCGGACGAGCAGCCAGTTCCCGTCCTCAAGCGACACATCGATGGAACTGGCATGGCCGGCCACGGCCTCGTCCATCGCGTTGTCCAGAATCTCGGCGGCGAGGTGGTGCAACGCGGCCTCGTCGGTGCCGCCGATGTACATGCCGGGGCGGCGCCGTACCGGCTCCAGCCCCTCAAGCACCTCGATATCGCGCGCGGAGTAGCTATCGCTGGGGCGGCTGCCGTCCAGCGGCGAAAGCAAGTCGTTCATGCTGTGTTCCCGAGTCTGAGCCAAAGCTAGTGCTCTGGACCCAGCCGGGCAAGGGTTTTGGCGGAGGGCAGGCCGCGTCGGACGCGGCCCGCGCCATTTTAGTTGCGGAACGTGCCGGACGGCTCCTGGGTGTGCGCCTCCAGGAACCAAAGCTGCTTGTCCAGCCCGCGGGACACTTCCGTGAACAGGTCGGCGGTGTCGGCATCGCCGGCCTCGTCCGTGTCCTCGATGTTCTTGCGGATGGCGTTGGCGCAGGCGGCGTAGCGCTCGATCAACGCCTTCAAGTGGTCGGCGATGGCGTAGATGTCCGTGGGATACGGCTTCAAGCTGGTCTCGCGGCCAACCTCCTGCACCGTCCCGCGTGCGGTGCCGCCGAGTTGGGTGATGCGCTCGGCCATCATGTCCGTCCACTCGTCCTGCTCGTCGCGGAATTTGTCGAGCATCAGGTGGACCCCGATGAACTGCGGCCCCTTGAGGTTCCAATGGGCCTGCTTGGTGATCAGGGCCAGGTCGATGCCGTCGGCCATGCGGGCCTGCAGCAGTTCCATCGACACGGCCTTGGCGTTGTTCTTCAAGTCGTTGTTGGTCTTGTGCAGGCGCGCGCCCTGGGTCTGGTCCTTGATGTCGCTCGGCTGGTCAGCCATCGCCGTCTCCTGGATTGCGTGAGCCGGATCAACGCGCGGGGCCGGGTTGCGTTGCCAGGCTGGCCGCATTGCGAATCGGGTGGCTGGACGCACGCCAGGGCGGCAACCTCCCCCGGTTTGCCAACCGGGTTTTCGTGTGCGTCCAGGCTCTTCACGCACGGCTTACCTTGGACGACAGTAGGCGGCATTCCGGTGGAGGATTTCATGGCTTCTGGCGCAAAGAGCTTGTCGGGCAAGGTGGCGCTCGTCACCGGGTCCACGAGCGGCATTGGTTTGGGCATCGCCCGCTGTCTTGGCGGCCAAGGCGCCGATCTCATGCTGAACGGCTTTGGCGAGGCGGGGGCCATCGAGGCGCTCCGCGCGGAGCTGGCGCGGGATCTGGGTGTTCGGGTGGAGTATGACGGCGCCGACCTGTCGCAACCCGCGCAGGTCGCCGGGTTGGTCTGGCGGACGGAGGCGGCGCTGGGCGGGCCGGACATCCTGGTGAACAACGCCGGCATCCAACACACGGCTGAGATCAAGGATTTCCCGGCGGAGCGTTGGGACGCGATCGTCGCGGTCAATTTGTCGGCCGCGTTCCACGCCATGCAGGCGGCAATCCCCGGCATGACCGGCAAGGGCTGGGGCCGCATCGTCAACATCGCCTCGGCGCACGGGCTGGTGGGCAGCGCGCAGAAATCAGCCTACGTCGCGGCGAAGCACGGCCTGATCGGGCTGACGAAGGTTGCGGCCATCGAGATGGCGAACACCGGAGTGACAGTCAACGCGGTCTGTCCGGGATGGGTGCTGACGCCTTTGGTGCAGGCGCAGCTCGACGCGCGGGCGGCTCGCGAGGGCTTGGACATCGAGGTGGTGAAGCACGCGATGCTCACGGAAAAGCAGCCGATGGCGCAGTTCACCACGCCGGAGGGCATTGGCGGGCTGGTGGTGTTCCTTTGCTCCGACGCGGCGCAGACCATCACGGGTGCGCCGTTGTCCATCGACGGCGGCTGGGTCGCGACGTGACGGCGCGGGCGGCCAAGCCAGGGGGCTGATGTTTTAAATGATTGAGAATGCATGATTTTCCCCCAGAGCGGGATACGTTGGCGAACTTCTGTCAATTCCCGCTTGACCTTTTCTTCGTCGCCGCTTATTTCCTGTGGACCGATGCGAATTGGCCTTGACGGTTGGTTCGGTGTTGGTTTAGGTTCTTTCTCCTGCTTTGGTGTGGGTGTTTTCTGACAGTGGGA
>JAABUQ010006620.1_pt1 | contig 17410 bp, 17 predicted proteins | sample 5560001 | NCBI WGS metagenome assembly JAABUQ01 (sample SAMN10711888, study PRJNA513371) | rock metagenome | isolation source: Antarctica rocks | place: Antarctica: Victoria Land, Finger Mt nord | collected 2015-12-18
GTTCATCAAGCTGGCGATGATCCAACTGATGCTCCACCGGCTCCGGCCCGACGAGGCGGACGCCGAGTTCTGCTACCGCGAGACAGCATGACCCCCCTTATGGGACAGTCTCTCAGAGCCCGACGAATTCGAGCCGGGTCTCGCGGCGGGGGACCGGGGAGGAGAGCGGGATGACGGCCATGTGGCTGTCGATCGGCCCGCGGCCCACGCCGAAGGGGGAGGCGACCCGGGGGATCGTCCAGACCCCTTCGAGGTCCTCGTCGCGGACGCAGAGCGGCAGGGGGATCTGGAAGACCGCGTGCCCGGTGCCGAAGAAGGCGAGCATGTAGGGGAACGGCGCGTCGTCGTCGGTCCGAGCCGCCAGCGCGGCCCAGGAGAACGGCGAAGGCTCGGGCAGGCGGTGGAGGATGCACTCCATGCCCGCGATCGACCGGCTGTCGAGGCCGTGGTCGGGGTTGCCGACCCACTCGACGGCGTCCTCGAAGAACTGCATCTCGTCCTCGGGCATCAGCAGCAGGGCCGACCGGGCCAGCCCTTTGAACGCCGCGACCGGGACGTAAGCCTGCGGCGGCTCGTACCCGCCCAGGCGGATCGCCCGGACGAACCGCTCGAGGTCGCCCCCGGCGCACTCCTCGAACTGGCCGTGGCAGTCGTCGCACTCCTCGACCGACCGCACCGACTGGTTGCCCAGGACGCCGGGCAGGGCCAGCCTGGGGTCCGAGAACGAGGCCCGGGGGGCGGTCCGCTCGCAGAACCGGCACCGGGGGTCGTCCGGGTCGCCCAGGACCTGCGGGCCCACCCCGTCGAGGCGGTAGCGGGCGACGACCTGATAGCTCAGGGCGAAGGTCAACTCCTGCTCGGCCACGGCCCAATCCTCAAGGTGCCGGCCGTGCTGGTGGCCGCGACGCTGCCAGCGGTGATAGGCCGCCACGCCGATCTGATCCGAAGAGGGAAGCATCCGTTGCGCCATCCTTGGCCAAGGGCCCGGCCGATCTCCCCGAGGGCGACCGGCGGGCACGACCCGTTCTCGAACCGCCTCTGCCGATCCTGCCGATCCCGACGAAGAGGGCCGGGCGGGAGGCCCTGCGGCCCGGCCCCGGATGGGCCGACGACGGGCCCACCCGAGCTTCTAAAATCGCCCTCCGGCGGCGGAGACTTGAGCGGCCTCGCGACTATTCATGCGGAGATCGGGGAGTCTCGATCCGAAAGGGGAGATCGTGCGGGCCTTGCCGGTCGCGCGGGCGGTTATTCGGCCTTGTCGTAGCCCGAGGCCGGCTTGCCGTCGTCGCCGAGCTTGCCGCAGGACCAGAGCAGGCCGCGGGTAAACATGTCGAGATAGACCGGGTCGCTCATCGTGGCGTTGTTGTGCGCGAGCGTGGTGCCGAAGACCTTGCCCTGGCCGAATTCGTGGACCCAGATGACGGCGTGGTCCTTCTTGTTGTCGAGGGCGTAGGCCTGGGCCAGCGGGGTCGTGCCGGGCCAGACCTTGGAGACGGCGTAGAGTTCCTCCTTGCCCGTGGTCCAGCTCGCGGGGAAGCCCTTCATGATCGGGTGCTCGGGCTGCAAGTTCTTGACGTCGAGCGGGTGCTGCGGGCCGTGCGAGCGGGTCGTGATGCCGATGAACTCGCGGTAGTCGTCGGTCTTGAGGGCACGAAACGTGTGCATCGCGCAGTGGACGAGGACCGCGGGCGTCCCCTTCTTGTGGGCGTCGGTGATGTTCCGGATGAAGGCGGGGTCGGTCACGTCGGAGAAGCATTCGTTGTGGACGATCACGTCGTAGCCGTCGGCCCAGCTCGGGTTGTTGTAGATGCTGACCTTGTGGTTGGTCGAGGTCCCGCCTTCCTGGACCACCGTCCACTCGACGTTGGCCCGCTTGGACACCCCTTCGGCCAGGATCGCCTTCTGCTTGTCGTAGTCGTGGCAGCACCCGCCGGTCACGAGCAAGGCCTTGAGCGGCTTCGCCCGGGGGGGCTCGACCCCCAGGCCCGTCCCGGCGCTCAGCAGGGCGACGGCCATCGACGCGAACCCCAGCGCAATCGGCCTGGCGAAGCGAGCATTCATCGATCGGATTCCTCGGAGGGGGCGAAGGGGGGCGGAAGTCGGCACGACCCGACGCCCCCACCATAATCCCACTCGACCCCCGCCGGAAGGAGGCGACGGCGGATTCGAGGGTCGGTCCGTCGCCGGGACGATGGCGGGGACGTTCAAAGACTGAACCCAATCGCCCCGATGATCAACCGGCCCATGAAGATGTCCAGGAGGGTCTTGCGCATCAGGAACAGGACCGTCCCGATCACCAGGAGGGCGACCGCGAAGGCGACGAGCCAGAACCGCCAGCCCCATCGGGGCGGCTTGTCGAGGCCGGATGCGTGCGGATTCGGTTCTGGCATGATGGGTGCCCTCGGGTGCCGGCTCGATGGGGGGAGTCCCACCGGGATATATTCCGGCTTGAAGGGCCCGAGTTGCGACAAAATCCGGGGGCCTGGCCGGATTTCGCTACCCGGCGGGGTCGAGTGGCTTCCGATTCAAACGCTCGCCGGTTCGACGATCACGACCCCCGGGGGCGCCGAGGCCAGGCGGCTGAAATGGCCAACATTGAAGGTCAGCAAATGCGTGACGCCATGGACGTGGCATACCGCCACCAGGCGGGCGTCGTGGACCTGCTTGCCGATCAACCCCAGGGCATCGGCCAGAGACCGCCACGCGGGGTAGATTGCGGGCGTCTCCTCCAGCAAGGGGAACGCCGCTTCGAACGATCCGGCCACCGTCGCGGCCGTCGCCGGGCTCAGCCCCAGCCCGTTGACCTCGATCGGCCGCGTCGCGAAGTTGCGGAACTCGATCAAATTCTGGGCCGTGACGTGCAGGACCTCGCCCCGACGATGCAGCTCGGCGACGGCCGCTTGGGCGAGGCCGTGGGCGGCATCGGCGCGATTGGCCAGCCGACCCAGGACGCTCGTGTCGATCAGGGCCGCCATCAGTCGTACAGCCCGTCGCTGCTCAAGGCCGCATCCGGGACGGAGACGCCGCAATCGATCGCGGCGGCGAACAGGCGCCGCTCCCACTCGTCGATCGGGTAGGGCGGTACCGCCGGGAGCAGATGTCGGCGGAGGAGATCCAACGCCAGGATCTCGGGGTCCACCCCGCGGCGAAGGGCCTGAGCGGCCAGCGCGGATTCCAGATGGGGTGGCAGGGTGATGATCATCTGTCGCTCCGATCCGATCGCGGCGGTGTCTCCATCGTACCAAAGGCTGGAAACGCCGGCAAATATCATTCTCGGTGTGATCTCAGCCGCTGGAACGGGAGGTGGCGGCGATAGCTTCATGATCCGGCCCCCGTTCGAATGGAAGTCGGGCGTCGGCGCTCAGCCGGCGAGGTCGCGGAGGCGGCCGATCAGGTCGAGCGCGGCCTCGGGGGAGAGGGACGCGGGGTCGACCCGGCGGAGCTCTTCGACGAGGGGGTCGGGCAGGGCGGCGAAGAGGCTGCTCTGGAGGGCCCGCCCGGTCTTGACCTTGGGGAGCAAGGTGGGGGGGTCGGTCGGGGCGGCGGGGACGTGCTGCTTTTCGAGGAAAGCGAGGATCTCGCGGGCCCGGGACAGGACCGGGGCGGGGACGCCGGCGATCCGGGCGACGTGGATGCCATAGCTCTGGTCGGCGCCCCCGGGGACGATCCGGTGGAGGAAGACGATCTCGCCGTCGTGCTCGCGGACGGCGACGTTGGCGTTGCGGAAGCCGGCCTTGGTCTTCTCCAGGTCGACCAGTTCGTGGTAGTGGGTGGCGAACAACGTCCGGGAGCCGAGGTGGTCGTGGATCTGCTCGGCGATCGCCCAGGCGAGCGAGACGCCGTCGAAGGTGCTGGTCCCCCGGCCGATCTCGTCGAGGATGATCAGGCTCCGGGGGGTGGCGTTGTGGAGGATGTTGGCCGTCTCGGTCATCTCGACCATGAACGTGCTCTGCCCCCGGCCCAGCTCGTCGGTGGCGCCGACGCGGGCGAAGAGGCGGTCGACGACGCCGATCCGGGCGGATCTGGCCGGCACGAAGCCGCCCATCTGCGCCAGGATCGCGGTCAGGGCCACCTGGCGAATGTACGTGCTCTTGCCCGCCATGTTCGGCCCGGTGATCAGCAGGAGCCGGCCGTCCTCAGGGCCGAGCTTCAGGTCGTTGGGCACGAACGCCCCGGGGGGGAGGATCACGTCGAGGACGGGGTGGCGGCCCCCTTCGATGGCCAGGACCGGCTCCTCGACCATCTCGGGCCGGCAGTACCCCTGCTTGGCGGCGAGCTCGGCCAGGCCGCAGAGGACGTCGACCTGCGCCAGCACCGCCCCGGCCTGGATCAGCCGGGGGGCCTCGGCGGCGACCCGGTCGCGGAGGGTGGTGAAGAGCTCGTATTCGAGGGCGTTGGCCCGCTCCTCGGCGTTGCGGACCTTGTCCTCGTACTCCTTCAGCTCGGGCGTGATGTACCGCTCGGCGTTCTTGACGGTCTGCTTGCGGAGGTAGTCGCTGGGGATCTTCGAGCCGCCGCCGGACTGGGCGTGGGTGACCTCGATGTAGTAGCCGAAGACCTTGTTGAAGCCGACCTTGAGGCCGGCGATCCCGGTCCGTCGGGCCTGGTCGGCCTGGTACTTGGCGATCCAGGACTTGCCCCCCCGGGCCAGGTCGCGCTGGTCGTCGAGCTCGGCGTAGTAGCCGTCGCGGATCAGGCCGCCTTCCTTGAGGGCCAGCGGCGGGTCGTCGACGAGGGCCGACTCGATGGCCGAGCGGATCTCGGGGCAGAGCTCGATCCCGGCTTCGAGGTCGGCCAGGCGCGTCGAAGCCCTTGCGGTGAGCCGGGCCTTGAGCTTCGGCAGCAGGGCCAGGGTCCGAGCCAGGCAGACGAGGTCGCGCGGGGTGGCCCGGCCGGTGCCGACCCGCGCGGCCAGGCGCTCGAGGTCGCTGGAGTCGTCCAGGGCGTCGCGGAGGTCGGAGCGGAGCCCGCCGTCGCGGACGAGCTCGGCGACGGCCTCGTGCCGCTCGACGATCGCCGGGAGCGCCGTGAGGGGGGAGGTCAGCCACTCGGCCAGGAGCCGGGCCCCCATCGGCGTGCAGGTCCGGTCGATCGAGTGGAGCAGGGAACCTTCGCGACGGGCGTCGCGGAGGGTCCGGGTCAGCTCCAGGCTCCGTCGGGTCATCTCGTCGAGGGCCAGGGTGTCGCGGCGGTGGTAGGGGGTGAGCCGGGCGATGTGGCCGATCGACGCCTTCTGGGTGTCGCGGAGGTAGGCGATCAGGGCCCCGGCGGCCTGGACCTCGGGCCCTTCGTCGTCGACCCCGAAGCCGGCCAGCGTGGTGATCCCGAACTGCTCGTGGAGGACCCGCCTGGCCTGCTCGGGCACGAAGTCCCACGACGGCCGGGCCGTGACCGCCCGGTTCGAGCCGAGCCGGAGGGCCCGGGCCCAGGGGGCCTCGAAGCCGACCTCGGAGATCAGGATCTCGGCCGGGTCGAGCCGGGCGATCTCGTCGACCAGCTCGGTCCTCGACACCCCGGTCAGCGAGAACCGGCCGGTCGACAGCTCGACCCAGGCCAGGCCCAGCCGGCCCCGGACCTCGACGATCGCGGCGAGGTAATTCGCCGCCTTGGGGTCGAGCATCGAGTCGTCGGTGAGCGTCCCCGGCGTGACGACCCGGACGATCTCGCGCTTGACGATCCCCTTGGCGAACCGGGGGTCCTCGACCTGCTCGCAGACCGCGGCCCGGACCCCGGCCTGGACCAGCCGGACGAGGTACGACTCGAGCGCGGGGTGGGGGAAGCCGGCCATCTTGGTCGAGCCGGGCCCCTTGTCCTTGTCGCGGGTGGCCACGGCCAGGCCGAGCAGCGAGGACGCCCGCTCGGCGTCCTCGTCGAACATCTCGTAGAAGTCGCCCATCCGGAACAGCAGCAGGGCCTCGGGATCGCGAGCCTTGAGCTCGCGATACTGCTGCATCATCGGGGTCAGGGGCGGGGACGGGTCGCTCATTGGGGGCGGAAGGGGGCGATCGTCCGTGGGTCCGAGAAGGGTGGGCAGGTCCGTCCTGTCGGTTGGTCGAGCGGCTCAGAACTTGTCGAGCGCGGCCTGCTCCTCGGCGTGGATCTCGAAGACCTGGTCGAGCCGGGTGATCCGGAAGACTTCGAGGAGGTCGGGGTGGATGCAGCAGAGCTTGAGCTTCCCCTTGACCGCGCCCACCTTCTTCTTGAGGTTAATCAGCTTGCCCAGCGCGGCGGAGGAGAGGTACTGGACGTTGCCGAAGTTGAGCAGGAGCTGCTTGTGCCCCTCGTCCTCGACCAGGCTGTAGAGCTGGTCGCCGACCTCCTGGATGTTCTCGTCGGTGACGATCTTGGTGTCGACGAAGCTGACGACCGTGACCCCGTCCACGTTCTCGAGGCGAAGATGGCGGCGAGGGGCTTGCGACATCGAGGCGGACTCCTCTCGCGAAAGGCGAGACGATAACGGACCAGGGACCGCCCGAAGCCCGAGACGCGGGCCGGCGTGGCATCATCCCCGGAGGGGCACCAAGCTGGTCGACGAAGTCGGGCTGTCCGACGAGTTGTTCCTACAAGAGTTACCACAATATCGCGCGGAATCAAGGGGCGACAACGCCCCTCGCGCCGACGGCGATAAGGCCGACCCTCCGGGCCGGGCCAGCGGCCCATCCGGCCCCGCCGGGCCCGCGACTACGGTTCTACCCGTTGATATCTACGATGAGCCTGCTGACCCTCATGGCCGAGAAGGGGCTGTTTTGGCGCCAGTCCAGGGGGCGGGCCTTCGCCTGCGAGCCGACGCCGGGCGGGAGCGGACGCTGGGCTCGCTCCTCGGCGAGACGCTCGGCAAAGCCCTCGGTGGCTCTGCCTGCTCCAAGCCGCCCGGCTCGGGCAACCCGCGACACTCTGACTCGACGGGGCCGAGGCTTGAATCGCCGGCCCGAAGGCGGTCAAGGTCGACCCTGTGGAGATCGGCAGCCAGGCAACCTCGAACGCCATCCAGGCGCCGAAGGTGACCGCCTTCGAAGGGGCCCATGCGACGTTCTTGACCCAGGGCACGGTCACCAAGTCGATCGTAGACGGTCGTGATCCGGCCTTGCGGGGCGATGTCAAGGTCGACCTCATCGGGAAGGCCGGGCCGGGCGTGACCCGGCTCAAGCTCGAAGCCGTCGCCGACGCCGGGAAGCTCTCCGAGACCCGGGGGCGGATCTCCTGCGACCTCCCCGAAGGGTCGAGCGTCCTCGTGAACCTCGGGAGCCGCGAGCGGAAGCTCGAAGACGGTGTCCTGGTCGAAGAAACCTGCGTCATGGTCACCCCCCGGCGTATCATCCCCGAGGCCGAGGAGGCGCGGATCGGCCGGAAGCCGGGAACGGCCGGGGACCGACCCCAGGCCCGCTGAATCGGGCTCGGGTAGAATCGACGCCGGATTGATCCCCGAAGCTCCCGGAGCCCCGAAGTCATGGCGACGCCCCCGATGACCGCCGAGCAGCTCGACGCCCTGAAGCGGTACAACACGCCCACCATCGCCAACGCGATCGAGACCTTCGGGGTCCGGGGGCGGCACGTCGGCTTCCTGCCGCACCGGGTCCGGTGCCTCCTGCCCGACGTCGGCCCGATCGTCGGCTACGCCGTGACCTCGGCGACCCGGGCGGAGCCGGCCGAAGGGGCGGTCCCCGACCTCAACGCCGACTACCTCCGCTATGTCGCCGCCCAACCTGGCCCCAAGATCGCCGTCGGGCAGGACCTCGACGACCCGCCCGGCCTCGGGGCCCAGTTCGGCGAGGTCAACGCGACGATCCACCAGAAGCTCGGCTGCGTCGGCCACATCACCGACGGCTGCCCGCGCGACCTCGACGAGGTGGCGGCCCTGGGCTTCGCCCTCTTCGGGCTCAACCCGTGCGTCAGCCACGCTTACATCCGCCTGGTCGCCTTCGGCAAGCCGATCAAGCTCGCGGGGGCCGAGATCCAGCCCGGCGAGCTGATCCACGCCGACAAGCACGGCGTCTGCCTGATCCCGGCCGAGGTCGCCCCTCGGCTCCTCGAAGCCTGTGCCGAGGTCGAACGCCTGGAACGGCCGCTCCTGGAGCATTGCCGGTCCGAGGCGTTCGACCTGGAAGAATACATCCGCCTGAGGGCGGACATGAAGGCCAAGATCCGCGAGTAGCGCCGGTCCCGGTTCAGGCCACCCTGGCGACGAACCCAACCTCGTCGCTCGCTTCCTCGATGAGCCGGGCGCGTCGGGCGTGCATCTGGTCGTGGGTCAGGCCCGAGGCCACGTCGATGGAGTTGAGCCCGAGGTCGCGGAGCCTGGCCCGGTCGGCGGCGGCCCACTCGAGCGCATCGGCCAGGGCCCGGGCGTCGCCGCTCGGGACGATCCGGCCGTCGCGGCCATCGGTCACGCACTCGACCAGCCCCTCGGTGTTGCTCGCGACGACCGGCAGGGCCTGCGAGAAGCAGTCGTAGACGACCCTCGGCTGCTCGTCGGAGAGGCTGGGGACCGCCATCAGGTCGTACCGCCGGAGCATCTCGAAGAACGGCCGGCCGTAGTCGAGCGTCCCCTTGAGGGTGATCGACGCGGGCCCCGTCAAAGCCTCCGACGCCCCGGCGCACTCGTCGAGCAAGCCCCCCTTGCCGTAGATGTCGAGGGCGACCGCGACGCCGCGCCGGTCCAGCTCCTTCATCGCGTCGAGCAGGATGCGGACCCCCTTCGACTCCAGCAGGTTGGCCGCGAAGACGACCCGGAGCGGCCTCGGCCCCCCCTCAAGCTTCTTCCGCCAGGCCGCCTCGGCCTCCGCCCGGCCGATGATGTTCTTCGGCTCGATCCACGAGGCGGAAAGGATGTGGCCTCGGTGCCGCCGCCAGGGCAGCATCATCGTCCTGCGGTAGCCGGCATGGGTGAAGGTCGCGATGTCGGACAGGTTCACGCAGGCCTTCGCCCCCGCCTCGAACATGATCGCCTGGAGCAGCGCCTTGGGCTTCCAGGGCCGCTTGAAGCCCAGCCGCCAGCCGCCCGACTCGACGTTGGTGATCGTGAATTTGCCGCGAAGCTTCGCCATCGGGATCGCGAACCAGCCCAGCGAGACCGGCCAGCCGCCGGCGTTGGCGTGGACGATCGACGCCCGGCCGATCGCCGCCCAGAGCCGGGCGAGGATCTTCGGCAGCGCCAGCAGGGTGGCCTTGGTCGACCCGCAGGGGGGGAGGTCGAGGTGCGTCAACCTCCCCCTAAACTTGTCGGGGTCGAGTAGGATCACCCGCTCCTTGTCGGGCAGGCCATGAGCCACCGGGGCCGCCAGCGTCAGGTCGGCGATCTGCTCCAGGTGCTCGACGAGATCCTTGTGCCAGAGCTCTTCCAGGTACCGCCGCCCCTGGGCGTCGATGTAGCACGGCAGCGTCATCACGAGGAGGTAGGGCTGAAGGATCATGGCAGCTCGACGAGGAGTGTGAAGGCTCCGGCCGCGAGTGACGCGTGCCAGGCCTCGCTTGAGGCGGGACCGAAGCGCTGAAGTCCCCTATGCAACTGGCAAGTCTGATACCGCGCCCGAAAGGTTCAGCACGCATCGCGCCGTGCAATCACGGGAAATTCCTCCCGCGTACGATCCCCCTGGGTCTGCACCGGCACGGGCCGCCGTGCCCGCCCGGGCTCAACTAGGCGAAATTGTACCCCGACTTTGAGCGACTTGCGACGGGGCAGTCCCGATTTTTCGTTCCCCAGGATGGGGCGATCGGTACGAACAAGACGGAGCAATCAACGACATTCCGGGCACGACGCCCAGATTCCGGGCAAGTCGGCCCGCTTGATGGCACGGCACTGGCCCCGGCCATCAGGCCCGCCGGACGGGCAGCGGGATATACTCGAACCGGCCGCTGGGCAGCAAGGCCTCGCCCGGCCGGGTCGCGTCGATCCGTTTCCCGTCGGCGAACCAGGTTCGCTTGCGATATTCGAACAGGGCGGTGGCATGTCGGGGGTGGAGGCGAGGGGCCCCGTCGCTCGGCTCGTCGGGGAAGCGGACCTCGACCAGCGCGAGGAACCGCCGGGTCCGGCGGTCGCGGGCCCAGAACACCTCGTCTCGCCAGGTTGCCGAGTCCCAGTCGGCCCGGCCGGGCGAGTCGAGCCTGCCCAGGGCGGTCAGGAAGCGGGCTTCGAGCCACTCGCGGTCCCTGCGGAACTGGGGGCGGGCCCGGTCGGCCTCCGCCTCCTCGGCGACCCTCCGCAGCGGCTTGCGGACGGCCACCCATGAGGCGACCATGCACGCCGGGAGCAGGACGCCCCAGATCTCCCATTCCATGGCCGACCCTCTCGGAGAGGCTGGAGGACACGGCTCGCCGCGCCCGCGTCGTGGATTATAAGGCCCGGCGGGAGCGGCCGGCAAGCGCGGCCGGGACCGTCCCGAGCCGCGGCGAAGGCGGGAGCGGACCGGAGGTTCCAAGGCCGATGCGATCGAAGTTCGGGGCACACATGTCGATGGCCGGCGGCCACGACCGGGCCGTCCACGCCGCCCACGCGGTCGGGTTCCGGACCGTCCAGGTCTTCACCAAGAGCAACAACCAGTGGCGGGCCGCCCCCCTGACCGACGCCCACGTCTCGGCCTTCCAACGGGCGATGACCGAGACCGGCGTGGCCGACCCGGTGGCCCACGCCTCCTACCTGATCAACCTGGGCTCGCCCGACGACGCCCTCTGGGAGAAGTCGATCGCCGCGCTGGTCGTGGAGATCGAGCGGGGCGAGGCCCTGGGCATCTCCGACCTCGTGATGCACCCCGGGGCGCACGTCGGCTCGGGCGAGGAGGCCGGCCTGGCCCGGGTCGCCTCGGGGCTCGACGAGGCCCACCGCCGGACCCCCGGCGTGGCCCTGAAGGTCGCCCTGGAGACCACGGCCGGGCAGGGGAGCTGCCTGGGCCACCGCTTCGAGCACCTCGGCCGGATCATCGACGCGGTCGCCCGGCCCGAGCGGCTAAGCGTTTGCGGCGACACCTGCCATATTTTCGCGGCGGGGTATCCCCTGGGCACTCCATCGGAGTATGATGCGACGATGGATTCCTTGGAGCGAGCCGTCGGCGCAGGCCGGGTCCGCCTCTGGCACCTCAACGACAGCTTGAAGCCCCTGGGCAGCCGGGTCGACCGCCACGCCGGGATCGGCCGGGGCCACCTCGGCCTCGAACCGTTCCGCCAGGTCGTGAACGACCCCCGGTTCGCCGGCCTGCCCATGATCCTCGAGACCCCCAAGGGCGACGAAGGCGGCGAGGATCTCGACGCGGTGAACCTCCGGGTGCTCCGGGGGCTCGAGCGCGATGGGACATGAGCCCACGATCCCCAGAGGTTCGGAACCGGCCACCGAGGATTTCCTCGATCGAGTCCGGCGGAAGGGCCGGACGATCGTTTTCGCGGCCGAAGGTTCGGATGATCTCCGCTATCTCGACTACTGGCGAGCCAACGCGAACGTCGGCGGGGAGGCTTACAATCATATCCTGTTGAGGGAAGATCCGAGGTTGCTCGAAGTTTGGGAAGAATTCCTCCACGGGACCCAGTTTCGTGCCGGGATCATCAAGAGAATGGGCGAGACCGAAGCGGAGATTCATGTCAAGCAGTTCATGCGACTCCATGCCCGGCTCATCGGGCTGACCGGCGGAGACGTCGCGGTCCTGGCCGACTTGCTCCGGGAGCAGACGTGATGGAACCGAACTTCCGATTCGAGGTGGAGGATGTGTTCCGCTTCCGGGATGGACGGACGGTCTTCGTCGGCACCCTCGATCCCGACACCAAGACGATCGTGGGCCGGGGCCCCTTCGAGGTCTGGGTGGACGATCAGAAGGTCGGGATCGTCATCATCGAGGGTCAGATGATCCACTCGGGCCCCGCCTCCGACCAACGACGGCGCCGAAATCGCTCGCTATCGACCGCCGAGCCATTCCGCCTGACCCGAGACGATCTGGCCGGCAAGCGACTCGTGCTCAAGACGAACGCCGCACTTTCCGCGAGAGATCTCGCCATGCACAGGCACCTGCTGGGGATCGAATCTCCCCCTCCGGACTACGTCCCCGATTCGATGACCCTGGGCCCGGCCCTGCCCGAGGGGTGGGACGGCGATTCCTGGGAAAAAGTGGGCGGCCGGGGTTATTTCCTCCGCGCCTGGAATAAGGATTCGGGCCGGATCGCGCTCGGCCAGGCCGACACCTACGAGGAAGCCCGACGCCGGCTGATGGGCGAGATCTCGACCGGGACTCGCCGAGTCGCGATCTCCTTCCTGGAAGCCCAACCGGCATGAGTTTTTCTCGGTCTTTCCCCTTCGACTCAACCAGCGAGAACAGGCCCGCGCGACGCGGGACCGGAGATGCGGTCCGGCATGGATAACCCTTCGAGCAACGGCACGCCCCAGGCCGCCGGCACCCAGGCCGGCCCGGCCGGGCCCGACCCGACCCTCTTCATCAACCGAGAGCTGAGCTGGCTCGACTTCGACGAGCGGGTGCTCGAAGAGGCCAACGACGGGTCGAACCCGCTGTTGGAGCAGGTCCGCTTCCTGGCGATCTCGGCGTCCAACCTCGACGAGTTCTTCGAGGTCCGCGTCGCCGGGCTCCAGGCGCAGATCTACGACAACCTCGAGCCCCAGGACATGCCGCCCGACGGCATGAGCCCCCTGGCCCAGGTCACCGAGATCGCCCGCCGGGCCCACGAGTTCGTCGGCCGCCAGTACGACACCTGGCTCGACGACCTCCGGCCCCAGCTCGCCAAGTACGGCATCCTCGTCTGCGAGCCCGACGAGCTGACCGAGGCGGAGGACCTCTACCTCGACGAGTACTTCACCTCGCAGGTCTACCCCGTCCTCACCCCCCTGGCGATCGACCCGGCGCACCCGTTCCCGCACCTGCACAACAAGAGCCTCAACCTGATCCTCCGGATCGAGACCTTCGGCTCGGAGCCGCAGCGGCAGCTCTACGCGGTGCTCCAGGTCCCCTCGGTCCTCAACCGGGTGGTCCCCCTGCCCGTGACCGGGGACGGGACGTACCGCCACATCCTCCTGGAGTCGGTGATCGCCCCCCGGCTCGACGCGCTTTTCGGCGGCTTCCGGGTGGCCGACTGCGTGGCCTTCCGCGCCACCCGCAACAGCGACCTGACGATCCAGGAGACCGAGGTCCGCAGCAGCCTCCTGTCCACCGTCCAGGAGACCCTGAGGATGCGAAAGTGGGGCGCCGCGGTCCGCCTGGAGATCGAGGCCAAGGCCGACGACGGGTTCCTCGCGCAGCTCGTCTCGGCCTCCTCGCTCGACCTCGACGACCGCGACGTGTACCGGGTCAAGGGGCCGGTCGACCTCACCGTGCTGGCGGCCCTGGCCAGGATCGAGGGGTTCCGCGAGCTGAAGGAGCCCCCCTTCGAGCCCCAGATGCCGGCGAGCCTGGCCGGCGGCTCGGACATCTTCGCCGCGATCCGCGAGCAGGACATCCTGGCCCACCACCCCTACGAGTCGTTCGAGTCGGTCATCCAGTTCATCCAGCAGGCCGCCGAGGACCCCTACGTCCTGGCGATCAAGCAGACCCTGTACCGGACCGCCGACGCCAACCCGATCATCACCGCGCTCGCCCGGGCCGCCGAGAACGGCAAGCAGGTCACCGCCCTCGTCGAGTTGCAGGCCAGGCTCGACGAGGAGAACAACATCGTCAAGGCCCGGGCCCTCCAGAAGGCCGGGGTCCACGTCGTCTACGGGATGGTCGGCCTGAAGACCCACTGCAAGGCCGCCTTGGTCGTCCGCCGCGACAAGGACGGCATCCGCCGCTACGTCCACCTCGGCACCGGCAACTACAACCCGACCACCGCCCGGATCTACACCGACCTGAGCTTCTTCACCTGCCGGCCCGACTTCGGCGAGGACGCCAGCGCCCTCTTCAACCTGCTGACCGGGTACTCGCAGGGCCACGGCTGGAAGAAGCTGACGATCGCCCCGATGGGCCTGGCCGACCGCCTGATCGCCCTGATCGACCGCGAGCGCCGCAACGCCGAGGCCGGCAAGCCGGCGCGGATCATCGCCAAGATGAACTCGCTGGTCGACCCCCACGCCATCGTCGCGCTGGTGGCCGCGAGCCGGGCGGGGGTCCGGATCGACCTGATCGTCCGGGGGATCTGCTGCCTCAGGCCCGGCCTGCCCGGGGTCTCGGACAACATCCGGGTCATCAGCATCGTCGACAAATTCCTCGAACACTCCCGGATCAGCTACTTCCAGAACGACGACGACCCCGAGGTCTTCCTCTCCTCCGCCGACTGGATGCCGCGCAATTTCCGCCGGAGGGTCGAGCTGCTCTGCCCGATCGAGGACCCCCGGCTCAAAGGCCGGATCATCGACGGCATCCTCGGCGTGGCCCTGCTCGACAACGTCAAGGCCCGCGAGCTCCAGTCCGACGGGACTTACCACCGGGTCCCCGGCCCGGCCCACGGGGAACCCGCGATCCGCAGCCAGGTCGAGTTCCAGAACATGGCCCGAGAGCTGTCCGCCGCCAGCCCGATCCGCCCCGTCCGCACCCCCGCCGAGCTCACCCACCTCTTCCGAGCGGGCGACTCCTCGAACGCCTGAGCCCGGTGATGGATCGCCCACTTCCGGGTGGCGGGGCTCGGTACCCCGCCCCCGGAAGCCCTGGGCTTGGCCCGATCAGCGTCCTCCGGGGGCGGGGTACCGACCCCCGCCACTCAAGAAAGCCATTCTACAGTGCCGCCCGGGGCGCCGATCAGGACGAGGGCAGGGTCCCGGCGTAGACGCCGGTGGTGTCGGCGGCGAAGAAGCCGGCGTAGTCCGAGTTGTTGGCATGGGCGGTGGTGAAGACGCCGCCGAGGGCGCTCGACCTGGTCGGGGGGTTGACCGTGGTGGTCGTCACCCCGTTGGTGGTGCTGGTCGTGGGCTTGACGAAGAAGCTCTTGTTGATCGAGCCGGGCAGGACGGTGTCGTGCACGGCCGGGTCGGTCCTGGTGTTGAAGGGCGGGGCGGCGAAGGGGAGGCCGAGGTTGGCGCCGAGGGCGGTGACATATTGATTGCCGGCCGGGGCGTCGTAGTAGTCGAGGGAGCCGGGGGCCGGGGGCGGGGCCGGGTTGATCGTCTCCGACCCGTGGCCGCCGTAGGGTTGGACGTCGGCGACGACCGCGGCGTCGATCAGCGAGCCGGTGATGATCGTGTTGTCGATGTTGCCGCCCAGGGTGAAGGTCCCCGAGCGGTCCTCGCCGGCGATGATCCGGGTCCGCCGCCCCAGCGGGTTGGTGGGTCGGTCGGACTCGACCTGGCCGTTGAAGGTGAGGTTGGTGATCTGCACGCCCGAGCGGATCTCGGTGTCGAAGACGGCGACCGGGCCGTCGGGGCCGATCGTCCCGTTGGTGATCAGGACGCCGGCGGTGATGTAGTCGTTGAAGAGGCCGTGGAGGATGTTGATCCCGCTGATGTCCTTCGTCACGTCGGCGTTGAACCCGTGGACCCCGCCGAGCCCGGGGACGCCGCCGTTGACCGACCAGTTGTCGAGGTTGAGGCCGACCGACAGGTCGATCGAGTCGGTGCCCGACCCCTGGATCGTGCCGGCGACGAGGAACCCTTCGAGGTTGCCGCCGACGGCGATCGAGCCGCCCGAGGCGATGACCACGCTGCCGTTGACCGACAGGCCGGTCGAGCCGGTGGTCCGCCCGGCGTCGCGGCCCACCACGAGCGCGGCTCCGGCGAGCAGGTCGACGTTGCCGTTGACCGACAGGCCGGCCGCCAGGTCGCGGCCGACCGTCAGGTTGCCCCCGTTGGCGGCCGACAGGTCGCCGTTGATCGTGACCGCGCCGGTCACGTCGCGGCCGACGTAGAACTGGCCGGCGTTGAGACCGACCTGGCCCCCGATCGAGAGCGGCGCGAGGACGTCGCGGCCGACGAAGATCCGCCCGCCGGGGTCGAGCGTCAGGCCGCCCCCGAACCGCAGGGACTGGGCATCGAGGCCGATGGCGAGCGAGCCGCCGCCGGCGAGGTAGGCGTTGCCCCCGATCGAGACGGCGCCTGCGTCCTGGCCGACCAGGAGCGAGCCGCCCGCCGTGGCCGAGAACGACCCGACGGTCAATCCGCCGAGGTTGCCGGCGACCCTGATCGAGCCGCCCGCCAGGGAGATCGAGCCGGCCTGGATGTTGCCGGTGACGCTGCCGAGGGAGACCTGGCCGGCCGGGCCGAGGTTGATCGCCCCGGACACGAGCAGGGAGCCCACGCCCGAGGGGACCTTGATCTTCGCGGACCGGCCGATCGAGCCGACCTGGATCGACCCGATCGACCCGGAGACGCTGAAGGTGCCCAGGAGGTCGACCGTGCCGAGGCCGTCGAACTGGCCGAGCGTGCCCGAGGCGACGTCGACCCGGCCCACCGGCAGCCCGACTCCGGCGAACTTGCCGCTGGTCTTGACCTGCTGGACAGCGACCGTCGAGCCGACCGTCGTGCCCGACAGGGTGATCCCGTACTGCCCGTTGCCCACCGAGCGGACCGAGACCGCGCCCGGGCCGCTCACCGAGACGGTGTACGTCGCGTGCCCGAAGGAGACGTTCTGGCTCGTCGCGGTCGCCCCCGAGAGGAGCTGCCGCCCTTCGAGCGGCTCGATCCCGAGCCGGGCCGCCTTGGCACGCCTCGATCCGAATTCATCCTTGGTCATCGGTTTGAGGATCCTTCCTCGGGAATGGTCGAGCGGACCGGCCGTCCTGTCCCGGCCCGAAGCGGGGGCATCCGGCGGGCATCGTGACTTCTTTTTCGTCCTCCGCCCGCCCCGACTTCGGCCCTCTCGGCCCGATCGGGCGGGTCCCGCACCCCCAACCGCCCCGACCGGTGCGATCAGATCCGGAACAGCTTGGGCCGGGCGATCCAGTCGACCTGATAAGACCCGTCCTCCCTCCCCAGCAGCGCGGCGATCCCGGCCTTGTGGAGGTCGCAGAACGGGGCCTGGTCCGGCCCGAGGACGAGCAGGGTCAGCAGGTCGGACAGGCTCGGGTTGTGGCCGACGAGCATCAGCCGGGACTCGGCCCGAGTCGCCAGCCAGTCCGCGATCGAGGCGGCGTCCCGGCCCGCCCTGAGGTCGTCCACGACCTCGATCAGCTCGGGCTTGCCGAGCCCCTCGGCGACGATCTCGGCCGTCCGGTGGGCCCGAAGCAGGGGGCTGGTGGCGATCTTGTCCACCTTCATGCCGAGCCGCTTGAGGGCCCGCCCCACCTGGCGGACCCTGCGCTCCCCTTCGGGGGTCAGGGGGCGGTCGTCGTCGTCGATGTCGGGAGTCCCCGGGGCGATCGCGAGGCCGTGGCGGAGGATGTAGAGCTGATTCATGGGGGACTCGTCAAGAGAGGGGGGACGACTTCAAGGGTCGATCGGTTCGTCAAATTTTGGAGATCGAAACATGTAGGGTGGGTCGAGCGGAGCGAGCCCCACCATCAGCGATCATGGATGGTGGGG
>JAABUQ010006621.1_pt1 | contig 17405 bp, 16 predicted proteins | sample 5560001 | NCBI WGS metagenome assembly JAABUQ01 (sample SAMN10711888, study PRJNA513371) | rock metagenome | isolation source: Antarctica rocks | place: Antarctica: Victoria Land, Finger Mt nord | collected 2015-12-18
TTCAAAACGTTCAAGAATCCGACAATCCGTTCAAGAAATTTCAAGACGTGCAAATCCCAGGCCTGACACACAAATGAAACTTGGCTTTTGCGGCGTTCGGGGCAATACGGTATGTAGAACAGGATCTTGCATTACCACAGAATCGCTTTGCGAGTTTATCTAGGGTCCAGCCATTGGAATCACTGTCGTAGTCCTGGATTTTGGTCCCATCGTTGCCTATAATTTGATCCACCTGCAACTGAAATAGACTCGCTCAGCGACCCATCCGTTCGATCACGCGACGCAACCGAGAGTCTGCCTCCCGAGCGATTTCAACCAGATCGTTATTTCCGACGATGCCCAGCATCTTGCCCGCATCAATGGCCGACACGGTGGTTCGTCCATTTTCGCTCTGCACGACGACGTTGCACGGTAGCAATAAGCCGAGCTGATTTTCCTGCACCAACGCGCGGTGTGCCAACTCCGGGTTGCAGGCGCCCAGAATTAGATAAGGCCGAAAATCGGCACCCGTTTTCTCCTTGAGGGTTTTAGTCACATCGATCTCGCACAGAATTCCAAAGCCTTCGTCCTTCAGAAGCGACTTCACGCGCTCCACGGATTCGTTGAAGCCAGCCTCAACGCTCACGGAGTGCCCGTAGTTTAGTTGCTCTTTCATGCTTTACTCCCTTAGGAAAGCAGCGCCAGCTCCGTTGGCACGCCGTGCTCTTTAAGTTTCACCTGGTGTGGACCTAGGCCAGAGATGGTTCAAGACTGCAGCGGCCAGGAGTGCAGCTACTGCTCCGAAGGTGAAACCGCCGACGACATCAGCGGGCCAGTGAAGTTTCGCCAGAACACGCGCAAAGCCCAGCAGAACAGCCCCGGCGATCGCGACGGTGCACCACATTCGATTCCGCGGCCAAAGAAACACCACGGCAAGGCCGCATACGGCGAGATGATCTGACGGGAAGGCGTTGTCGGCAACATGCGCAATAACCGGCCGCAGGTGAAGAATGGCGAAAGGCCGCTGATGGAAATACAGCGCGCCTCCCAATTTCACGAGCCCGACGGTGAGGGTTCCTCCGAGCGCCGCTTCCGCCAGGTCCCTGTCAAAGATTCGGCGCCGCGCGACCTGCACGGCAACGAGCAGCACTGGAATCGCAATCGCGTATTTGGCTATGACGATTACGACTGGATCAAATGGAGCCGGCAATTTGCGCCTCCATTCTTAAGCGCTGGGAATATTGAATAGCTAAATACTGCTGGACCAGCCGTTGCATTGACGACAGGATCCGAAGAACCAAGTCAATGTGCGCGGTGTGAGAAGGGACATGTCAATGATTTCTGTGCTTGGCGGGTGGGGCGCATCGCCCTTCATGTTCAACTTATGAAGCGCGGTATCGTCATCGTCCTAACCCTTCTTGTAGTACTGGGCGGCGGCACGTTCCGGTACCTCCGCTCCGGTCACACGAGCTTAACGACGCTTCCCCTTGCGCTCTTCTCTTGACGTTCTAGCGGACGAGAAAACCTGAACGCGGCCCTTGAAGCAGTGGAAGCGACTAGCTTACAGTTGTGAGGCTGGTCCGAACAGCGCAAGGTTTGCCGCATCGTAGTTTCTGAAGCGGCGCCCCTTACATTGCATGAAACCGTGCCTGGAGATTGAATTCATACTGAGATTTATGCAAGTGGCTTGTCAGCTGTAGTTCAGCATTCCGAGCCGCAGGGCCCCGTAGGGGGGCATGCTGCGCTTTTTCGCGCTTTTACGGTTTCCTCAACATTCTGGTTGCTGCTTACGACGGCGGTTGGTTTGTTACTCAGTTTCAAATTCCCATATCCGGATCTGGCGACAAGTCCGTATTTGTCCTTTGGACGTCTTCGTGCCATTCACACGAACGGCACGTTTTATGGCTTCGCCTCCGTGGCTTTAACTGGGGTGGCGATCTACATCGCCGCACTCACGTCCGGTGTCAACCTGCGTTTCAAAGGACTCGGGTGGGCCTCGCTGTGGTGCTTCAATATCGCGGCAGTGCTGGGCACGATCACCCTCGATTTGGGCATCAACAATGGCGACCAAGAATATCGCGAATGGGTGTGGTGGGTTGCGGCCTTTTTTATCGCCGCTGTGGTGCTCAGCGGCATCGTCGTCATCGCGACGGTGGCTCGGCGCCCCGAGCGCGAGATTTACATTTCAAACTGGTACACCATTGGGGCGTTCGTCTGTACGACTATCCTGGGCGTTACCGCCGGCATTCCGTTCTACCAACACGGCCTCGGCCAGGTTGCGGTGCAAGGCTTTTACATGCACAACGCGGTGGGCATGTGGTTTACGCTATTAGCGCTTGGAGCGATTTATTACGCCTTGCCCAAGCTCTTGAACCGACCGATATATTCGTACGCACTGGGAGTATTAGGGTTCTGGACAAACCTGATTTTCTATCCGATTATTGGAGCCCACCACTTTGAATTCACACCTCTACCCTGGTGGTTTCAGACTCTCGCTATTGTTTTCAGCGTCGGCATGCTGGTGCCGGTCTGGTCTGGCACTGCGAATTTTTTTCTAACGATGCGTGGCCGTTGGGAAATGATCCGGCGGTCGATGGCATTGCCGTTTCTTTTTGTGGGTATCGTGTACTATTTGCTTGGATCGAGCCAAGGAACAATCGAGGCGTTTAGAAGCACCCAGGCGATCTGGCACTTCACGAGCTTCACCATCGGCCATTCTCATGCGACGATGTACGGATTCATCACGTTCATCGCGTGGGGATCGATCTACGGATTGCTTCCGAGCGCGACCGGACGTGAACCGTCTCGCTTAGTGACCGGCCTGCATTTCTGGTTTGCCTCATTGGGCGTTACCTTGTACGTCATCGTCCTTTCCATTGGCGGAACGTTGCAAGGGCTGACCTGGGCGGCGGGAAATCCGTTCATCGCCTCAGTTCAAGCAGCAGCACCGTTTTGGGCCGCCAGGGCGATTGCGGGAACGATGATGTTTCTTGCCCATGTGTTCTTCGCTTACAACGTGTACCGTATGACGATGGGGCGGAAATTGCCCACTATGCCGCGAGTTATGGTGAGACGCGGGATGAACAATATTGCTCTCTTGGTGGGTGCAATTATTGTGATCTATGAAATTCTGGCAATCTTCATGGGAGCACTTCCCGGGTGGGTGCTCTCGCAAACTGAGCCCGGTCCCGGGGTACGTCCACTGACGCAGGCGGAGGATCGCGGACGCAGCGTCTACGTTGCTGAGGGCTGCGCCTACTGTCACACACAGAACGTTCGTCCACTGGCCCAAGATCGCGTCTACGGCCGGCCTTCCACACGCGGAGATTATGCATACTCAACGCCGGAGTTGTTAAGCGACCATCGTAATGGCCCTGATCTTTCCAATATTGGAGCGCGGCAACCGAGCGACGTTTGGCAATACATTCACCTATATCAACCGCGTTCGCTGGTCAATGCTTCGATTATGCCTGCATACCCGTGGCTTTTTGTAGCAAAGACACACGCAGAGCCGGGCGAAGTGGTGGTCGGTGTTCCGACGGCATACGCACCGCGCGGTAAGGTGATTGTCACACGACAAGAAGCGCAGGATCTCGTCGCGTACCTCAAATCTCTCAAGCAACCTGCGCTCAAGGCGATCTCGAAATGAACGACATGCCGATGGGCGGTGATCCGCATGACATCGTAGGCTGGCTCATCGTCTTTACGGGATCCGTAATCACTGTTTGGACGATCTACATCGCTTTCCGTGAAGTGCTCCGACCCCAAGAGGACCGCCGCGACCACCCCAAATATAGCATCTTCAAGGACGAGCATTGATGCAAGAAAAGCCGATTCCTGATGCACCGGTATCGATAAATGTGTATCTCGATGATGCGCAGGAGCCCATTGCCACCTATCGGCCGCCGGCAACCTTACGGCTGGATACAATGCAAATGGAAGACGGCGAGCATACGCTACGGATTCGCGCCGTAGATGCTTTAGGCACGGTAGGAATCCGCAAGATTCCGTTTATCGTCAACAACGGTCCAGGCATTACCGTAACCGGTCTGCGCGCTGGGACCACAGTCAACGGCATGCTGAACGTAAATATTAATGCGTTCAGCGGTGCCGAACCGTTCGATCCGGTTCGTGCAGAATCGCAAGGCCCGATACCCGTCTGGACCTGGGTCATGAGCGCGATCATTTTTGCCTGGGCAGGCTGGTATGGTATTGAGTTTCTAAGAACACCGACCGCGTTTGCAAATACGCCCACCTATGCGACTAACCCAACCACTATTTCTGAAACTCTCACGAGCGATACGACAGCGGTTGCACCGGGTCAACCTGCATCGGGGAAAACTGCCGTCGCCGGACCAAAGTACTCCGGAAAAGGCGTGGCTGCCGGATTTGACTACGAAGCCACCGGAGCAAGTGCGTATACGACAAATTGCGCTTCCTGTCATGGCTCCACCGGCGCAGGCGTTCCAGGGGCGTTTCCGCCCCTCATGCATGATCCTGTCGCGATATCAACCGATCCCAAGGCCCAAATCCACATTGTCCTCAAAGGCTTACAGGGCAAACGAATCAATGGGCAATCGTACTCGGGAGTGATGCCTGCGTTTGCGCAGTTGAGTGACGCTGCTATCGCAGCAATTATTGACCATGAACGTACGTCATGGGGCAATCACGCGCAAACGATAACGCCCGATCAAGTCAATGGAGAACGCTAAGGAAGGCTGCTTCCCAGGCCCTAGGGAAGCGTGACGGGCCGATGCAAACCGCTTTTCGATTTTGTCTACTCTCGCTTCAAAGCAGACCGATATTCGTACGCCTTTACAAGTGATCACGCTGCTGTTCGAATGCCTTTGCACCGCTTTCCAGGTAGGAAGCCTCTGGACTCTGTGACAACTGGAAGCGCATCCTTGATGTATCAAGGTTTTGGTAGCTCCAGCGGGATTGGACCCCTCGATCGACGGTCCCGGCCAAGACCGTCGGCTACAGAATAGTTCCGTCCAATAACGTATTGGGCGCATTTCAGTCTTAGCCGTTCCCTCTTAAAACCGCCGATTCCGACCCGTCCGCGACAAATGTTACACGCGATCGCGTTGCTGCGCGGTCAGCCCACTGGTTACTCGAGTATCAGCCACCGCTAGCCGCCGCTTCCGCCGGCGAAGGGGAGCAATTCATACGCCCCTTGGGTGACCACCCGATTGCCTTCGCGTAAGCCGTTCCCGGTGATGGCGACGTTTTTTCCGGCTTGTAGCGCAATGTGGACTTGAACTTTGCGGTATTTTCCTTGGCCGGTCGGAATGAAGACGAGAGGCTGACCCGTGTCCGGATCTTTAACCACTGCCGATTCCGGTACGACGAAGGTTCCCCGTAACGTACTTACGGTTATAGTGGCGGTTGCAGACGCCCCAGGAATTAATGCCGCGCCGTAGGGACGAATGCGAGCGGATAAGGTACGAGTGTCGCTTCCGTACGCGGAATTGACGGTTTCCACTCGCCCCGGAATCGCGCGCTGCGTGCCGTTAAGCGTCAACGTTGCAGAATCACCAACGTGTACGGATGCCACCTGATCCTCGCTGAGTTGCACTTCAACGAGCGATTTGGCCGGGTTTACCATCGTCACCACTGGCGTTGTGCGATCGACCGCTTCACCGGGATTTTTTAGACGGGCGGTAATAATGCCGCTGAAGGGAGCGACGATCGCTAACAGTGTTGCTTTCGTGCGCGCTGCGGCGAGACCGGACTGCGCCTGCTGCAGTTGGGCGCGCGCAAGATTTACATCTTGCGGACGGGGTCCCGCAAGCAGTAATGAACCTTCCGCCTGTTTTGAGCGAAGTGCCGCTAATGCATCGCCGTATGCGGCTCGCGCTTGTTCTAAATCGCGTCGGGATGCGATGCCGGCGCTCGTCAGCGATTCTTGTCGTAACAGTTCGGCACGCGCGGCTTCGGCCTTGGCTTGCCCTCCGCCCACGAGCGCGGCATTGGATTGAATCTCTTGCGGGCGCGCCCCCGCCTGTGCGCGGGTCAAGGCTGCGGACGCGGCCCCAACGTCTGCTTGGGCTTGCTCCACCGCGCTTCGCGCCGTCCGTGCGTCCAGAGACGCCAGAACTTGACCCGCGCCGACGCGGTCGCCCACATTGACATAAACACTGGCAATCTGCCCTTCCGTCGGAAACGAAAGATTCGCTTGCGCTCCCCCATCCGAAATGACCATGCCCGAAGCGCTGACGGTTCCGGATAATGGCTGCCGCACCAACGTGGCGAACTTGACCGTTACGCTCGGACGCTCAACGGTATTCGGCGCGGCAGTCGGCTCATTGTCGACAACCATCGTATGCCGCACGCAGCCGGTTAGTAGTGCCGCAAGCGTCGCAAGCAGGACGAAATGTTGGCGCTTCATTGCCGTAGTGGACCTCCGACCAGAAGTTGTAAGCGGGCCGCCGCTGCACCGAGGTCTGCCGCGGCTTGGTCGGCGTCCGCACGGGCGTTTGAAAGCGCGTTTCGAGCGGCAAGGACATCCAAGGTTCCAAGCGCGCCCTGCCGGTAGCCAAACTGAGCGATTTGCAGACTTCGCTGTGCCTGTTGCAAAGATGCCGCCGCAAACGATTGACGCGCCCCAGATGATTGCACATCAGCGACGGCTTGCGCGATGTCCGATCGAATCTGAACGTTGCGGCTGTTGAGCTGCGCCTGGGCTAATGCCCCGGCTGCTTGGAACTCCCGCACCGCGCCCTTGATCGTACCGTAGTCCACAATCGGGAGCGAGAAGGCGATGCCGGCGGTCGGTCCACGAGAAGTCATCCCGTTCATCGGCGCACGTTGAACTTGAAAGCCCACATTGGCCGAGAATGACGGTGCGCGTTGCGATTGAGCTAACCGCACGCGGGCCTGCGCTTGATCCAGCGCAGCGTTGAGTTGCGCGACCGTCGGATCGATCGCCACCGCTCGCGTAAAAAGTGCCTGTTCGTCCCGTTCTGAAATGGAAACGGTCTTCAGCTGCACGGTCTCGACGCTCGTACTTCCGAAGCGTCCAATGAGCGTGTTGAGGACGATTGCTGCGGTGCGCTGCGCCGCCCGACCACGAAGCAGGTCGGTCTGGGCTCGTCGCAACTCCACATTGGCACGTAGGACCTCGAACTGTCCGACCGCACCGGCGCGTTTGCGCAGTTCGGCGCTTCGTAGCAAGTCATGCGTGGTCGTAACGTTCTGTTGTGCAGCGCGTCGTTGGGCTTGCATGCTTGCAAGAGTGTAGTAGGCGTTGATCACGCGCCGTTCCACATCACGGCGCGTAAATTGCAACTGAGCGGTGGAAATTCCGATGCCGGCCGATGCAGCACTTCGCGCGGCCGAAAGCGAGCCTCCAGCTGGAAATTGTTGCGCTGCGCCGGCGCTCAGTGTTTCCAAGCGTCCCACACCGCCAGGGACATCGACGCCGATGGAAGGACCACCTTGAAGCTGGAGCGGCTGCCGCGCGACCTGCGTAAGGCGCGCGCGGTCAATCTCTATCGCCTGCTGCGCGGCCAAGATTTCTGGATTACGGGCGTCGGCTTCTGTAATGGCCTGCGAGAGGCTCAACGTATCTGATGCTTGCGCCAAAACCAAACTTGGGAAAAACACCAGCGCAACAGTCGAAGCGATCAAGAAGCGATTCAACGGAGCGGCACGGGGAACGGCGGCATCGGTAAAAGCACGTCCTGGCGGCGGTCTTCCTCGAGATCGAACTTGGAGCCTGAACGGATCGACGCGTAAAATGCCGGCATTAAAAGCAATGTAAAGAACGTCGAAAAGACAAGCCCGCCAATTGTTGCGACCGCGAGCGGTTTTTGCATTTCGCTTCCCGCGCCTAATCCGAGCGCCAATGGAACGACTCCCAACATCGACGTCAGCGTGGTCATGATGATGGGACGCATGCGCATGCGGCCCGCCAAGAGCATGGTTTCTTCCATGCTCTTGCCCTCTCGACGCAATTTGTCAACCTCATCGAACAGCAGAATGCCGTTCTTGACGACTCCTCCAACGAGCAGAATCAAACCCATAAACGAAGAGACATTGAGGGGAATGTGTGTGAGTTTGAGTGCGATCACAACGCCAAAGAGCGAGAGCGGTACGCTGGAAATAATGACGAGTGGGATTCGGTAATTTCGAAATTCGAAGACCATGGTGATGAAGACGAGCAGAATCGCGATGCCGATCGCGATGCCGAACTCCTTGAACGACTGCTGTTGCAAGGCGAAACGGCCACCGTAGGTGATGCGGTAACCCGGCGGCAATTGAAGGTTCCCCAGCGCCTTCTGGATGTCGGAGATTGTGCCGCCCAAATCGCGGTCACTCACATTGCCGGTTACTCGTACGACTTGCTGCAAGTTTTCTTCGTTGAGTTCCGTCGTAAAACCCAGAGATTGCACGTCGGCGAGTGCTCCGAGACTGTATGCGCTGCCGTTGGGCGCAACGATTGGCATGCTCTGCAAGTCGCTCAGTCGCTGGTTCCAAGGAACATCGTAACGCACGCGGACAGGAATCTGCGCCGGGAGCATCGGGATGGTGGTCGCGACGGTGCCGTTCAGTCCGCCCTGCACGGCTGTGGTGAACGAATCCGTCGTGAACCCGGCTCGGCTTCCCGATAGCGGGCGAAGACGAACCAGTGTGTTGGGATTGGAATACACGACGCCGTTGAAGTCGTCCACGACACCGGGAACTTTCTTCATCTGCGCATCGATTTGGTCGGCCAACTTCATCAGGGTCGCTTGATCGCTTCCGAAGATCTTGATTTCAATCGTCGAAGGCGCGTTGGACAGATCGTTGAGCAAGTCTTGAAGGATTTGCGTGATAGTAAACTTGAGAATCGGCACCTTTTGCGCGACCTTCCTCCGAATGTCGTCGAAAATCGTGTCCACACTGTCGGCGCGCTTATCACGTTCCAGCAGGGTCGCGCGGATGTTGCCGACGTTTTGCGGCGCCGGGAAAAAGCCGGAAGGGTCCAATCCCGTAAGACGCCCATAACTCTGGACGTTGGGATTGGCTGCCATGACGCCTTCGACTTGTTTGAGCGCGCGGTCCGTTTCTTCAAGTGAAGTGCCCGCAGGCATCGTAAAGTTGAATTCAAAAGCGCCTTCGTCCATGTCCGGCATGAAGTCCGTTCCCAATGTGCGTGCGAGTAAGAACGTGAATAGGAGGATTCCCCCGGAAACCGCGTATGCGACCTTGCGATGACGCAGCATCCATAGAAGCGCCGGCTCGTACTTCGAGAGCAGCCAATCCATGACGCGTTGGCCGAGGAAGCGCTTGGGATTGCTTCCTTTCGCGGGTGCCTTTAAGATGTAGGCGCTCAACAGCGGTGTGATGTACAGCGCGAAGAATAGCGACAGCGCGAGCGCAATGGACAGCGTTATGGAAAGTGCGATGAAGAACGCCCCGGTAACTCCGGAAAGCAGCGCCATCGGCGCGAACACGACGATAGTCGTTATCGTTGAGCCGATCATGGGCACGGCGATTTCGGCCATGGCTTTGCGAACCGCACTGACGCGATCTTCGCCGTTCTGCAAGTGCCTGAATATATTCTCGACGACGAAAATTGCGTCCACGATGATCAGGCCGACGCCGATGGCCAGGCCGCCGAGCGTCATGAGGTTGAGGCCTTGGCCAAACAGTTTCATAAAGAAGAAGGCGATAGCCATCGTAAGCGGGATGACGCTGGCGGCGACGAGCGTGCTTCGAATTGATCCCAAGAAGAGCCACATCACCAGAACCGAAAGCAGCGCGCCGATGAGAATGGCGTCGCGCAAATTCCTGACGGCGTCGTTTACAAGCGTGGCCTGATTCCAATAGGGTTTGATCTGCGCGCCCGGTCCCAACGCTGCGGCAGCCTTCTGAAGCGTCTCGTCCACATCGCGGTAGACTTGAACAATATTGCCACCGGGTTGGGCGTAGACGTTGAGAATGACCGCGTCCTGACCCTGCGCTGAAACCAGCGACGTCTTGGGTTCAAGCGCTTCGTGGACATTTGCAACTTCTCCGACGGTGATTGGAACGCCGTTTCGAGTATCGACCACGATGTCCGCAACGTCGTTTGTCGATTTCGGAGCGCCGCTGACGAGCACGATCTGTCGCTGCGCGAACGCGTTAAAATGGCCGACCGACGTCACTTGGTTGTTCTTGGCTATTGCGTCGCCAACTTTGTCTAGCCCAAGTTTGAACGATGCGGCCATGCGCGGATTGACTGAAACCCAGTATTCCTTTTGCCGGCCGCCGACGGTGCGTATTTGAGCCACGCCTTTGATTCCGGTGAGCGTCGGCTTTATGGAATACTCCGCGAGATTGCGCGTTTCGGTCAGCGTCTTTCCTGGAAGGATAACGGTGTAACCCAGTACAGGAAAAATGTTTGGGTTGATGATCTGGGCTTCCGTAACGGTACCGGGAGCAAGATCTTCTCGGTGTTGGGCAAGCACTGCGTTGACGCGCTGAAGATCCGTGTTCACGTCAATCTTCGGATCGAACGTAATAGAAATCTGTGCCGCGCCTTGCGCGGAGTTCCCTTGAATAAGCCGCGCGCCTGGGATTGACGAGAGAGGCTGTTCCAGATGGCGGGTGATGTTCTGCTGAATCTGCGCGGGCGGCATCTCGCCGTTTTGGGCCACGACGACAACGCGAGAGAACGCGACTTTTGGGTAGATGGACATCGGGAGCGACGAGATCGAGGCAAGCCCCAAGACGACCAATACGAGCAGCGTCACGAAAAGGCCGCGTGCGTGCCGCAACGCGAAATTAGCAAAGCCCATGTTTGTGTAAAGGAGCTTACTACATCGTGTAGTATAACGTCAATAGAGAAAAGCTACGCGAATCGTAAAATTGACTGACTTAACGGGTAGATCAAACGTAGCAAGACTCAGGCTCAACCAATTGACGCCAGAGTAAGTCTTTCGGAGTGGTATCATAAGCAAACGTAAGCCACGTACATCGCGTGCATTCCGTCCTCTGGAGCGGGGCCTCCAACAAACGTTCGGTCGCCGTGAAAGTAAAATTATGGAAATTCTTTGGAAACACGGTCCTCAGTCGCCGGCCGAGCTGCATGCAGCACTAGACGCGGCGGAGCCCGTCGCCTATACGACTGTTTACACGGAACTTTCGCGCCTTGTTAAAAAGGGTTTTGTCCACAAATCGGGTCGCAATTCAGATGCGCATTATCAGGCCACGCTTTCCCGTGATAAGTTCGTGCAGACGGTGGTTACTGAAGTGCTCGAAGGACTGATCGGCGCACATGGGGCGGCTGCCATCCACGGGTTCGTTGATTTGGTTGCGGACGATGAAGCTGCGCTAGGCCAATTGCGTAAATTACTCGACAACAAAAAAATGGACGGCTAAGGTCAGCGTGCTCCGTCTGCTACGGATGTTGTGGCCGCTTGTTTTCTTTTTGCCTCTGGGTGTTTTTGCCGGAAAATTTTGTTGGATTAACATTGTAGATCCTGCGTATCACTCGATGCTGTGGATACATGAACGGCTTCCCCTGCTTTTGGTAACTATGGCGTTTATTTCAATCGTGGCGGCTACTATTCGCTTTAACCGATTGCAGACCAGCCTCAGCATTCTGTCTTCATTCGACGCACCGTTACCCGAAACGGTTAATCAGACATTCCAGTCAGAGGCTGCGAAACTCAGCGCGCAAGCGGATGTTCAATATATGGATGTTTCACGGCGCTTTTGTTTTACGACGTTTAATGGACCGACAATAATTTTGTCCCGAGGGTTTGTCGAAAGCCTTAGTTTAGAAGAGCTCACCCTTGTTGCGAGACACGAATTGCTGCATGTCGCGCGCAAGGATCCGTGGCGCAGCCTGGCTTGGCATCTTTTTTTTGCAGGACTTATCCTGCCGGGCTTTGACGCCATTGAGCAGCTTCTATATCTGCAACGGGAACGCCAAGTTGACCGAAAAGTCAGTGCAGCGGACGAGAAACAATACAGTGAGTTACTTCGTCGTTGTTCACCGCGGCGTGACCAAGCCTATGGATCAATTTGTACTTCCGGAATCGGGCCCAGCGTCCGAGCACGTGAAATGGATCACACTTCCAGGGAGTACATTTGGGAACGCGCACTTCCGGCGATGGTCGCCACTGGCCTTTTAGTACTCGTTGTTGTGAGCCATGCGTTTTTCACCGCGAGCCTGCCCTATCTGCAAACTCATCACTGCTGACAAATTATTAGGATGCGAATGCCTTCCAACGCCGATAATGCGCAGCTGCCTTTTTGCGGTTGCCACATATTTGCATGCTGCACCATGCGCGGCTGTGGTTTTTACTCGTGTCATAAAAAAACAACATGCATTCGTCATTTTTGCAACGCTTGATCATTGAAAGATCCAGGCTGGCCAAGACATCTGCCGCTGCGTTTGCAAGAGGCATCAGCAGGTCGGCGGGGCGCTGGAAGCGATGGAGCACCGTTATGGCAAAACCACCGTCGCGCGGCACGATGTGGCGCCGGCATTGGCACTCATTTAGTAGCCCGTTGATGTGCCCAACTATAGAAGGGCCAATTGTTCGATGTGCATACCCGCGCTCCAAAAGTTGGCCTAGAGTAGCCCGAAAGGCACGCGCCTGGTTGAGAACCCGTCTTGCTTCGCGAGTTCCCATGTTATCGGTGCGCAATGTCTGAGCGGTCTCCAGCGGAAGGACACCGGCTTCACTGAGCCATGCCACCAGGTCTCCGAAATCGACAAGCCTCTCAACGCTGTCGGCACCTTGATGGGCTCCTGTGTTTACAAAATCTATGGCCAGATGGCCGCCGACAAAATCAAACTTCGACGGCGTAGCTGCCCTGAGCCTGACGTTCGTGGTCTCACCGCTGAGTGTCATGTTATTAGGTTAGCATAGTCGTGAAAACGACTCAAGGTCAGCCCATCTGGATCGGCTTGTCGCTTCTAACCGGCAAAGGCAAATTTCAGGGGTTGATTTCATAAGCCAAAACGCGTTACTATTACACCGTGCTGCGACTGTTATAAGACTTGCTGTTTGAGCCAGGCTTGACTTACGCAGGACGCGTCAAATGGCTCATCCCTTGAAATGTGATAGAGTCTCTTGGAGGAACCATGAATCGGAAAACCTTTACGCTCGGCTTCATTTTTACCCTTGGATTGCTGATTGGATGGACTGCCGATCCATTTCGTATTCCCGCGGCACTCGGTATGCCCATGGGTTCCATGGCCGCTGCCGATAAGGAAATGAGCTCGGCCATGAGCCGGATGAGCAGCAAGATGGATTCAATGCACATGTCGGGCGATGCTGATCGAGATTTCATGATGATGATGATTCCGCATCATCGCTCCGCGGTTGACATGGCTCGCATCGAACTGCGTTACGGCAAACGTCCAGCGCTCAAAAGATTGGCACGCGACGTAATCGCTTCGCAGAGCAGGGAAATTAACCAAATGCAGATGTGGCTGCGTACTTGGTACGGCGTGCGCTAGCCATGTCGTTTCTTACCGAATTGTGGCAGGCCATCGTTGTTGCTGCGGGCATGTTCTGGCAGGTCGGCTGGAGCCTGGTATTGGGTTTCGCGATTTCAGCCGCGATTCAAGCCTTTGTTTCCAAAGCACAGATGCAGCGCGAGTTGGGTCGCGGCGGCCTACGTCAAGTGGCATTGGCCACAATCTTCGGAGCCGCCAGTTCAAGTTGTTCCTACGCCGCTGCCGCGGTCAGCAAAACGCTCTTCAAAAAGGGAGCCGCGCTGACCCCGTCGCTGGCTTTCCTTTTCTCGTCGACAAACCTCGTCGTGGAACTGGGAGTTATCCTCTACTTACTTATGGGCTGGCAATTTACTGTCGCAGAATGGCTTGGCGGCATTGCGCTGATCGTGATCATGTCGCTGCTAGTAAAACTAACCTACCCGAAGGAACTGGTGGAGCAGGCGCGCGCCCATGTGGAACTTGCAACCGCGGATCATAAGCACGGAGATATGGTGGTCGCGGGCGACTCTTTTTGGCGGAAGGCCCGGAACCCGGAAGCCCGCGTCTTGATCGCTCGGAATTTTGCGATGGATTGGTCAATGCTTTGGAAGGATTTGTTCGGCGGCTTCATTATTGCAGGCGTCTTAGCCGTGTTTGTTCCCACAAGCGTATGGCAAGTTTTATTTCTCCACGGTGCTCCAGCAATTGTGCAAGTTCCACTTAACGCGATCGTTGGCCCTCTCATTGCCGTGATATCTTTTGTGTGTTCCATAGGCAACGTTCCACTCGCGGCTATTTTATGGGGATCCGGAATAACATTCGGAGGCGTTCTGGCGTTTCTTTATGCGGATTTGATTGTGTTGCCGTTGCTTGACATTTATCGACGTTACTATGGATGGCGTATGGCCGCGTATATCGGGACGATTTTTTTTGTTACCATGGTGGCGGCGGGCATTATCATGGATCTTGTGTTTTCAGGACTCCATCAAATTCCCACCCCCAATGCGCATATTAAAGAACAGATGATGTCCTTTAGCTTCAACTACACTTTTTATCTAAACTGCGTTTTCGCCGCGTTGGCGGCCTATCTTACATATTTGAATTGGAAGAATCCGATGCACCACGGCCACCATGGCGAACATTCGGAGCATCATGCGATGATGCAAGCGGAGTAGTGTCGGCAGATAAGAGCGAACTTTTATACGTCGTCATTCACACAACGATGCGCGCCACCGGCGTTCGTTTGCTGCCATGGATAGCGCGACTATTAGTCGTCGCAGCACTGTTGGTTTCATCCTGTCCGCGGCTTATTGGCGCTCCGTTGCCATTAAAATTTGTTGCAGACCTGCCGCTAACGGGGAACGCGACGCGCCTGGACTATGAAAGCCTCGATCCCCATTCGGGACGGCTGTACATTGCGCACATGGGTGACGGCGCTGTCATCGTCGTGAACACGCGGACCAGAAAGGTGGAGGCGACCGTCAATCATATCTCTACCGTAAGGGGTGTGCTGGCAATTCCGGAAATGCACCGTGTTTTTGCGGCATCTGAGGGCAACCAGGAAGTCGCGGTAATCGACATGCGATCGAACCGCGTGATAACGCGTATACGGGCCGGAGATGTAGACGGATTGGCGTTTGATCCAATCACAAAGCGGGCCTTCGTGTCCGATGAGGCCGGTCGGCGCGAGGTCGTAATCGATGCAATGCGCGAGAGAGTTATCGGATCGGTGGCTCTCGGCGGAGAGGCGGGGAACACTGTTTACGACGCGGCATCCCATCACGTGTTCGTTGCGGTCGAGACCTCAAACGAGTTAGCGGAGATAGATCCCTCATCATTACGCATTATTTCAAGGTATCCACTGCCCGGTTCCGAGCATCCGCATGGGGTCGCGGTAAACGAAAAGACGCATTTCGCATACGTCGCTGGCGAACTAAATGCTTCGGTCGTGGCCATTAACTTGCGCAGCAAGAAGGTTGTGGCGCACGATGGCGTCGGAATTGGCGTCGATGTACTGTCGGTAGATTCCGCCCTGGGACGGCTGTATGTCGCTTCCGAAAGCGGTATCATGACCGTGTTTGACATATCGGACGGATTGTTCAAGAAGGTCGGGCAGTGGCACATTGCGCCCAACGCGCACGTAGTAGTCGCCGATCCCAAAACGCATCTGGTCTACTTTCCTCTCCGAAGCGTCCGAGGAAAACCGACGCTGCGCATTATGGAACCGCTTAGAAGATGACCACTATCCCAGAGTGCTGCGGTTTGAAGCGCGTCTCGGTTGCAACATCGCAGCGGAATATGCACAATGTTCACCGCTACGACGCACCGTAACCCTCGTGTACGATGCGAGACGGCTGAAAGTTCGCGAGGCTAGGCCGATGGTAGCGCTACTGTTGGCGGTCGCGCTATTCGGCGCTGATTGGCCAGCCATGCGCTTACTGCTCGGCCTGTTCAACCCGCTTGCCATGCTGACGCTCATGTTTTGTGGTGCCGCATTGAGCGCAGTGCTGACATGCCTTTTGCTTCGCAGAGCGCCCCTGCGTGGTCCACCTGTGCTCAAAGCCTGCGCACTGGGTGTACTGTCTCCTGGAATAAACTATGTGCTTGCGGTAAGCGGCCTGGCGATGACAAACGCGAGCCTAACCTCGATAGCTTCGGGCACTGAACCAATCGCCATTGTTGCGCTTTCCGCGTTGCTGCTGCGCGAGCGTTTTGATCGGGTTCTTTGGATGCCACTAGGATTGTCGGTTGCCGGATTGCTGGCGGTCAGCTTCGGGAGCAGTGCTTTTGATCCGATGTGGGGTTCGGGTACTTTGCTCGTTGGTGCGGGCACTCTGTGCGGCGCCTTCTATATTCTGTTGCAAAATGGCGATCACTCGATGCGCAGCAGCCACGCAATGGCGTGGCAGCTGTCGGCCGGTTTTGCGTTTACGCTATCGCTTACCGGCCTCTTTGCTCCAAACGTGCTTGAGTCGTTGAGCCACGCCACTGCGCTGAACGTGCTGCTTGCGCTATTGTTTGGTGTCGTGTTTGTTTATCTGCCGTTTCTCGCATTGACGTTTGCATCCGGTTACCTCCCCGCCCAAACCATCGGCATGACGTTTGCATTAATGCCGGCGATCGGGGTTGCAATCGCGATGGGTCTCTTACACGAGCGGCCTTCAGTGGCGCAAATGGCTGGCGCAACGCTCATTGTTGCGGCCATTATCTCCTATGAAGTGCAAATATTTCGGCGCCTCAGGTAAGTCACGGTGTCTGCAATGTGCGAGGCGCCATTTTACGCCTCCGATGGATCTGCGGAAGCAAGAAGAAGCCGTTGACCGGACATAGCTGTTATGCTAAGGTAGTTAGCAGATGCGAAGAATATTTCGCTTGGACGGTACGGGGTCCGGGCTCGCACTGGGGCCCCTCGAGACCAAGGTTATTCGGCCATTTGGGCCCGCGGCGGTTGGGTTGCGGTTTCGGACATTCATGAAGCGTGCCAGGAAGCCAAGCGCGAACTGTCCTACTCGACGATCAAAACGATCATGAGTAATCTTGCCGAGAAGGGGCATCTGCGCAAGAGGTCGGCCGGACGGGCAAATGAATTTGAAGCAGCGCAGACACGGGAAGCATTTGAGGACAGTGTCGTCGGGGATATTTTGGGCCCGCTGATGCGCGATTATCGCAATCCGCTCTTAGCGCATATTGTTGACCAGCTCGACGGTGAGGGTGCCGTCGTAGAGCTGGAACGCCTGATCGCCGAAAAAAAGGAAAAGCACCGTCATGGCTGATCTCGTGTTCTTTCTGAAGACATGCCTTGCTTCAAAGACGTTAATCGCCTCACTCTGCGGTCTTTTGGTTGTTCCCCCAGCGGCGTGGCTTGCAGTCCGCCTGGTGGCCCCGTACATCCGTCGCATGGACAACGATCCCTCATGGCAGGCTCCCTTGGCTGCAATTGCCTCGGCGATTCCCGGCGCAGTGTTTTTGGTGCTTGCAATCGTGGATCTAGCCGGAGCACAGT
>JAABUQ010006622.1_pt1 | contig 17404 bp, 15 predicted proteins | sample 5560001 | NCBI WGS metagenome assembly JAABUQ01 (sample SAMN10711888, study PRJNA513371) | rock metagenome | isolation source: Antarctica rocks | place: Antarctica: Victoria Land, Finger Mt nord | collected 2015-12-18
AGCTCGGCGATGTCTGGGTTCTTCTTCTGCGGAAGCATGGAGCTACCGGTGCTGTAGGCGTCGGCCAGGTGCAGGAAGCCAAACTCCTCGGTGGACCACAAGCACACCTCCTCGCCGATGCGGCTCAGGTGCACACCGAGCAGCGCGAGGTCGAACAGGCCCTCGGCCACGAAATCGCGATCGCTGACGGCGTCGAGGGAGTTCTCGAAAGCCCGGTCGAACCCCAGATCGGCGGCCACCCCGACCGGATCGAGCGGGAGCGACGACCCGGCCAGGGCGCCGGCGCCGAGCGGGGAGACGTTCAGGCGGCCCCGGGTGGAGAGCAGGCGGTCGACGTCGCGCGCCAGCGCCCACCCGTGCGCCAGCAGGTGATGGGCCAAAAGGACCGGCTGGGCCCGCTGGAGGTGGGTGTAGCCGGGGAGATACGCGTCTCCCGCCTCCTCGGCGGCATCGAGCAGCACGGTCTGCAGCACCAGGGTTCGCTCGGCGACCCGTTCCATGGCTCGACGGGTGAAGAGGCGCAGGTCGGTGGCCACCTGGTCATTGCGGGACCGTCCGGTGTGCAGCTTGGCGCCTGCCTGGCCGGCCAGCTCGGTGACCCGCCGCTCGATGGCGGTGTGGATGTCCTCGTCGGTGGGCGCGAAGGCGAACGCTCCTGATCGCAGCTCCTCGCCCACCTGGTCGAGGGCGGCGAACACGGCGGCGGCCTCGTCACCATCGAGGATCTCGGCCCGCACCAGACCCCGCACGTGGGCCCGGGATCCGATGAGGTCATCGGTGGCCAGCCGCCGGTCAAACGACAGGCTCTCGGTGAAGGCCAGGAGCTCGTCGGCCGGGCCGTCACCAAAACGCCCGTGCCACAACACCCGCGTTGTCGAAATCGATGGGGGTGGTGCAGTCTTCCCCTCGTCGGTCACTGGCGGCCACCTTGGCGGGCGGCCCAGGTCTCGATGCCCAGACCCCACAGCCGGACGAACCCAGCCGAGTCCTCGTGACGGAACGAGTCAGCGGCGTCATAGGTGGCGAGGCCGTAGTCGTAGAGGCTGTGAGGGCTGCGTCGCCCGGTGACCACACAGCTGTTGGGTTCGAGGTGCAGGCGGACGTCGCCCGAGACGAAGGCCTGGCTGGAGTCGACAAAGGCGTCGAACGCCTCCCTAAGGGGCGAGAACCAGAGGCCGTCGTAGATCAACTCCGCGTACCGCGGCTCGATCCGGGCCTTCTCACGATCGAGGTCGCGCTCGAGGCAGATCGACTCGAGGTCCTTGTGGGCGAGGATCAAGGCCAGGCTGGCCGGGCACTCGTAGGTCTCGCGGCTCTTGATGCCGACCCGGCGGTTCTCGACCATGTCGACGCGACCCCACCCGTAGGAACCGATGATGTCGTTCAACACGGCGATGACCTGCACCAGGGACAGCTCGTCGCCGTCGACGGCCACGGGCACGCCCTGCTCGAAGCGGATCTCGAGGTCGCGGGGTTCGGTGGCGGTGGGCTTGGTGAGCGACCACACGCTCGGCGGGGGCACCCTCCACGGATCCTCCATCTCCCCGCATTCGATGGCCCGGCCCCACAGGTTGTCGTCGATGGAGTACACCTTCTCCTTGGTGGCCACGATGGGGATGCCGTGGCGGTAGGCGTAGAGGATCGACTCCTCGCGGTTCATGCCCCAGCCCCGCACGGGGGCGACCACCTCCAGCTCGGGATTGAGGGCGCGGGTGGAGACCTCGAACCGGACTTGGTCGTTGCCTTTGCCCGTGCACCCGTGGGCCACGGCGTCGGCGCCGTACCGCTGCGCCGCCGCCACCAGGTGCTTGACGATGACCGGGCGCGACAGCGCGGACACCAACGGGTAGCGGCCTTCGTACAGCGCGTTGGCCTTGAGGGCCGGTGCCACGAACTCCTCGGCGAACTCGACGCGGGCGTCGACCACCTCGGCCTCGACGGCCCCGGCGGCCAAGGCCCGCGACCGCACGACCTCCCAGTCCTCTGCCGACTGGCCCACGTCGACGGCCAGCGCCACCACCTCGACCCCGAGCTCGTCGATCATCCAGCGCACGGCCACCGACGTGTCCAAACCGCCGCTGTAGGCCAGCACCACTCGCTTGGTCACCGTCCACCCTTCACCGAGATCATCACCAAGGTTCTACCCGCACCCGCCACGTAGTGGTGAAGCCTTGTGCGGCGGTGGGGGGGGGGGGGGGGGGGGGGGGCCGCCCCCCCCCCCCCCCCCCCCCCCCCTGGATCGATCCGGCTCCGCCGGTCGAGCCAGCGAGGGCGCCGGCCGAAGGCCGTCCGCCAAGCTCGAGTCGGAAGGTTTCCTTCCGGCTCGAAACCTCACAAGCCGGCCAAGTCGCTGAGCTCGGCGGCCAGATGGCGGCCGGCGATACCAGCAGCGGCCACCACCAGCACGGTGTCATCACCGGCCACGGTGCCGAGCACCCCGGAGTGGTTGGCTCGGTCGAGGGCGGCGCCGACGACGTGGGCTGACCCCGGCGGAGTGCGCAACACCACGAGGTTGGCCGATGACGACACCTCCACCACCCAGTCACCGAAGACGCGGCGGAGGTGGTCGTCGGGGGCCTGCTGACGCGACGGCAGCTCCGGGATGGCGTACACGGGCTCACCGTCAGCGACCCGCACCTTGATGGCCCCCACGTCGACCAGGTCGCGAGAGACGGTTCCCTGGGTGCACACGACGCCCTGGGCGGCGAGGAGATCGACCAGCTGCTCCTGGCTGCTGACGGCGTGCTGCTCGAGCAGCTTGGCCATCAGGTGCTGGCGCTGGGGCTTGGCCAGATTGGCCCTGGTCCTCATGGGTGCTCGCCCCGCAGCCACAGCAGCACCCCTCTGCTGGCATGCATGCGGTTGGCCGCTTGGACCCAGACCCGACTGCGGGGCCCGTCGACCACATCGGCGGTCACCTCGTCGCCACGGTGCGCGGGCAGGCAGTGCAAGAAGGTGGCGTGGCTGGCGGCCCGCGCCATGAGCGTCTCGTCGATGGTGAAGCCCTCGAACTGTCGGCGGCGTTCTGCGGCCTCGGTCTCCTGGCCCATGGAGTACCAGACGTCGGCGTAGACCACATCGACCCCCTCGACCGCCTCCTCGGGTCGCCCGCAGACGGTCACGGCTCGGGCGGCCAGGGCGATGCGGTCGAGGTCCTCGGCGCGGCACGGGTGCGACGGAGGAGCGGCGAGGCGGACCTCCATGCCGCTCATACCGGCCGCCAGGGCCAAGGACCGGAAGACGTTGTTGGGGTCGCCGACGTAGGCCAGGGTGCGGCCGGCCAGGCTTCCCAACTCGTCGGCGATGGTGAGCAGGTCGGCCAGCGCCTGCAACGGGTGAGCATCGTCAGAGAGCAGGTTCACCACCGGCACCGGCGAGACGGCAGCCATCCGCTCCAACTGGGAGTGCTTGAAGACGCGCGCCCCGATGACCGTGTGGTAACAGGCCAACGTGCGGGTGACGTCTTCCACGGTCTCGCGCACGTCGAGGTTCACCTCATCGGTCCGCACCGCGATGGGGTGACCGCCGAGCTGGACCACCGCCATCTCCAGCGAGTGACGGGTTCGCAGCGAGGGCTTCTCGAACAGCAGCGCCACCCCTTGGTCGGCGAGGACCCGGGCGGGCGCCGACCGCCGGCTGAGGCACAAGACGTCGGCCAGCTCGCTGGTGGTGAGGTCGTCCACGTCGAGGAGGTGACGGGTGGCCGGTGGCGGCGCCGGCGAGCTCACAGCAGTTGCCCGAGGATGTCGACGGCGTGGTCGATCTCGTCGTCGGTCACCAGCAGCGAGGGGGCCAAGCGCAGCGCTGTCGGTGTCACCGCGTTCACGATGAGGCCGGCCTCCAGAGCGGCGGCCGCCACCTTGGGTGCGTCGTGGTCGACCAGTTCGGCGGCGAGGAGGAGCCCGGGACCGCGCACCGTCTTCACGCCAGGAAGAGCTTCCAGGGCGCTGGTGAGCCGGGCCCCTTGCTGGCGGGCCCGACCGGGAACGTCTTGGGCCTCCATCACCCCCAGGACCGCGCGCGCCGCCGCGGTGGCCAGGGGCTGACCGCCGAAGGTGGTGGCGTGATCGCCGGGCCCGAAGGCGGTGGCCACGTCATGCTTGGCCCAGCACGCCCCGATGGGCATGCCGTTGCCGAGGGCCTTGGCCATGGTGACCACATCGGGCACCACGCCGAGATGCTGGTGGCCGAACCACGCTCCCGTGCGGCCGAGACCGGTCTGCACCTCGTCGACCATGAACAGCACCTGGCGCTCGTCGCACACGCGGCGCACAGCCCGGAAGTACTCGGCGCTGGCCGGTTTGACGCCGCCTTCGCCCTGGACCGGTTCGAGCAGCACGGCGGCGACCGACGGGTCGATCGCTGACGCCAGCGCGTCGACGTCATCCCAGGCCACGTGGCGGAACCCTTCGGGCAAGGGCTGGAAGGCTTCGTGCTTCTCCGGTTGGCCGGTGGCGTGCAGGGTGGCGAGGGTGCGGCCGTGGAAGGAGCCGTAGGCGCTCACCACCACGTGGCGGCCGTGGCCGCCCCACTTGCGGGCCAGCTTCAGGGCCGCCTCGTTGGCCTCGGCCCCCGAGTTGCAGAAGAACACCTGCCCGCCGCCACCGAGCAGACGGTCAAGGGTGGCCGCCACCTCAGGGCCAGGCAGGGTGCCGTACAGGTTCGACGTGTGCAGGAGGGTCCGGGCCTGCTGGGAGATGGCCTCGGCCACGTCGGGGTGGGCGTGGCCCAGGCCGGTGACGGCCAAGCCGGACAGGAAGTCGAGGTAGCGCTTGCCGTCGACGTCCCACAGCCACGATCCGTCACCTCGCACAAAGGTGACCGGCGGTTCGGGATAGGTGGACATGAGGGGCGAGCTCATGGTGTCTTCTCCTGCTCGAAGCGGGTGATCATGGTGCCGACGCCGGTGTCGGTGAACAGCTCGAGCAGCACGACGTGAGGGATGCGCCCGTCGACGATGTGGGCCGAGCGCACACCACCGTCGACGGCGGCCAAGCAGGCCTCGACCTTGGGGATCATGCCGCCGGTGAGCCGGCCGTCGGCCAGCATCACCCGCACCCGGCTGGCGGTGGCGTGGCCGATCAAGCTGGCCGACTGCTCGACGTCGTCCAGCAACCCGGCCACATCGGTGAGATAGATCAGCTTCTCGGCGCGCAGGGCGGCGGCCAGAGCACCGGCCACCGAGTCGGCGTTGATGTTGTAGGCCTGCCCGTCGCTGTCAGCGCCGATGGTGGAGATCACCGGCACGATCCCGTTGGCCAACAGGTCGGCCACGATGCGCGGGTTCACGCCGGCCACGTCACCCACGAAGCCCAGGTCAGGATGACGGGCCCCGGCCACGATCAGGTTGGCGTCCTCGCCCGACAGACCGACGGCGAGAGGGCCGTGACGGTTGATGGAGGAGACGATGTCACGGTTGACCTTGCCGACCAGCACCATGCGGGCGATGTCGAGGGTGTCGGCGTCGGTGACCCGGAGACCCTCCCTGAACTCGGGTTTCTTGCCCAACCGGGCCATGAGGTCACCGATCTGGGGCCCGCCACCGTGGACGACCACCGGCTTGAGGCCCACCGCCTGCAGGAGCACCACGTCGGCTGCGAAGGTTGCGGCGAGGGCGACGTCGGCCATGGCGTGGCCGCCGTACTTCACCACCACGATGGCGTCGCGGAACTCTTGGATATACGGCAGCGCCTCGATCAGGACCTCGGCCCGATCTCCGGCGGTGACGGCCCCGCTCACGGGTAGACGCCGACGGCGCTCAGGCCCGTGGTCTCGGGCAAGCCCAGCAACAGGTTGGCGCACTGCACGGCTTGGCCCGACGCTCCCTTCACCAGGTTGTCGAGGGCGCCGAGACCCACCACCCATCCTGTGCGGGGGTCGACCGATGCGTGCACGTGGGCGGCGTTGGACCCGGCCGTGGCCTTGGTGGAGGGGGGACGGTCGCTGACCACCACGAACGGTTCCTCGGCGTAGGCGGCGGCCAGCGCCGAGCGCACGTCGTCGGTGCTGGTGGTGGGATCGACCGGCCGGGCGTAGCAAGTGGCGAGGATCCCCCGGCTCATGGGCGCCAGGTGCGGCGTGAACAGAACTTGGGCCAGGCTCTGATCCGGCCCGACCGCGGTCAGGACCTGCTCGATCTCCGGCGTGTGACGATGGGTGAGGAGGCCATAGGCCGTGAAGTCCTCGTCGACCGCGCAGAACGTGGTGGTGGCCTTGGGCGCCCGCCCGGCACCCGACACGCCGGACGCGGCGTCGACCACGATGCCGGTGGGTTCGATCATCCCCGCCGCCATCAGCGGGGCCAGCACGAGTGAGGCGGTGGTGGGAAAGCAGCCCGGAACGGCGACGTGGTCGGCACCCAGGATGTGGGAGCGGAACAGCTCGGGCAGCCCGTAGGCGAACCGGTCGAGCAGATCGGGGGCGGTGTGAGCGGCGCCGTACCAGGTGGGGTACAGCGCCGGATCGGTCAGCCGAAAGTCGGCGGCCAGGTCCACGATGTGGTCCACCTGGCCGATCAGCTCGGGCACCAGCGCCTGGGACGCGCCGTGGGGCAGGCCCAGGAACACCAGGTCGAGCCCATCGACCAGGCTGGGCTGGAACCGCTGGTAGCGCACGTCGCCGTAGCCCGCGGCCAGGCTGGGGTACAGGTCGGCCAGGCGCTGTCCGGCCTGGCTGTCGCCCGTGGCCATGGCCACGTCGAGCGCAGGATGGTCGGCGCACAGTCGCAACAGCTCCGCCCCCGTGAAGCCCGACGCCCCGATGATGCCGACTTTGGCCATCCCGCCATCCTATACGGCCACGTGCATGACTATGAAGTCGAGGCCACTTGTCCGGTCTGCGGCGTCTATCGCCAGCCGCCGGTCTGGCCGGCGAGCGCGGAGCCAGCCTGATCGGCGAGGGTGACCGCCACCACCCGACGTTCGACCGTGAGCGGATGTCCCGGGCTCGGGGTCAGCAGGTAGCGGCCGAACGCCCGACCATGGGCGATGATCGGAAGCTCGACCTTCTTACCGGGCAAGCCCAGGTTGGCCGCGCCCCAGCTGAGGATTCCAAGGGTCACCGCACCGCTGGGCTCGATCCGAGGCAGCGGCCGAGCATCAGCGCCCTGGTGACGCTCGAACCGGCAGTCCCGTAGACCGAGCAGGCTCCGGAGCTCGGTCGCCACCGCAAGGACGACGAGGTCGGCACTCTCGCCGGTGGCGACCAGTTCGGCCATCGCGTGGATGCGGCTGATCTCCAGGCTGCCCTCCGCCGCCTCCGATCGGTGACGCCGTGAACGGGTGGCCAGCTCCCCGACCGACAACCCCACCGCCAACAACAGTCCAGCGGAGATGACGTCCTCGTGCCGACTGATCGTGAACGAGTAGTACGGCCGAGTGTGGAAGAAGTCGAACCACACCATGGAGGACAGCGCGGCGGCTGCGGCCGCACCCCGGCGCCCCGTGGCCGCCACCAGGACGATGACGATCACCAGGGCAAGGGCCACGTTGGTGCCGGTGATCCACGATCGAGCCGGGATGAGCGCGGCGGCGACGGCGGGAGGTCCGAAGAGCGCCACCACCCAGGCGGTCGCGGCGAGGTGTTCGGGCCGCACGAGCTGGTGTCTGAGCCAAGCTGTCACTGAAACCGATACCCCATGCCGGGCTCAGTGATGAAGTACTTCGGCAGCGAGGGGTTCGGCTCGAGCTTGCGGCGGATGGCCGCCATGTAGACCCGGAGGTACCCCGTCTCCTTCTCGTACTGGGGCCCCCAGACCTCCTGGAGGAGCATCCGTTGGGGCACCAACTTCCCGCGATGGCGCGCCAGCACTTCCAGCATGTGCCACTCGGTCGGGGTGAGGCGGACCTCGCCGCCGTCCTTGGTCACCCGTTTGGCCGCGATGTCCACCGTGAAATCCGCCGTCTCGATGGCCGGCACCTCTTGCCCATCGGGAACCCTGCGCAGAGCCGCTCTCAGCCGGGCGAGGAACTCGTCCATCCCGAAGGGTTTGGTCACATAGTCGTCGGCACCGGCGTCGAGGGCGCTCACCTTTGAGGTCTCATCGTGACGAGCGGACAGCACGATCACCGGCACCGACGACCAAGCCCGCAGGGCCCTGATCACATCCACGCCGTCGATGCCGGGAAGCCCGAGGTCGAGCACGATCCCATCCGGGTGCTCCTTGGCGGCCACGGCCAAGCCCGCCTCGCCCGTCTCGGCCAGGCGGACGTCGTACCCACGGGCCCGGAGGCTGATGCCAAGAGCCCGGGCGAATGGGGCCACGTCTTCGATGAGCAGGATCAGAGACATGGCTCGGAGATGGGAAGGGTGATGACCACGGTGGCACCCCCGCCCGGAGTGTCCTCGATCCAGATCTCCCCGCCCATCGCCTCGATGAACCCGCGGGCGACAGCCAAACCAAGGCCGGTACCGGTGCCGATCCCGTTGGACTGATCCCCGAGCCGCTGGAACCGCTCGAACACGCGCTCACGCTCCTCGGGCGGGACCCCCGGACCCCGGTCGATCACCCGCAGGTGCAGCACGTGGCCGACGACCCCGGCGCTCACTCGCACCGGCGTCCCGGGCGGCGTGTGGCTCAGTGCGTTGGAGCACACGTTGGCCAGCGCCCGTTCGAGGAGGGGCGGGTCGACGAGCACCGGCGGCAACGACTCGTCGACGTCGACGCGAGCCTGTGCATCCGGCAGACCGTTCAACGCTGCGTTGACCACCTCGTCGACCCCGATGGCCGACGGGTGGACGATGACGGCGCCGCTTTCCAGCCGGCTGAGGTCGAGCAGGTTGGCCACCAGCGCGTCGAGGCGATCGGCTTCGCTGTCGATGGTAGTGAGGAGCTCTCTAGCCTGGGCCGGATCCCAGGTGATGTCCTCGGAGAGCAGGCTCGAAGTTCCGGCCTTGATGGACGCGAGGGGGGTGCGCAGGTCGTGGCTCACCGCCGCCAGCAACGCCCCCCGCAACTCGTTGGCCTTCATCAGCGAGGTTGCCCTCGCCGCCTCCTCCTGCAACCGGCGCCCTTCCAGGGCGAGAGCGACCTGGGAGGCGAAGGCCTCCAGCACCTCGCGCTCCTCGGGCCGCAAGCTCGGACCACGGACCGCGAGCGTGGCGCCGAGGCCGAGCGGCACGGTGACGTTGGCTTCGGCGAGCGACTGCGGCGGAGCAGGACCGGACCGGTGATCTGCGGTGAAGTTTCCGGAGGCCTCGGTGATGACGGACGCGCCGTCGAGGCTGAAGACCGCTACCAGATCGTCCAGCAACGGCGGCATGGGATCGGCCTCGCGCAGCGCAGCGCCCGCCATGCGGACGATCCCCGTCGCCTCCGCTCTCGCCCGCACCGCATCGGCGTGGCGCCGGGCGGCGATGTCGACCAGCGCGCTGACCACGCCGGCGATGACCAGGAAGCCCACCAGGGCGAGCACATCGCTGGTCTGGTTGATCGTGAACGTGTGGATGGGCTCGCTGAAGAACCAGTTCAGCAACAGGAACCCCGCCACCGAGGCCACCAGGGCGGGGAAGCTGCCGCCGATGGCCGCCACCATCACCACCAGCATCAAGTAGCTGAGCACGGCTCCTTGGAACTGCACCGATGTCCGGACTCGGGTGAGCACCACGGTGAGCAACGGGAGGCCGACCACGGCCAGCACCAGACCGGCCAGCCGGCGCCGGGCTGACAGCGGGGACGGCCGGAACCGGCGGCCCGTGAGCAACGACGCGGACCGCACGCCGGGCCCATCGGCGCCGGTGGAGATGACGTGGACATCGACGCCACCGTCCGCCGCCTCCTTGACCGCCTTGGTGATGACCGAACCCTGCACGAGCTCTGTCCACCGCGAGCGCCGGCTGGCTCCCAGCACGAGCTGGGTGGCGTTCTCGACCCGCGCCGCACAAACGAGGGTGCTGGCGATGTCGGAGCCGATGACCTCCCGGAACGTGCCACCGAGGTCCTCCAGCAGGTGACGGTGGGCGTCAAGCGCGCCCTCAGACCGGTCCGTGAGGCCCTCGTCGGATCGCACGTGGATCCCCACCAGATCGGCCTTGGCGCGTTGGGCGATGCGGCCCGCTCGACGGATCAGATCCTCCCCGCCCGGGGCGCCGGTCAACGCCACCGCGATGCGTTCCCGCGTCTCCCAAGGTTGCGCGATGGCGTGGCGTTGCCGGTAGTCCTGCAGCTCGTCGTCCACCTTGTCGGCCACCCACAGCAGCGCCAGTTCGCGCAGCGCAGCCAGGTTCCCGCTCCGGAAGTAGTTCCCAAGGGCGGCATCGACCTTGTCCTCGGCGTAGATGTTCCCGTGGGCCATGCGCCGCCGCAGGGCCTCAGGCGCCATGTCCACCAGCTCGATCTGATCCGCCTTACGCACGACCGAGTCGGGGACCGTCTCCTGCTGGGTGACGCCGGTGATCTGGCTGACCACGTCGTTGAGGCTCTCGAGGTGCTGGATGTTGACCGTGGAGATGACGTCGATGCCGGCGTCGAGCAGCTCGAACACGTCTTGGTACCGCTTCTCGTTCCGGCTGCCGGGCACGTTGGTGTGTGCCAGCTCGTCGACCAATGCCACCTTCGGGTGTCGGGCCAGCGCGGCATCGACATCCATCTCCTCGAACTCGCTCTCGCGGTAGGAGAGGCGCTGGCGGGGGACTATCTCGAGATCCTTGATCTGGTCTGCGGTGCGGGGTCGTCCGTGGGTCTCGACGTAGGCCACCACGACGTCGGTGCCGCGTTGGTGGCGGCGGCAGCCCTCGTTCAGCATGGCGAAGGTCTTGCCCACGCCGGGAGCGGCGCCGAGGTAGATCCGGAGGGTCCCGCGGGACATGCGCGAACCCTCTCAGCTCCGGCCGTCGAGGTCCACGTTGAGCTCCAACACGTTGACGGCGCGCTCACCGAGGAAGCCCCACTGGCGTCCCTCGGTGTGGCGACGTATCAGGGACTCAACCTGCGACGGGGGCAAATTCCGTGACGTGGCCACGCGGCGCGCTTGCAGCTGGGCGTTGGCCACTGAGATGTGGGGATCAAGTCCCGAGCCCGAGGCGGTCACCGCGTCGACCGGGACGGGTTGGTTCGGCCGCAGGTCGTTGAACGCCCGGTAAGCGAGGACCCGCTGAGGCACCGTGCTGGGATCGCAGACCCGGGACCCGTCAGGGTTGTGGTCATAGACCGGCCGCCCGGCCTGATCGAGCAGGTTCTTGCCGTCCGGGTCGGTTGACGTCACGGGCTCACACGTTGCGATGAGCTTGGGGTTGGACGGTCCGAGGTTGGAGGACCCCGAAGCCAGCGCGTCGTAGGCGGCCGATGGCCGGGGCTGGAAGTACCGAGCCAACGGGGCGCCCTTCGCGTCGCTGAAACCTTGGCCGAGGAGTAAGGAGCCGACCACGCGTCCTTGGGAGCGCACCAGCGATCCGTCGGCTCGATCCTTGAACGCCACCTGGCCCACGACGGTCATGGCCAAGGGATAGATGACGCCGAGGACTACGGTGAGGGCCACCGTCATGAGCAGCCCGGTGATGAACTGGCGGCGGATCATCTCACTCCCAACGCGACGACGATGAGGTCGACGAGCTTGATGCCGATGAACGGGGCGATGAGTCCACCGGCCCCGTAGACGAGCAAGTTGCGCCGTAGGACGGCCGCTGCGCTCAGGGGTCGGAACTTGACACCCTTCAGCGCCAGCGGGATGAGCACCACGATGATCAGAGCGTTGAAGATGACCGCGCTGAGAATGGCCGAGTGAGGACTGTCCAGCCGCATGATGTTAAGGGTCTTCAAGGAGGGGAAAACGGTCTGGAACATGGCCGGGATGATGGCGAAGTACTTGGCTACGTCATTGGCGATCGAGAAGGTGGTCAGCGAGCCGCGCGTGATGAGCAGCTGCTTGCCGATCTCCACCACCTCGATGAGCTTGGTCGGGTCCGAATCGAGATCGACCATGTTCCCGGCTTCCTTGGCTGCCTGGGTCCCGGTGTTCATGGCCACGCCGACGTCGGCCTGGGCCAGCGCCGGTGCGTCGTTGGTGCCGTCACCGGTCATGGCGACGAGCATTCCCCCGCTCTGCTCATTCTTGATCAGGGCCATCTTGTCTTCCGGGGTGGCTTCAGCCAGGAAGTCGTCGACACCGGCCTCCTCGGCGATGGCCGCCGCGGTCAGTGGGTTGTCGCCCGTGATCATCACCGTACGGATGCCCATCGTGCGCATCTCGGCGAAGCGCTCGGCCATGCCGGGCTTCACCGTGTCCTTGAGGTGGATGACCCCGAGCACGCGCGCCCCGTCGGAGACGGCCAACGGGGTTCCGCCGGTCTTGGAGATGCGCTCGACGATCGGCTGCAGACCAGCAGGGACGGTGCCGCCCCGCTCCTCCACCCATCGGCGCACCGAATCGGTGGCGCCCTTGCGGATCGACCGTCCGCTGAAGTCCACCCCGCTCATCCGGGTCTGGGCGGTGAAGGGGACCAGCTCGGCGTCGGGCAGTTCCTGGGTTTGCAGGTCGAAGGCCCGTTCGGCCAGCTCCACGATGGAACGGCCTTCGGGGGTCTCGTCGGCCAGGCTGGACAACTGGGCCGCCTCGGCAAGGTCGCTCTCGGTCACTCCAACGACTGGCAGGAACTCCGCCGCCATCCGGTTGCCGTAGGTGATGGTCCCGGTCTTGTCGAGGAGCAGGGTCGACACATCCCCGGCCGCCTCCACCGCCCGGCCCGACATGGCCAGCACGTTGCGCTGCACCATGCGGTCCATGCCGGCGATGCCGATGGCCGACAACAACGCACCGATGGTGGTCGGTATCAAGCAGACGAGCAGCGCCACCAGGATGACGATTTGCTGCTCGGCCCGGGAGTAGATCGCGAAGGGTTGGAGGGTGACCACCGCCAGCAGGAAGATGATGGTGAGGCCGGCCAGGAGGATGTTCAGGGCGATCTCGTTGGGCGTCTTCTGCCGCGCTGCACCCTCCACCAGAGCGATCATCCGGTCCAGGAACGACTCACCGGGCTTGGAAGAGATCCGGACGACGATCCGATCCGATAGCACGCGCGTCCCGCCCGTGACCGAGCTGCGGTCGCCGCCGGATTCCCGGATCACAGGCGCCGATTCGCCGGTGATGGCCGACTCGTCCACGCTGGCGATCCCCTCCACCACCTCGCCGTCGCCCGGGATGAGCTGGCCCGCCGTCACCACGCAGAGGTCGCCCACCGTCAGTTCGGTTGACGTCCGCTCCACCACCGTCCCGTCGGCGATCTGGACGTAGGCAACGGTCTCAGACCGGGTCTTGCGGAGCGTGTCGGCCTGGGCCTTGCCCCTGCCTTCGGCCACGGCTTCGGCGAAGTTGGCGAACAGGACCGTGAACCAGAGCCACACCGCCACCAGGCCGGCGAAACCGGACGTGTCGCGGATGGCCAAAAAGGTGGTGAGCACGCTGCCGATCTCGACCACGAACATGACCGGGTTCCGGGCCATCTGCCGGGGGTCGAGTTTGGCCACGGCGTCGCGCAGCGCCCGTCTCACGATCTTCGGCTCGAACATCGATTGGCTACGCCGGGGTCGCTTGTCCGTGGACGCGTCGGGTGCCGGGGCTGAGCGTTCGAGGTCGGTCGTGACGGGCACTGAACGGCTCCTAGAAGTGTCCGGCGAGGTGTTCGACCACGGGACCGAGTGAGACCGCCGGGAAGAACGTCAGGCCCACCACGATCACCACCACACCAAACAGCAACGCGGCGAACAGCGGGGTGTTGGTGGGGAAGGTCCCGGCTGACGCAGGCACCCGCTGCTTGCGTCCGAGCGACCCCGCGATGGCCAGCACCGGGATCATCAAGAAGAAGCGGCCGACCAGCATGGACAGGCCGAGGGTGATGTTGAACCACTGCGTGTCACCCGTAAGACCGCCAAAGGCTGACCCGTTGTTGTTGGATGCCGACGTGAAGGCATAGGTCATCTCCGAGAGCCCGTGGGAACCGGAGTTCGCCAACGAGCCGAGCGCCGGCTTCACCAGGACCGATGCTGCGGTGAAACCGAGGATCGCAAGGGGCACGAACAGGATGTAGAGCACGACGAGCTTCATCTCGGCGGCCTGGATCTTCTTGCCGAGGAACTCGGGTGTACGGCCCACCATCAGGCCGGCGATGAAGACGGCCAAGAGGGCGAAGACCAGCATCCCGTACAGACCCGAGCCGGTGCCGCCCGGGCTCACCTCGCCGAACATCATGCTCACCAGCGGCACCGCGCCGCCGATGGGGGTGAGGCTGTCGTGGGCGCAGTTCACCGCCCCGGTGGACGTCCCCGTGGTGCTGGCTGCGAACAACCCGCAGGCGTTGGGGCCGAAGCGCACCTCCTTGCCCTCCATGTTCCCGCCCGACTGCGTTGCTGTCGCCGCTTGCCGCGCTCCCGCCCGGGTGAGGTTCGGTGAACCGCGCGCCTCGAGCGGCATCACGATGAGGGCCATCGCCATCCAGAGCACGAACATGGTGGCGAAGACGGCCCAGCCTTGGCGCTGGTCGTGGGCCAGCTTGCCAAAGGCAAGAGTGAACGCGAACGGCAGGGCCAGGATGAGCCAGAGCTGCACCGCGTTGGTGATCGGGTTCGGGTTCTCGAACGGGTGCATGGAGTTGGCGTTGTAGGGACCGCCGCCGTTCTGACCGGCCTCTTTGATGGCTTCCTGGCTGGCGATGGGGCCGCCGGGGATCGTCTGCGGCGCGCCGGCCACCGTGGTGACCGGGCGGTTGGCGTGGAGGTTCTGAACCACCCCTTGGCTCATCAGGACCACGGCGCCGACGAAGGCGATCGGCAGCAACACACGGGTGCAGGTGCGGGTGAGGTCGACCCAGAAGTTGCCCAGGGTGCCCGACCGGCGGCGCACGAGCCCCCGGATGAGGGCCACCGCCACCGCCGCCCCGGCCGCCGCCGACACGAAGTTGTGGAAGGCCAGTCCCGCCATCTGGGTGAGCTGCGCCATGGTGGACTCACCGGAGTAGTTCTGCCAGTTGGTGTTGGTCAGAAAGCTCACGGAGGTGTTGAACGAGAGCGCCGGCCCGACCCCTTTCATGTGGTCGGGGTTGAGCGGCAGGTGGCCTTGCAGCCGGAGTTGCGCGTAGAGGACCAGGACCGAGGCCAGGGAGAAGCCGATGAGCGACAGGGCGTAGGTGCTCCAGCGCTGCTCGGCCTTGTCGTCGACGCGTGCCGCTCGGTAGATGAGCCGCTCCACCGGGAGGAACACGCGGTCGAGTGGCGCCGGCCCGCCGCCGTACACCTTGGCCAGGTAGGTGCCAAGCAGCGGCGTGCTGATCGCCACCAATGCCGCGATCAGAGCCAGCTGAGCCCATCCGGCGCCGGTCACTACAGCTTCTCCGGGAAGATGAGGGCAAAGATGAGGAACCCGGTCAGCAGCACGGCCAGGATGAGCCCGAGGGCGTTGTCGTAGCTCACGCCGTAGCCTCTTGCCGGTCAACGTGGGCGTCGACGGACGTCGGGAAGTCGTCCGGCCCGATGATGCGATCGCACACTCTCACCAGCGCCACGCAGAGGAGGAAGAAGGCGGCGATGAGAACCACGAACCCGATGTCAGCCACGGACGCTCCTGGTGATGAGAAGGCGATCAGCCCGGATAGGTTCCGGTGCCTTCCCTTCTACGGCCCCCGTGGCCGGGCGGGCGCGTCTTAACGGCTATTTCACGCCGCCGCCGGTGATCCTGTTGGTCTCTTAACGCGCCGGGTGCCAGCGAACAGGCCGTCGCCTTTAGTCAGTGGGGCTGCAACTGGTAGGCCGGGTTGAGGATCGAGAGGCGGTCGTTGTGCTGGCCGACCACGCCCTCCACCGTCAAGGTGGTGCCGGGCCCGATACCGCCCACCGACCGCCGGCCGAGGAACACCACCGTGATGCCGCCGGTGTCGTCGACGAGGGTGCACTCGAGGCTGGGCACGTCGGCCCAGGGCCGCACCCGCACGGAGCGGACCCGGCCCCGCACCTTGGCTCGCTGGCGGTAGATGACCTCCCCGATCGGGATCAAGTCAGGCTCAGTGGTGGTTGGCACCCAGCGACTCCACCTCGTCGACCGGGCTGTGCTGTCCCAAGTGGTACGGCACGAAGGTCACGTTGGCATGCGGCACGCCGGCCAAGGCCTTGGCGATGGAGTCGGCGGTGCGATCGTGCAGGAAGCGGTGCCAGAAGGCCTTGTACTCGCGGCGCGGGATGAGCACGCTGACCTCGGTCTGACCGTCGGCCACATCTTCGGCCACCACCTCCAGCACCGCCCGCTCGATGCGCCGGTCCGGGCAGTCGACCAACTCGAGGGGAACGCGCTTCAGCCCGAGGCGCTGCCACTCGGCCGACAGCTCCTCGGCGTGGCGCAGGTCGGTGGCCACGTGCACGGCGCGCAGTTCGTCGGGCACCAACGTGCGCGCGTACTGCACGGCGCGGGCCGTCGACCGGTCGAGCTTGTCGATCAGCACCAACACCGAATGGCGGCGCAAGATGGGAGCCTCGGCGGCGGCCTTGGCCTCGTCGCCGAGCTCGGCGGTCTCGGCCTCATAGGTGCGGTTGAGGCGCACCAACACCGCCACCAGCACCGGCACCAGCACCATGATGAACCAGGCGCCGTGGGTGAACTTGGTGACGGCGATGACCAGGGTGACCACGCCGGTGGCGATGGCACCACCACCGTTGATGGCGAGACCCGCCTGCCAGTGCGGCTCCCGGATGCGCAGGTGGCGCTTGGCCATGCCGGCCTGGGAGAGGGTGAAGGAGGTGAACACGCCGATGGCGTACAAGGGGATCAGGTGGGTGACGTCGGCCTGGAAGACGACCACCAGCACAGCGGCGGCGATGGCCAGGAAGATGATCCCGTTGGAGAACACCAGGCGGTGCCCTCGCTTGGTGAGCTGCTTGGGCATGAAGGCGTCGTCGGCGTGGAAGCTGGCGAGCCGGGGGAAGTCGGCGAAGCTGGTGTTGGCGGCCAGGACCAGGATGAGCATGGTGGCGCCCTGGATGAAGTAGAAGCTCACGTTGCCGAAGGCGCCGTGACCGAACACGCCCCGAGCGACTTGGGAGATGACTGTGGCCTTGTCGCTCGGGATGGTGCGAAAGCGTGAGGCGAGGAAGGAGATGCCAAGGAACATGATGCCGAGGCACGTGCCCATCACCATGAGGGTGGATCGGGCGTTGCGCCACTCCGGTTTCTTGAACGCCGGCACCCCGTTGGAGATGGCCTCCACCCCGGTCATGGCCGCGCCGCCAGACGCGAAGGCGTGCAGGATCAGGAACACGCTGGCCGCGGCCAGCGCGGGACCGCCCTTGGTGCCGGCGATGTCGATGTGGCCGTCGGGGATGGGCGACCGGTGGAACCCCGAGATGATGCCTTTGGTCACACCGACGCCGATCATGCTGAACATCGACAGCAAGAAGGCGTAGGTGGGCACCGCGAACATGCGGCCGGAC
>JAABUQ010006623.1_pt1 | contig 17402 bp, 17 predicted proteins | sample 5560001 | NCBI WGS metagenome assembly JAABUQ01 (sample SAMN10711888, study PRJNA513371) | rock metagenome | isolation source: Antarctica rocks | place: Antarctica: Victoria Land, Finger Mt nord | collected 2015-12-18
GTAGAGCGGGTTCAGCAAGAAGGTGAAGAACGTCCCGCCGATCACGAACTGAAACGCCCAGAACGACCGGGTCCCGATCTGCCGCCGCAGGCGCAGCGGGTGCGCATGTGCACGAGGTAGGTCTGGATGTAGCCCTTGACCCAGCGCGAGCGCTGGCGGATCCAGTTGGGAACCTGGCTGGTGGCCTCCTCGAAGGTCACGCTGTCGAGCATCGCGGTCACCCAGCCGCGCTTGTGGATGCGTATCCCCAGGTCGGCGTCCTCGGTGACGTTGTAGGGATCCCAGCCGCCCGCCGCTCGCAACCGCTCGGTGAGGAAGTGGTTCGAGGTCCCTCCGAGCGGGATCGGGTAACCGCCGCGCTGCAGCCCGGGGAGCATCAGCTCAAACCACGACCCGTACTCCGCGGTGAACCAACGCGTCAGAGCGTTCTGAGACGCGTTGTAGAACCCGAGCTTGGCCTGCACGCAGCAGGTCTGCTCGGGTAGGCGCGCGAACGCCGCGACGACCTTCTTGAGCTGATCGGGTTGCGGGCGGTCCTCGGCGTCGAAAATGACCACCAGCTCTCCGCGCGCGTGCAACAGCCCGTAGTTGCACACCTTGGGCTTGCCGTTGGGCTCGCCGGACGGGGTAACGAGGATCTGCACGAACGTCGGCAGGCGGGTAAGGCGGGCAGCGCTGATCGTCTCCTCGTCGTCCTCCTCGAGCACCAGCTTCACGTCGAGCTTGCTCGGCGGATAGTCCAGGCGCAGCAGCCCGTCGACCAGCGCGGGAAGCACCTGTGCCTCCCGGTACATCGGCACGAGCAGCGTGTAGAGCGGCAGCGCGGCGTCCTCGAGCGCGAAGACGTCCTCCTGCGCGATCACCACCTCCGAGGGCGAGCCGACGCTCCCCAGGATCAGCCGCAGCTTGAACGCGTTAGCCACCAGGTAGAACACCGTGAGGACAGCGTTCACGGCGATCAACGTCGTGAGAAAGCCAAGCCACACGACGATCAGCAGCAGACCCACGGCCAGGAGGACCCCGGCGACCGCTTGCCGGCGCGTGAGCACCCGATGCGCGGAGTCCTCCGGCATCTCGTTTCGCAGCCGGTCGCGGATCCGCGCCAGATGCCCGCCGCGGTAGACGGCCATCAGGGTCTGCTGGATCGCCTCGCGGGTCGCCAACTGGCGCTCGAGCGCGAGGCCGCTGAGCCGGTCGGCCTCAGCGAAAGTCTCCTCGTCCAGCGGATCGGCCATCGCCAGCACCCCGCGGCCGCCGGCCGCCGAGACCAGCACCACCGAGCGGGACTGCGCGAAGTCCTCGGGAAGGCGCGCCGCCACCGCGGGATCGGCTCGCTCGAGGTCGGCTTGGGGCAGCGCCAGTGACGCGGCCAGCGCCCGGGTCACGTCGCCGAGCGTCAGGTAGCCGAGCTCGACCACCGCCTCGGCCAGCGCGATGCTGGCACCCCGCGCGCGTCTGGTGGCCTCACCGAGCTGCCCGGCGGCGAGGCCCGCCTCGATCAGCGCCTCGAGTTCCTCGCCTTTGGGCCGCACCATCCTGGCGACGGCGCCGGCGGCTGATCATCGTCGGTGAGCTCGACGCAGGTGCCCTCGATCACTTCGTCGTGGTCGCAGAGCAGGTCGCTGTACTGGTCGCGGACGGCGAGCGCGTCCTTGAGCAGGCGGTGCAGCGCGTGCGGGATCTTGGCCTGCCCGGCGAGCGAGTCGGCGATCATCTCGCAACGCGCCTGAGCAGGTGGGCGGCGCATGACTGATGCTGGGCGTGCCCGAAGCGACGGTACGGCGCCCACCCGTCACGCTCCAGCACCCCAGAGAAGCTCTCGCCGAGGATCTCGGCGTCCTGCTCACAGCCGCGGCCGGGTGGATCAGGTAGACGGTCACGCCGCCGTCGCCGACGAACACCCACAGCCACTGGCGGTACCCCCCGACGCGCCATCCGGTCTTATCGGCGGCGACCGCGGCGCTGTCGCGGACAGCCAGCGCGAGCGCCTCATAGGTCGGCTCCGCGGCGCGGGCGAGCCGGCCGATCGCGTGATACAGCCCGCCCGGCGTCACCCCGGATCCCGAACAGGGACAGGATCTGTGACACCTTGCCCATCGCGATCCCCAGCTCCTTGTTGAGCTGCGCAGACAGCGCGACCGCCCCGCCGCCAAGCTGAGAGCCGGCCGCCCCGAGCGCATCAGAGGTCTGATCCGGGTGGCGGCCCTGCGCGCGCTTGCCGCAACGCCGCCAGCGCCCACGCGCGATCCGGAAGTGGCGCACGTGCCCGCGCACCCACACCAGCTCCTCCTGATACTGATCGACCTCGTCCTCGAACTCGAGCTCGCCCGCACAGCACGGGCAGCACTCCGGCATCGGCACCCGGATCTCCTCATCGACATGATCGGGAACCGGCCGATGCGCCTTGGTGCCGTACCGCTCGCCGCTCTTGCGTCCCGACCGCGCCGGATCCGGCTTGGGCTCGCCCTTGGAGAACGGCACCGACTGGCGCTTGCCCGCCCGCCGTTCGGCCTCTAACTGCGAGCGCAACCGCGAATTCTCCGCCAGCAACCGCTCGTTCTCCGCCCGCAACCCACCACCATGACCGGCCCAGCCACCCGGACGCGACTCACCAAACGCCGCGGGCGGTCCCGATCACACACCGGCCGACGATCCATCCCGTGCAGGATTCCCTGCACACCACAGGAATCCTGCCATCCGCGCCGACGAGCCCTACCGACTCATACCAGCGCTAACTCAATACTGGTGTTGTTATGAAACCTCCTGCAAATCGCGTTGCAACCGTCCCGCTCAGGCGGCGAATGGGGTGCTCGGCCGCTACGCTGCGCGCACTCCATGGCTACCTCAGAATCGCCCCAGCAACGCACCCGCAACCGTCGGACGGCGGCTCGCGGCATGCCCGGCGCCATCGCGCCGCGCGCCGAGCAGCGCTCGCGCGCCACCCCCAGTGCTCCCCCGATCGTTGAGTTCCGCAGCGTCTCCAAGCGCTACTCCAGGGACATCGGCCTCGACCAGGCGACGTTCTCGATCGAGCGCGAGGAGTTCGTGTTCATCGTCGGATCGACAGGCTCGGGCAAGTCGACCGTGATGCGGCTCCTGATCAAGGAGCTGGAGCCGACCGACGGCGTGATTCGGGTCGCCGGGCGGGATCTGGCGAAGATAGAGCGGGGAAGGGTGCCCTTCTACCGCCGCAACATCGGCGTCGTGTTCCAGGACTTCAAGCTGCTCCCGAGCCGCACCGTGCACGACAACGTGGCCTACGCGCTCCAGGTCACCGGCGGCACGCGCAAGGAGATCCGTCACAAGGTGCCCGACATCCTGCGCCTCACCGGCCTCTCGACCAAGCTCCACAACTACCCGGACCAGCTCTCGGGGGGCGAGCAGCAGCGCGTCTCGATCGCCCGCGCGTTCGTGAACCACCCGCCGCTGCTGCTGGCCGACGAGCCGACCGGGAACCTCGACCCGGAGACGAGCATCGACATCATGCGGCTGCTCTACCGGATCAACCGGACCGGCACGACGATCCTGGTGGCCACCCACGACCAGGCGATGGTCGACAAGATGCGCCGCCGGGTGCTCGAGCTCGCGCGCGGACGGATCGTCCGCGACGAGGCCACCGGGCTCTACGCCCGCGAGGAGAGCACCCGCGAGTTCGCCCAGCGGATGCGCTCGCCCGGCGACCGCCCGCCGGGCGTGTAGCAGGATGCGCTCGCCCGGCATCCGCCCACGGGGGCTCTAGTCGATGCGAATCGGCTTCTTCCTGCGCGAGTCGCTGCGGACGATGCGTCGCAATGCGGCGCCGAGCTTCGCCGCCCTCGCCACGGTGCTCGTGACGATGCTCGTGCTCGGAGTGTTCATCCCGATCGTCCAGGCGACCAAGGGCGCGGCCAACAGCGTTCGTGGCCGGGTGCTGGTCGACGTGTACCTGAAGAGCAGCGCGACCGCCGCAGACGAGGCGCGGGTCCGCGGCGAGCTGCTCGGGGTGGCGCACGTCAAGTCGCTCCAGTTCGTCTCCAAGCAGACGGCCTACGCGCAGCAGTCCCAGCAGAACCCGCAGGCGTACGCGCTGCTGGCGGCAAACCCGCTGCCCGACACCTTCCACGTCGTCCCGGACAATCCGGGCAACGTGCTGGCGATTCGCAGCGCGCTGGCCTCCGGCGCGCTCGGCGGAAGCGCCGCCCACCCGATCGATGCGGCGATCCAGAGCGTCTCGAATCACAAGGACGACACGCGCAAGATCCTCCAGGTGACCAACCTGGTGACGATCACCGCGGCGGCGCTGACCGTGCTCTTGACGCTCGCGTCGATCCTGCTGATCGCGAACACGATCCGCCTGTCGCTGTACTCGCGCCGGCGCGAGGTCGAGGTGATGAAGCTGGTCGGCGCCACCGACTGGTTCATCCGCTGGCCGTTCGTGATCGAGGGGACGATCGTCGGTGCCGCCGGGGCGCTGCTGGCGATCGCCGTGCTCGCGATCACCAAGATCGCGCTGCTCGACCCGCTGGCCTCGAGCTGGGCGCTGATCGCGGCTCCGCGTACGATCGCCTTCTCCGCGCTCGTGGCCGTGCTGATGGTCTCCGGAGTGGTGGTCTCGGCGCTCGGGTCCGGGCTGTCGCTGCGCCGGTTCCTGCGGGTTTAGGGTTCTCGGCGGATCTGGGGTTTCGCTCCGGCTGTGGGTGGGGGGTGGTATCGGCCCCCCCACTGCTCCCGTGGTTCCGACGCTCCATGCATGTGGAGCGTGCACAGCGCGAGAGTCCCGCGCCGGCGAGGGTCCTGACGTACCATGCATGCTCGAGCGTGGTCTGGGGCAGGACCGGGCTCAGGGTAAGAGCTTGGCGCGGATGTGGCCGGGCTTGCCACGAACGCTGACGACGCTGCGGTGGAACGACTTGTAGGCCCCGTTGCCGATCGTGAATCCGTGCCCGTAGCGGTTGACGCACGTGACCGTGCGCGTGCCAACACCGCAGAAGACGCCGAGCGAGCTCCACAGCGTGCCGGGCTTCAACTTCGTCGTCCTGGTGGCCAGGAAGGAGCGCTGGCTGACTAGTACGACTTGGGGGGGTCCCTTGGCTGAGATCTGAGCGAAGGGATCGCCGACACCGCCCTGGTGCTTCGGGCGCGGGATGCCCTTGGCGCTGCACAGGAGCTGCTTCGCGGGCCTGCCCGCCAGATGGATCTCGATGCCGCAGACGACATTTCCGTTCGGGCTCTGCCAGAGTCTTGCGTGCGACGTGGGCGTCCCGGCGGCGGACGCTGGGGCAACGGGAGTCGCGGCTACGAGCGCTCCGAGGGCCGTGGCGAGTAGGGGGAAACGAGACACGGTGGGATCCTCCATGGGTGGCCTGCGGGACTCCAGTATCGCGCAGTCCAGGCGCGAGATCGCCCGCGCCCGCGTGAGGCGACCGTCGGTGGGCGCTTGGGCGACGGCGCGACCAGTTTCGGGACGGCGGTGCAAGCGGCCCGGTTACCCTCAGAGAACCATGGGTCCGCTCCGTACAGGTCCAGGGAGGGCGATCACCGTGGTGGTGAGCGCCGTCATCCTGCTGCTGGCCGGGGCCTGGCTCGGCGGACACCCGAGCTGGCTGCCATCGCCACTGCGTGGGGCGCTCGTCGACGACGGCGACGGTCGCTTCATCAGCGACGTGCTGAAGATCATCGAGCGCGACTACTACCGCCCGGTCGGCCGCGGCCAGCTGGTCAACAAGGGCCTCGCGGCGGCGGTCGCCGGCCTCGACGATCCTTACTCCCATTACTTCGATCCGGCGGACTATCGCCTCTTCCAGGGGCAGTCAAATCCTCATCTGAGCGGGATCGGAATCGACGTGCTGCCCGAGCGACGCGGGCTGAGGATCGTCGACGTGTTCGCCCGCTCGCCAGCGGCGCGAGCCGGGCTGATGCGGGGGGAGCTGATCCTCGCCGTAGGTCAGACCTCGCTGAGCAACCGCTCAGCGGCAAGCGCTTCGCAGTTGATCAAGGGTCCGGCGGGAACGCGGGTGATGCTCACCGTCCTGCGCGGCAAGGCAACTCACGTCGTCTCTGTGATCCGCGCGAGCCTGGTGATCCCGGCCGCGAGTGAACACCTGGCCACGTTCCGAGGCGTGAAGATCGGCGCCCTGCAGCTGACGAGCTTCACCGACGGCGCGGGCGACGAGCTTCGCATCCAGGTGGACAAGGCGCTTCACTCGGGCGCGCGGGCGCTGATCCTCGACCTGCGCGAGAACGGCGGCGGGCTGCTCACCCAAGCGGTCAATGTCGCGAGCATCTTCGTCGCGGACGGGACGATCGTGTCCACCGCCGGCCGGAATCAGCCGCGCCGGGTGTACGTCGCCAAGGGTGGGGCGATCTCGGCGGGCATCCCGATGGTCGTGCTCGTCGATCGGGGCACCGCGTCCTCCGCGGAGATCGTCACCGGCGCACTGCAGGATCGCCATCGCGCGAAGGTCGTCGGGACGCGCACGTATGGCAAGGGGGTATTCCAGGAGATCGAGCCGCTGTCCAACGGTGGGGCGCTCGACATCACGGTGGGCGAGTACTTCACTCCGAACGGGCGCAACCTCGGCGGCGGAGGCGTTACGCGCGGGCCGGGCATCCCGCCCGACGTGTATGCCCTCAGCAACCCGCACACCCGCCGCGACGCGGCGCTGCTCGTCGCCGAGCGGACCGTCGCGGCCGAGGTACGGTGAGCGGCTCGGGCGGGTCGGCGCGCGAATCGGGTGGTCCGGCGCGCGGTTCGGGTGGTTCGGGCGGGTCGGCGCGCGGCGCGGCGAGCGGTGCGCCACGCTCTGAGCGTGTCGCGGTGATCCAGCGACAGGGCAAGTTTCTCGTCGCCGAGCCCTTCTTCGGACCGGGACCGCGGTTCGCCGTCAGCCGGGATCGGAGCGCGAGCGCGGGAGACCTGGTGCTCGTGCGCGCGGGCGTGCGGCGTGAGGGTCGTGGCGGCGGGCGGGCGGTGGTCGCGCGGCGACTGGGCCGGCCGGACGTGGCCCGCGACGTGATCGAGGCACTGATGATCGATCGTGGTCTCGCGCGCTCCTTCGCCCCTGCCGTCGAGCACGAGGCGCGCGACGGCGATGCCGTGGGGAGCACGGACGCAAGGCGGGATCTGCGGTCGCTCGCGACGTTCACGATCGACCCGGCGAGCGCTCGCGACTTCGACGACGCGATCTCGGCGCAGGCGCTCGGCGACGGATCGTGGAGGGTGTGGGTGCACATCGCCGACGTGTCGGCATACCTGCGGCCCGGCTCGCTCGTCGACCGCGAGGCGTACAGGCGGGCGACCAGCGTCTACGTGCCTGGTGCGGTCGAGCCGATGCTCCCCTCCGAGCTCTCCAACCACGCATGCTCGCTGGTGGCGGGCGAGGATCGTCTCGTCGTCACCGTGGAGATGTCGATCACAGGCGATCAGGTTCGATCCTGTGCGTTCTATCGCTCGGTGATCCGCTCCGATCAGCAGCTCGATTACGGGCGGGTCGACGGGATCTTCTCCGGCGCCCGGCCCGCTCATGCTCCCTGGGGCGACGCGCTCGCCGCCGCACGCGGGGCTGCGGCGGCGCTCGGCGGGCGGCGGGCGGCGCAGGGCGCGCTGGTGCTCGGAGCGCTCGAGCCGGAGTTCGAGCTCGACTCCGCGGGCCACGTGGCCAGCGCCGAGCCCGTCGCCCAGACCGAGTCCCACCGGCTGATCGAGCACCTGATGATCGCGGCCAACGAGCAAGTCGCGGCGGACCTGCTCGCGTCCCGCCGCGTGCCGGCGCTGTATCGCGTGCACGAGCGCCCGGACGCGCCCGCGGTGCAGCGCCTGCTCGACCAGCTCGAGTCGCTGGGCGTGCCCACGCCGCCCGCTCCGCAGGGACACATGACCCCGCAACAGGCGGCGGATATGGTCGGGGAGGCGTCGCAGCTCGTCGAGCGGTGGGTCAAGCGGACCGGCCGGGGACGCCGGGCGCTGACGAGCCTCGTGCTGCGATCGCTGAAGCAGGCCTACTACGACCCGCGCAACCTCGGGCACGCGGGGCTGCATTCCTCGGGCTACTGCCACTTCACCTCGCCGATCCGGCGCTACCCCGACCTCGTCTGCCACCGTGCGCTGTTGTCCGCTATCGCGTCGGAGCCCGCACCGCCGGCTTCATCGATGGCGAGCGCCGGATCGTGGTGCTCGGCGCGCGAGCGCGACGCAGTGGCGATCGAGCGGGACGCGGACGACATCGCCCGCTGCTTCCTGCTAGAGCGCTCGCTGCGCGTCTGGGGTCGAGAGACCGCGTTCGACGGTGAGGTCGTCGGGTTGATCGGAGCGGGGGCATTCGTCGCGTTCGGGAGCGAGGGCGCGTTCGAGGGCCTCCTCCCGGCGCGCCGCCTGCGCGGCGACTGGTGGGAGCTGAACGAGCAGGGCACGGTGCTCCTCGGCACCCGAACCGGGGGGGCGATCCGCCTCGGTGACCCGGTGCGCGTTCAGGTCGGCTCCATCGATGCGCCGCGCGGTAGGGTTGACCTGCTCCCGGTGGAGGTCTGACCCTGGTTCGAATTTCGGGCCTGGATCGAATTTCGGGCTGAGAGGATCCTCAATGGCCAAGACAAGCAACCGCAAGGCCCGCTCCGGCGACGTGGCCACCAACCGGCGCGCCGCCTACCGCTTCAACCTGCTCGAGCGCTTCGAGTGCGGAATCGTGCTGACCGGCACCGAGGTCAAGTCGTTGCGCGAGGGCAAGGCGCAGCTGAAGGACGCCTACGCCACGGTCCGCGACGGAGAGGTGTGGTTGATCGGGGTCTACATCCCGCCCTACGGACCAGCCAGCCGGGAGAATCACCAGCCCGAGCGCGATCGCAAGCTGCTGCTGCGCCGAGAGGAGATCGAGCGGCTGGTGGGCAAGACCCGCGAGCGTGGCCTGACCCTCGTGCCGACGCGGATCTACTTCACCCAGACGCGATCGAGGGCCAAGGTGGAGATCGCGCTGGCTCGCGGCAAGGATCTCTACGACAAGCGCGAGACGATCCGCACGCGGGACATGGCTCGTGACGTGCAGCGCGAGCTGCGCGAGGCGCGACGGTGAGGCTCGGCGTGGGGTAGAGTCTGCGCCATGACCATCGGTGGAGCACTCGCGCTGCTTGCGGTCGGCGCGATCCTGAAGTGGGCCGTGACCGCACACGTGAGCTTCATCGACCTGCAGACCACCGGAACGGTCCTGTTCGTGATCGGCCTGGTCGCACTGCCACTGTCGCTGCTCTACACGTTCTGGTGGTCCGAGCGCGACCGCCGTGACGACACGCGGGACATGCCCCCGCCCCGCTACTAGCAGACCCCCGACTTCGTCCGGGAGAAGGAGCTAGCTCCGGCGTTTCGAGCAGGAGCCTTCGAGCCGGCCGGTAGTGCCCGAGCCGGCTCCGGACTAGGAGAACGTGCGCGGGAGGTTCGTCGCGTTCATGCCGACGACGAGCAGCGCTATCAGCGACAGGTACACGGCCGCCACGAGCGCACGGTCCAGCGGCTTGACGCTGTAGTAAGCCTGCTGCTGCTCGCCCCCCGCTCGGCGAAGCTTCCAGCGCTTGTACGTCTCGAAGCCGCCGAAGACCAGGATCAGCAGGATGATCGGGTTGGGAAACACGAACGCGAGCACGACGATCCCGGCGAACCCGACAAACCACATCCATGGGGCCATCGCGGCCATCGCCCGGCCACCATCGAGCGGCACGAGCGGAAGCAGGTTGAACAGGTTCAGGAGAAAGCCCGTGAACGCGAGCGCTCGCCAGATGTCGCTTCCCGTGGCTTGCCACACGAGGATGCAGGCGGCTGAGCCGATGCTGCCGAGAATCGGGCCAGCGAGTCCAACCCGCGCCTCAGCCAACGCGTTGCCGCCGAGCGACTTGGCGGTGATAACCGCACCCAGGAACGGGATGAACATCGGTGCGCTGGCCTTGATCCCCTCGCGGCGCAATTGGATCACGTGTCCCATCTCGTGCACGAACAGCAGCACCACAAAGCCCACCGCGAACGGCCAGCCGAACACGAAGCTGTAAGCGGCGACCGATACGAGCGCCGTGGCCGAGCTGGTGAGCAGCTTCACCTTTCCCAGCAGCAGCAGGATCACCTTGAACTTCGCCAGGAAGGCCACCACGGCGACGGCGATTGGTCCAAGCCTTCGCTTGAGGAACGAGGGCTTGCGCTGGTCGGGGGGCTCGTCGAGGCCGTGCGACGGGCCGAATCCGGACGGGCCGAATTCAGACGGGCGCAACCCGGAGGACTCGCCGAGGTTGGGCGGCGGGTGGAGCTCGGACGGTTCCGAGTTCCTGCTCGCGCTCGACGGCGGGTCGGAAATGGTGAGCCATCTGGTGATCGCGTTCATCGCATGACCGATTGTGGCAGGCGCGGACCTCAGGTCGGTCCAGGTCTTACGGTCTCCTTCGGTTCTTGCCCAGGTCTTACGGCCTCCTGTCGATTGACGCGCGGCCGGATACAATCGAACCCAGAACGTAAATCCTCAGGGGACGACAGGCTTCGACGTGGTCGGCTCGTGGGGGTGGTCGCGAGTCGAGGTCCCGGGCGGCCTCGTAAAACACCCGGGAAAAAAATAAGTGCGGACTCTCACGAGTTCGGTCTCGCCGCTTAGCCACTAGCTAAGCCGTGAGCCTCTCGGCTCCCCGCTCGCCTGCGGCGGGGAACGCCGAGATCAGAAAGCAGGCTTGCTTGGGGAGGCCCGCTCCGGCCGATCCGTGGACAACTTACGGAGCTGGTCCTCGACAACCCCGCCGGCGAGGCGCGTCGAGGGCGAGATCAGAGCGCCGGCTACGCTCGTAGACGCCATCTTTCACGCGACCGCGGACGCGGGTTCGATTCCCGCCGTCTCCACCTTTGCAAAGAATTCGAACCGCCCTCCGCACCTGCGGGGGGCGCTTCGGTTAGGGCGAGCGCGTCGATGCTGGTGATCGCCCGGTAGAACGGGCGCCCGATGTTTGGTGTGACCAGCTCGAGGCGGATCGGGCCGAGGATGCAGCGGAGCGCCTCGGCTGAGCGGGCGGTGCGCTGCTCGAGCACCTCTTGGAGGTGGTTCACTCGATCCTTGATCCACTCGATCGGCGGTGGGCAGAAGATCTTCTCGCGGCTGCGACGGAGGACGTCGACCTCGTCGCTAAGGGTCTCGACCCGCTGTTCCGTCTCGACCAGCGCCTTCGCGAGTGCCTGGCTCCCCCGGCCTTCTCCGATGAAGTCGACGAAGTTGCCGAGCCGGCGCTGCTCGGCCGTCAGCTCGGCGTCCTTGAGCTTCAATGTGTCCGGGAGGTCGGAGCGGAGTTTGGCGATCTCTTCCTCGACGCGCTGGAGGACGTAGGAGATGTGCTCCGGGTCGGAGATCTGGTCCCGGACGGCCTGCAGGATGAGTTTCTCTGCGAGCGTGCGACGAACCAGCGTCTTGTTCTCACACGCGCCCTTCGTGGCGGCGAGGCAGCCGTAATAGCCGCCGCTCTTGCCGCTGACCTGGGCGATCGTGGCGCCGCAACAACCGCAAACCATGCTGCCAGCGAGCAGGTGGGTGGGGAAGTGGGCCTGTCGACTGCCCTGCTCCTTTGAGAATCCACGCTTGCCCTTGCCGCCGCCCGGCCACGTGCGGTGCATGTCCTGGCGGCGTTGGCGGACCGTGTCCCACAGCTGCTTGGGCACGATGCGCAGCGCGTCGTCCTCGTGGATGATCCACTCGGATTCCGGCTTCTCGACACGGCGCCGGCGCCCGGTCCGCGGGTCTCGTCGCGTCTCGGTCTTGTTCCAAGTCCAGCGGCCGGCGTACTTCTCGTTGTCGAGGATCCTGCTGATCGTCGCCGGCGACCAGCCCTTGGCGCTGCGGATACTTCCGGGCACGTTCTCCTCGTTCAGCGTCTTGACGATCTGTGTGAGCGACCGGCCGTCGGCGTAGGACGTGAAGATGCGCATGACCACCGCGGCCTGCCCGGCTTCGATCTCCATCCCGTAGCCGTCCGGGCGCGGGCGGCCCTTCTTGTCCATTCGCATCTCGCCGACCGGGACTGAGCGGTACCCGAACGTCTTCTCGCCTACGAAGAAGCCGCGCTCCTTCTGGCCGATCTGGCCACGAAGCGTCTTCTTCTTGAGGTCGCGCAGCTGCAGCTCGTTGAAGATGCCCCGGACCTGGATCGCCAGAGTCGACTCTTCATCGTCGCTGTCGAGCCCGTCGGCAACCGAGATCACGCGGATGCCCTCGAACGACAGCTCGGCGATGATCGAAAGCATCAGGTGGTTGTCCCGCACGAGGCGTGAAAGGTCGTCCACCAGGACCACATCGAATTCCGCGGTGTGAGCCGCCGCAAGAAGGGCGGCGAGCGCCGGCCGGTCGGAGCGAGCGCCGGACTGCGCCTGGTCGCTGTAGATCTGGTCGTTTGAAATCGTGATCGACTGCTGCTTCGCGAGCTTGCGACACGCTGAGATTTGGTCGTCGATGCTCTCTGGCCGCTGGTTCTCGGAGCTGTAGCGGGCGTAAATGGCGGCGGGCATGGGTCCTCTCCTAGATGGCCTAGTCGTTGCCTGACTCAGCTTCCGAGGCAGCCTCCATCAGGAGGACGTATTCCTGAGCTAGCTCGACCGCAATGTGGTCCAGAAGCTCGCGGAGACTCCGGTCCAGCTGGTCCGCGTCGTCATGGTCCGAGTCTGCCTGTGCGGAGGTTCGCGAGTCCAACATGATGATAGACATCATCTATCATCCTCCGGACGGAACGCTACGATCAATCGGCCGGCAAAGCACGCGCCACCGCAGTGACGCTCAACTCCATCCGAGCGAACTTGCTTCCTTCAGGTCGGCCGAATTCGCCCCTGCTGGACTCGCCGCCCTTTGTCCGGACGGCCCGCACTGACCTGTCCCAGGTCGAGGTGGTGCCGGATATCGCCTCCAGCGGGATCCCTCCGAAGAGCTTCGCGGGCTGATTGGATCGCGCCACGGAGAAGTAGATCGCCTGTCCATCGCTGACGATCACCCTCAGGTCCGGCGAGCGCGGACCCCGGAGGCTCTCAGCGAGCGAGGGGCAGCTTCTACTTGCGTCAAGCTCCTCGCCGAACCGTCGCAGCACATGCACGATCGCGCCGACGACGCTAACTGGAAGCATCATGTCGCGCAGCCTGAGGGCCACCGCCAGCTCGAGAAGGTTGTTAGCCGAGAAGACTCGGGTCGACCCCCGGCCGGTGGCATCGTGGATCTCAGGCACCACAACGCCCTTCTCGCACAGATGGATCAGCTTGTGCTGCGGGACGTTCAGCCTGCGCGCGATCTCCGAGAGGGTAAAGGAGCCCATCGTAGACATGATAGACAAACTCTATCAGCGTTGTCACCGGGTGGATCGGTCCGCTCACCGACGAAATCGACCGGGTCTTTCTGCCTGTTTGTGCGGGTCTCCTCGTCCCGGAGATCAAAGACTTGCTGGGGGACGACGGGCTTGGATGCCCGTCGTTCACCGGCAAGTACCGCGACCGCAGCCGTGGGGTCACCGCAGGCCGTCGTCGCGTCTACGACGATCACAAGGAGCGGCGGAACCGGCCGGACGAGTCCCTAGACAACTCACCGTGGGAATGGCAACGGCTTTGCCAGCGGGCGAGCAGGGCTGCGCTCGGAGATGCGCCGCGGTGCTCCTGCTCGCCCATCCGTGACCACACGGGCCGGCGACCGCGACCGCTGCATCTGGGCGCTAGGAGCCGCCCGGCGGTCCGGGTGCTGACGCCTGAGTTGTCGCCGAAGCGCTCGCAGGCCGGAAACTGGCGCCGCGGTGGAAGCGATCGTCGGCTTGGGCGCCTCCCAGCATCGGAGAGCATCCGTGGCGGGGCAACTTCTTGACTGCGTTCGGCGAGGAGCAGCCGCCTCCAGGGAGGGGGCTGCGGCGCCCCGCCAGACCAAAAGGTCACGCGGTGGTGGCGGGAGGTTGTCCCGGTCGCCGTGGAACTTGGTGACGGCGGTCCGGTTGGGATGGTCACACGGTAACGGGTGTGGCTGCCTCCTCGGGTCGGGTGTGAGTGATGAGTTGACGGCGGCGATCGAGGTCGCGTTCGATCGCGATCGCGAGCTTCGCGAGGTCTTTGAAGCCGATCACCTTGCGGTACTGCTTCTCGGCCTCGAGCATCCCCGCTGCGGTCCATCTGAGCCCCATCTCTCCGGAGCTCCAGTGCTTGACGTTGCGCTGCGTGGTCCGGACAGTGTCGATCGTTGACTCGCACGGGTTCGTTGACTCGAGCGTGCGCTTCAGCTTCCCCTTGATCCCGAGGCGGGTCACTGTCAGCGTCTCCTCCATGCCTTCGCGCAGCGATCCGGCGGCGCCGGGGTGGGTGTGGTCGAACTCGGCCGCGAGCCGCTGGAGCTTTTCGAGCGCGCGCGGGTAGTCGGGCTCGACCCACGCGCGACGAATGCGAGCCTTGACGGCGGGGCGGTCACGCTCGGGGAGATGTCCCATGACGTTGCGCTCCTTGTGCCACCGGCATCGTTGAACTGGCACCTCGCCGAACACGGTCCGGATCGCCTTGCGCAGTGCCTTGGAGCCGTCGATCACGAACAGCATCCCCTGCTCGGGATCGAGCCCCCGCTCGACGAGATCCGAGAGCAGCGCAGTCGCGACGATCGCGTTCTCGGTGGATCCTTCCCACAGCCCGAGCGGGATCTTGATCCCCTCGGTGCTGATCCCCAGCGCGACGATCATCATCCGGCCCTTCAGCTCGAACCCGTCGAGCATCATCACCGCCAAGCGCATGTCGGCCAACTGGCGGTTCATCAGCTCGCCGAGCGCCTCCCGTGTGCGCTCCACGAACGTCCGCGACACCGAACTCTTCGACGTCGACCGCGCCCCCTGCTCGACTACCTCGCCGACCGGCTCCTGCGTCCGCTGGTACCGGCGGGTCGAGACGCCGGCAAGCATCCGCTCGAGCACAACCCGCGCGAGCGGATCGCGGTCCGCGAAGTGCTCGTAGGTCGCGAGCTGCACCTCGGACTCGCCGTCAGCGGTCCTCGCTCGCGGCCGATCGACCCCGACGCGGCGGCCACCAAGCGTGACCTCACCGGCCTCGTGGCCATGACGGACCGTGGTCCGATCAGGGTTGTGGCGACCCTTCGGACCGACGACCTCGTCGACCTCTTCCTCCATCAACTCCGTCAGGACACCAAGCCCGACGCCCACGCTCAGCGCGAGCAATCCCTCTTTCGCTGCCCCGACCAACTGGCCGAGCGCTTCCTGCACGCGCTCCGGGAGCACGGCCTCATTGCTTGTCGCCTCAGCGACCGGTACGTTGCCCTTCACGGCGGTTCCTCCTTCGATCTTTGCCGGATCGCCACGAACGCTCCCAGCAGGAGCGGACGCGGCCGGGAGGGACCGCCGTCCCTTCAAGTTCTACGAGCTACGGGACAACCTCGGTGGCGGTTCGCTGCGAGGTGGGCTGGCCTCACTCGAAGCGGTTGTCCCAGGTAATCGATGCGGCGGAGGCAGACTGCCGTCGTCGTGGGAGCAGAAGTGACGCGGGCTGCTCCACCGGCTCGGGTTTCGCCTTCGATGGTCCGGAGGGAAGCGTAATGTCGCGTTCGTGTACGTGAGTGCGCTGCGGGCTACGAACTACCGCAACCTCGATACGACGATCGGGCTCTGCCATCCGCTCGCCGTGGTGGTCGGTGAAAACAACGCGGGCAAGAGCAATGTCATCGACGGGCTATGGACGGTGCTCGAGCCCGAGGCCGGACCGCGCGGCCGCCGCTGGTTACGCGAGGAAGACTTCGCCCACGACGGATATGGCGCGCGCTTAGCCGATGAGCTAGAGCTCGAGGTGTGGCTGGCCGGTCTCGACGCCGCGGCGCAGTCGCGGATGGTCACGTGTCTAGCGCCCAAGGAAGGACCCGGGATCGCCAAGTTGCGACTGAAGGGCACCATCGGACCCACCGGCCGCATCCAGACCCAGTGGTTCGGTGGTGATTCCGAGCAGGCGGATCTTGAGCGCCACGCCCGCGATGCGGTCCGGTTCGTCTACTTGCATCCGCTGCGCGATGCTGCCGCGGACCTACGACCTGGGCGCGACAACAAGCTGATCCCGCTCGTCCGTACCCTCGCGCCGTCGGATCATCCCGATCACGGGGCGATCGTCCAGGCCGCCGAGCTGGCCAACGCCGCGCTGGATCAAATCACCGCGATCGTGCAGGCGCGGACGCTGGTCGCCGATCGGCTGGACGCGATGACCGGCCAGGGGCGGTTTGCCCAGAAAAGCGGCTTAGCGTTCGAGGACGCCAAGTTCGAGCGGGCTGTCGGCGCGCTACGCGCGAAGATCGGCGAGCTAGCCGCCCTGGAGATGGACGAGAACGGTCTCGGCTACGACGCCGACGCGCCTCCCGGCGACGAGGAGCCCACGCTCCGAGTCCTGCTGGTCGAGGAGCCCGAGGCGCATCTGCACCCCCAGCTCCAGGACCTGCTGATGCGTTTCTTGGACACGGAGGCCGCGGGGCCTACGCAGGTCATCGTCACCACACACTCTCCGACGTTCGCTGCATCGGCGCGTGTCGAGCGACTGACCGTGCTCGCGCGCGATGACCAGGGGAAGCCGGTGGGCCGCCTGCCGCGCGATTTTGGGCTGGATCCCAAACAGCTGGCCTATCTGCGCCGATTCCTGGATGTCACCAAAGCCTCGCTGTTCTTCGCACGTGGCGTGATCCTCGTGGAGGGCGTGGCCGAACAGCTGCTAGTGCCCGTGATCGCCGAGCGGCTCGGCCGTCCGCTGGCGCGCGACGGCGTGGCGGTGATCAACATCGGTGGAGTCGCGTTCCCGCCGTTCACCGACCTGTTCGGCGCCGACAAGCTGCCCTACCGTCTCGCGGTGGTGTCAGACAGCGACAGTCAGCCGTCGGAGGACGAGCTGGAGGGCGAGGAGGATGCGCTTTCGCCCCGTGCCAAGGCACTCGCGGCACGGGCGGGAGAGAACATCCGCGTCCGCTTGGCCGACAGGACGCTGGAGTGGGATCTGGCGAAGGCCGACAACACCGAGGTGATGCTGGCCGCGCTGGCCCAGGTCAAGCCCATCGCAGGCCTGAGGCTGGCGGCGACGATCGCCGACGCGGCATCGAGGAGCAGGCGGGCGCGATCCTCGACAAGCTCAAGGACGTCAAGGGCCGATTCGCTCAGGAGCTGGCCGAGATGATCGCTGACAAGGAGACGCCACTGCACGTCCCCGCGTACCTGCAGGAGGCGATTGAGTGGGTAACCGAGGCGCCCGTCGGCGACTGATGATCCTTAGCGACCAGCAGCGGGCCGTCGTCGACGCCGACGGGAACTTCCTGCTGCTGGCGTGCCCCGGGTCGGGCAAGACACGCTCAGCGGCGGAACGCACAGCCCGGTTAGTCCGGACGCCGGGTACCAAGGTTGCCGTCTGCTCGTACACAAACGTCGGCGGGGAACGGATCGGC
>JAABUQ010006624.1_pt1 | contig 17401 bp, 20 predicted proteins | sample 5560001 | NCBI WGS metagenome assembly JAABUQ01 (sample SAMN10711888, study PRJNA513371) | rock metagenome | isolation source: Antarctica rocks | place: Antarctica: Victoria Land, Finger Mt nord | collected 2015-12-18
TGGGTGGTCGCCGGGTGGGTGGTCGCCGGGTGGGTGGTCGCCGGGTGGGTGGTCGCCGGGTGGGTGGTCGCTGCTGAGGCCGGTGCGGTGGGCGGTGCGGTGGGCGGGGGCTGCACGGTCACGGGCGACGGCCGGCTCTGCACCAGGGCGGTGGGGCTGCCCGGGGGCCGTGACGGGCCGGGCGGTGCCGCGTGCGCAGTCGGCGTGGCCGGCGTGGCCGGCCCGACCGCGACAGGGGCTCGGCCCGGGAGTGCGCTGCCCGGGCTTCCCGGGGGCCGCGTCTCTGCGGCCGGTCTGGCAGCGGGCGGGTCTGCCTGATCCGGGGGTGTGCCGCCGTTGTACCCGACCAGAAGCAGCACAGACCCGGTGACCACGAGAGCAACGCTCGCCGCGGTGAGCGGGTGTCTCATCCGAACCTGCGCACGGACCAGTACCGGACGGCGTAGTAGCTGCCGGTCAGCGAGGAGTAGCCGAGCAGTTTCCCGGTCTGGGGGGCGGCGAACATCTGCCCGTTGCCCGCGTACACCCCGACGTGATCGAATGCGGCGCCCAGGCTGGTCGCGAACATGACCAGGTCCCCGGGACGAAGCAGGGACAGGTCCACCGCGGACCCGATCCCTGCGGTCACCGCGACGCCCATCCGTGCCTGCAGGTCCGCGGAGTGCGGGAGGCTGATCCGACCCTGACTGGCGTCGTAGACGGCCTTGAGGGTGAGCCCGGAGCAGTCGAAACCGCGGGTGCCGGCACCCTGCGCGACGCCGAGGGTGGGTCCGGAGGTGTCCCCGCCGCCCCAGCTGTAGGGGGTGCCCTGCCAGCGGACCGCGGCCGCGAGGACAGCGGACCCGAAGCTGCCGTCACCGGCTGGGACTCCACCGCCGGGTAGCCACCCGTAGTGGCTGACCATCAACGCGCGGATCCGCGGGACGTACAGCTCGGTCTGCCCGTTGACCGGGATCCCACCGGCGCCGCGGACCGCACCCGGCCCGGCGTTGTACGCGGCCAGCGCGAGGTTCAGCGGGTCCCGGTCAGACCTGGTGATCAGCCCGGCGTGGAGGTAGCCGGTGACCGTGGCGACCAGGTCGCAGTCGAATCGGGCCTGCGCCATCAGGGCGTCACCGATGTCGAACGGGGAGGTGCGGCCGTTGCCGTCGTCGTCGCGTCCCCACGCCGGCCAGGTGCCTGGCATGAACTGGGCGGGGCCCTGAGCGCCTACCGGGCTGACTGCGTCCACGGCGTACCCGGACTCGGCGGCGATCTGGGCGGCGATGACCGCTGGGCCGATCGTTGGGCAGGTCGCGCCGGCCCGCAGGACCCACGGCTGGAAGGCGGCCGGGACGTTGCCCGGGCTGTACCCGCCGGGTCCGGGGGCGACTGCGACGGCCGCTCCGCCCGCGGCGACGACGGCGAGCCCGGCGATCGCGCCGACCGGGCTGAGCACGATCCCGCCGGCGAGCAGAGCACCGGCGAGCCTGCCCGCTTTCACCGTGGCCGCCGGGTCGTACGGGAGCCCGGGCCGGGCGCGGTGGTCGCTGTGGCCATCTCAGCGGCGTCGCAGCCGCGCACGGACCCGGGATGCCGACGTCCCGTCGGCCGTGGCGGCACTGTCCGGGCCGGCACCGCCTTCAGGGGTCCCGCTGTCCGGCGCGGGGCGTCCGGCGCCGTCGTCGCCGTCGTCGACGGGGGCTGCCGGCGGGCTGGCCGGCGGTCCGGCGGGGGTGTGCCGGCCGGGTGCGCGCGGAGCGCGGGCTATCGGGGTGGCCGGCCCGGCGGGTTGCGCTGGTCCAGCCGTCCGGTCGGGAGTGCCTGACCGGGATGAGGGCGGCGGTGGACTGGAGCTGTCGCCCTGAGAGGGGGTGGGCTGCTTCACGGCTCGAGCCGGGTCCGCGGGCAGCGCGGGGCGTCCGGCCACCCAGAGCGCGGGTGCGGTGGCAACCCGCACCCACCGGGGGGCCGTCCTGCGGCGCGCGCTTTCCCCGCCGCGTGCTGTCCCACTGTCTGAGCCGGGCGCCTGCGGTTCTGGTGCTGGCCGGGCCTGCTGGGCGGTGGGGGGTGTTGCCCGTCGCCGGGTGGTCGCTGTGTCGCTCGGGCGGGCGCTGCGGGAGGCGTAGGCCCGTGCCGCCTCGGCGGCGCGGGTTGCGCTGACGAGTCGGCGGACCCGTTCGGCGCGGGCGGCCGCGGCCCCGGCCTGCGCGGCGGTGCTGGCGCCGCCGGTCGCGGCCATCGCGCCGACGTTCACCGCGAGGCTGGCCAGCTGGGAAGCTGCTGCCTTCCGCCGGTCGCCCCGGATCTCCTCGCGGGACACGCCGACCGAGGTCCCGAGCTGGGACGCGGGCCGGGGCTTGGACCAGCTGCCTGCCGTCCGGGCCGCACCGGGCCGTGCGACACCCACCGAGCCCGCGGCTGCGGTGCTCCCCGGGGCGGCGCCGGGTCCGGCTGGCTTCCCGGGGCGGCCGGAGGCGAGCCGGCCGACCGCGGCGCCGGCGGTGAACGCGGCCTCCCCGGTTCGGGTGGTGCCGCGGCCGATGGCCGCGCCAGCCCGGACAGCGCTGGCCCCGCTGGTCTGGACACGGGCGGCGATCGCCCGCGGGTCGACGGTCCCGGCCAGCTGCCCGGCGGGCAGCGCACGTGCTGCGCCGCCGCCGACGTTGGCCGACATCTCGTGGGCTTGTTCGGCGAGCCGGTGCGAGCCCCGGCGGATCGAGGACAACAGTTTGTGCCGGCCGAAGAACCCGCCGACGACGATGAGGTCGATGAGCGCGAACCGACCGATCAGCGGCACGTTGATCCCGCTGTCACCGCTGAGGACGACCTGGATCACGCGCATCAGCAGACCGAAGAAGGCCATGGCGCCGACCACGGCTGCGGCGGCCGCCAGGACGGTCCCGGCCCACCGGGCGAGCAGGGCGCGTCCGAACCCGGGGATGACCCCGAGAGGTACGACGAACACGCCCAGGACGGCGGCGATCGCCATGCTCAGCTGGGCGAGTAGCAGTCCGGCGCAGACGACCACGATGAACACGGCGACCAGCGCGGAGGCGACTGCGGTCAGGAGTGCGGCGGTGGCCCGCAGCGGGAGACCCGTTTCGGAGCCGTTGAAGTTGGCGGCCTTCTTGTCGCAGCTGGCCATCTGGTCGCGCGGGTCGTCCTTGGTCCCCCACGGGCCCTTCTCGACGATCCGCTGGTAGACGTCGGCGCATGGGCTGCCGTCGGGGAACTCCCTGCCGAAGTTGACCAGCTGGTGGGGGCGGCGGATGAAGGTGTCCCCGATGACGGTGACAACCGGGGAGCTGAGGTCGGTTGAGTTGTCGGTGTCGGTCAGCGCGATCGCTGCGGCGGTGGTGCCGATCTCCTTGCTGATCCCGAAGGGGCCGTGTTCACCGAGCAGGGCGGTGCCCGGCGCGGCCAGCGCCGTCGCTCCGAGAACGCTGATGAGCATGGTGATCAGGTATTCACCGGCGGCGTTGGAGTGCCGGCCGCGCCACAGCCGCAGCCCGCAGATGACGACCGCGACCGTGAGGAACAGGGTCTTGACGCCGAGCGGGTCCACGATCTGGGTCTTGTAGCTGACGGCGACCCGGTTCACCGGGCCGACGACGGCGTCGGCGAGCTTGAACTGCAGCGTCCAGTCCATGAGCCACTCGGCGAACCCGACGACCAGGGTGCTGCCCTGCCAGGCCCAGTTGCCCACCGCGTAGGAGGCCTTCGCGCTGACGTTCCATGCCGACCCGTCTTCGCCCATGAAGTCGTAGCTGAAGATCGTGACGCCATGGACCTTGCCGTTGAGCGGGTCGAACAGCCCTGTCTGGGCGGCGCTGCCGCTGACATCGGTCGGGACCGGGTCGACCGGGACCGGGTCGGTGGGCACCGGCACCGGCACCGGCACCGGCACCGGCACCGGCACCGGCACCGGCACGGGGGTGGTTGGTGCGGGTCCGGCGGTGCGGGACGGTTGCGGCACCGGGAACGTGGGGATCGGGTTGAGCTGCCGGGTCGGCGGCGCCGCCTGCTGCGTCGTCGGCGCCGACACGGCGGCTCTGGCGGCCGGGGCAGCGCTCACCGTGTACGCGAGGGCGGCACCCACCCCGAGGGCAGCGGCGATCAGCGCGGTGAGTAGTTGTACCCACCGGGGGACGGCCGGGATCACGCGCGGTCACCCGGGTCCGCCGACCCGGGTGGCGGTGCGACGCCTGCCAGGGCGGGAGCCGATGGACGGCGTCGGGCCGGCCGGGCCCCGGTTGGCGCGGGGACGGCTGGGACTGGGATGGCTCCCGCGTGCGTGGCGCCGGTTGAGGGGGACGCTCGGCGGCGCGCTGCCGAACGTGGTGTTGCCGGGCGCGTTGTCGCTGGGCGGCGAGCCGACGGTTTCACGGTGGGCCGGGCAGGGGCGGCCGGCCCGGCGGGAGCCGGCTCCAGTGGACTGGCCGGGGACGGGTGGACTGCTGCGGGGGCGGATTCGGGCGAGGTGTCTCCGCTGTAGGCCACGGTGGTATTGGCGGCGTCGCCGAGCCGGGCGCGGAGGTGCGGGAGGATCTTGACCGGGCCGATCCGGCCGCGGGTGTCGCGGAGCAGTGCTTCCCCGGCTCGCTGGGCGCGTTCCTCGGGGTCGTTGGTGACCGGAGAGAAGTCGCTGACCATCTCGATCAGGTCGTCGTTGTCCGGGTCGGCGCCGATGAACCGCAGTGCGGCCTGGGCGAGTTCCCGGTTGCGGGTGCGCATGACGATCCGGGTGCCGAGCAGACCGGCGGCGACCGGGGGAAAGGCTCCGGCGTTCTGCGCGGCCAGCCAGGGTGAGGTGCCGTGCTTGCGGCCGTCACGGACCAGTTCCACGAGCAGTGCTTCCCCTTCGGGGCTGGTCGCGAGGTACCAGCACTCGTCGAGGGCGATGAACGCGAATCGGGGGCTGCTGAAGGCCCGCTCCCTGATGATCGAGGCGATGAGGAACAGCGCGGCTCGACCGAAGAGCTTGGTGAACTCGATCCGCCGGGCCCGGTACTCGCTCTCGAGTTCCTGCTGTGTGGGCAGGACGAGGTCGGCGGCGCAGAACACGACGTTGTCGGCGCTGCGAAGATCCAGCACCGGTAGGGCGGGGTCGAACACGACCCGGGCGATGTCCTTCCGCGCGGCCATCCGCAGTTTCCCGGCGGCCGATCGGGCGTCGGGATGGCCCGCTGGGCCGGCACCGCGCCGGTCGAGTTCGTCGACGACCGCAGCCATCGTCGGGTCCGGGGCGGAGGCGACCGCGTGGACGGCCTCGCTGACCGCGACGCCCTCGGGTTCCATCGGCGGGACCGCAAGCAGCAGGGTCAGGAAGGTCTCGGCCAGCCGGACGCCGTGCGGACCGGGCATGACCCGCAGGGGGTCCAGGCTGACTCCGCCTGTGTCGTCGACGTCGATGATCTCGGTCCGACCGGAGCAGGCACGGGCGAACCGCACCCACTCCCTGCTTTCGGTGCGGTCGATGACCAGGTTCAGTCCGCGCCGGTCCGCGTTGTCTCCCATCAGTTTCTTGCCGCTGTAGGACTTGCCGGAGCCGAGCTCGCCGACGACTCCGACGGCACCGGATGCGTCGGCGGTCGGCCCCCAGGACGGGTCGACGAGCACGAACTCGTTCAGCGAGGTCCGGGCGCGGACTGCGAACAGCCCACCCTGGGGATCCCCGACCTGGTGGGACACCCAGGGCATCCACATCGCGAACGGCCGGGCGCCCAGGTACTGCCGGTACTCCCCGAGCACCGCCGGGTCCGGCCGGTCCGGGAGCATCGCTCGCCACAGCTGGTCCTGCCCGCCGCCCGGGCGGACGAACAGCCAGTCCTCGCCGGCGAAGAACGCGCGCACGTCATCGGCCCGCTGTTCGCAGGTGGGCTGGTCCGGGCCCCACACGCACAGCACGACTGCGGGTTGGACCTCGACGGCGCTGGAACCGGACAGTTCGACGCCGTAGTCGCGCAGGTCCCCGCGGGCGATCGCGATGGCGCCCTGCTGGGCTTCGTCGACAGCTTCGTCGCCCTCCGGCTCGAGCTGGTCACTCTGGTCGCGCAGCTCGTTGAGCTTGCGGGTCACCTTCACCTTGGCGGTCTTGCCGGGGACCGTGCGGATGTTGCAGGCCACGTCGACGGGGAAGGTGAACCACTCATCCATCCGGGCGAGCAGCTCACTGCCCGGCCACGGGAACCCCGGTGGGGCTTCGGCGAGCACGAGCAGGGCCTGGAAGGACCGGGCGCCTTCCGGGTCGGCGACCTCCAGCCACCGCCGCTGCGACGGGGGCCGCCGCCGGGCCGCCCCGGACCCGCCGTCGAACAGGTGCGCCACGCCCAGGTGCCCCATCCGCGGGGCCGGCCCTGCCCGGGCGGGCACGGGCCGGTACGGCGCGGCGGCCAGGACCGGGTCCCCTGCGCCGCGGTGCACTGCGTGCTCGAAGACCCACACGATCTCCGCGGCGGTGGCCGGGCGGAGCACGACTTGTCCGGCGGTGGGCTTGACCAGCTTCGCCGCGCGGTCCCGGGCTGCGGCGATGTCCCCGGCGGGGACCGGGGCCGGGGCGGTCCCGAGCAGCCTGTCCACTGCTCCGGACACCTCGTGGAGCAGGTTCCGTGCGCTGGCGCGCGGGTTCAGCGGCACACACAGCCACTCGGTTCGCTGCTGCGGCGGCGCGGCGTCGAGCAGCTCCAGGATGTTCTCCGCAGCATCGGCCCACGCCGGGCACCGGTCCAGGTCCACCCCGGCCACGACCGCTCGTACCACGTCGGCCGGGTCCGTGGCCGCGACCAGCGACAGCGTGAGGACCTGTTCCGGGAGGGTCTTCACCGCGGCCGTCCGGGCATCGAGTAGTTCCCGGCGCCGCTTGACCGGCGCGTGGAGATAGGAGTCCGGTTCGATCCGGTACACCGCCCAGCAGAACCCGGACCGGGTCCACAGCAGGTTCTCGTGCAGGCCGCGGATCATCGGATCTCCCACTCAGGCGGTGCGGACAGGACAGGACGGTGCCGGCCCGGAAGACGGGTGACCGGCTATGCGGAGAGCAGCGCTCGCATCGCTTCGACGGAGGACAGCGGTACCGGCAGGCCGGCGGGCCCCGCTTCGGAGGCCAGTTCCAACGCAGCCGCTGGCGGGCGGGGCAGGAGTGCCGCTCGGGGCCGCACTGCCGCCACCGGCAGGACGGAAACGGTCGCGGGAGCGATGGCGGGAACGGTGGCCGCGGCCGCGGCTGGGACCTGGACCTGGACCGTGGCGGGCACGGTTCCCGCCGGGATCAGCCAGAACTGGCCGCCCACCCGGGACGACCCGCTGAACCGGGCCCGCGGCCCGGTGGGCCGGCCCGTGGCCGGCCCGGTCAGCAGGGCCACCTGGCCGAGAAGCCACCGCCACGGCACCCGCCCCGCGATCCGGGTGCGCCGCAGCGGCAGCGACCCGGCGACCGGGACCACCACACACACCAGCAGGCTCACCGGGCCGCCGAGCCCGTCGGCGAGCAGCGGGCGCAGCTTCCAGCAGACCGCGAACAGGGCGGCCAGCGCGACCAGCTGCGGCAGCGGCCAGGGGGCGCCGACCATGTTCAGCACCCGCCAGCCCTGGTTGCCGATCATCAGTGGCCACCGGCGGGCCTGGGTATGGCAGCGGCCGGTCTCGGCGTAGCTGGCCGACTCCCCCGCCATCAGCCGGCCACGCCCTCCCGGACAACCCTGCCGCCGCGGCTCGGGTCGGCCGAGCGCTGGCTCAGGGGAATCTGCCCGGCAGAGTCCAGCGGGGCAAGCCCGTCGGCGCGAGCGGGGACGACGAGGACTGCGCTGCCCTTCAGCTCATCACCGACGTGGTTCTCCCCCCAGGTGATGTTGTTGACGGCCCAGATCACCAGCGACGCAGTGATGACCGCACCGACAGCAGCCCCGATGCTCCGCCGCTTGAGGTACTCCACGATGATCACGAACAGGGCACCGGCGACGACGAGGATCTTGAGGAACGCCACGAACTGGGCGACCTTCGCGGTGCCGAGCTGGAGGAATCCCTCCGCCGGGATCGCCCCGACGGCATGGGCGTGCAGGGCGGGCGCTGCCGCGGCGAACTGGGCGAGGTCGGGCACGATTTCTCCTGTGATGATTGGTCAGAGCAGTGCTCTGCTGGTGGGATCGGACGGTCGGAACTGGCGGAGAAGGGTCAGCGGCCGGGGACCCGGTCATCCCGGGTCCGGCGGAGTCGAGGGCTGCGGGGTCGGCAGTGGCTCACCGGCGGCCAGCGCGGGCGCGGGATCCAGTGACCGGACCTCCCAGCGGCCTGCCCGCGCGGACAGCACCAGCCCGTAGCTGGCCGGGTTGCCCCGGCCGCTGCGCTCGACGGTGGCGACGGTGGCGACCACGCTGACCGCCGCTCCTGCGGCGGGGACCGGCCCGGCGGCGGCCGCCGCAGCTGTGTCGTCACCGCTGAGAGAGGTCAGCTGCGCTGAAACCACCCCGGACCCGGTGACCGGCGACAGCTGGGTACCCGGGCTGACCAGCCGGGACACGTCCTGCCCGGTCAGGTAGGCCAACAGGAACGCGGTGACGGTGTCAGCGACCGGGTTCCCCGACGCGGGCAGCGGCTGCCCGGCCGCGAGGTCCGGCTGCGCCAGCCCGGCCGGAGCGGTGACCTGGTGGGGCAGGGTCGTCGCCGTGTAAGCGGCGGGTGACCCGACCGGATCAGGGCCGCCCGCGGCGGCCGGGCCGCGAACGAGAACGGACGTGGCGAACCAGCGCAGCACCGGCGGCTGCCACCGGCCGCCGACCAGGTCGCTGACCTCTGCTGCGACGGTCACCGCCCAGTAGCCCGGCGCTGCCTGCTCCACACGCGACGGCTGCACCCACGACACCCGGTGGGCCCCGGCCGGCGCAGCGAGCTGCGTGGTCGGCCCCCACACGCTGAGGTCGGTCGACACGGCGCCCCCGGCTGCGATGCCAGCGCCCAGCCAGGTCTGGACGTACGCGGACGCGAACGCACCCGGCCCGGTGGCGGTGTCCGACAGCGGTGGCCCAGCGGCCGGCGGCGGCGGCGTCGAGCGCGGCGAGAGCAGGGCGGCACCGCCCAGCAGCGGCCCGGCCACCAGCAGGATCACCGCGGCCGCGCGAGCTGCGCGCTGCGCCGCCAGGTAGGTGCCGGGCAGCGACCGCGTGTCCGGGTCCGCCCCCTTCGGAGCGGATGAGTCGCCATCCTCGACGCCGTCGTCCGGGTACCCCTGTTCCCCACCGGGCGGGCGGTGGGCACCGCGCGTCGACCTGGGAGTGCGACCCGCACTCCACCGGCGCCCTCCCCACCGGCCGGTGCCAGTCGGGTCGGTCTCGTCGTCCGCGTTGAGCCCGGCGCGGCCGGACAGAGTCAGCTGCACCACCGTCTGTTGCCCCTCCCGACCGTGAGGAGCCCGACGCGTCCTCGCCACGGACTAGGGCGGCCTCGACCGGTGACCGTGACAGCCGCCGAACACCGGGTTCGCGAGTAGCAGTTCCCCGAGGCGGGTGGGCGTTCTGTCCAACGCGACGGGCATCCTGCGCGGGTGGTCACCTCTGCTGCCGGCCCTGTACTGGCCGCGCTGACCGCGGCCGCCACCGCCGGCCTTCTGTGCCGGTGGGCTGCAGCAGACCGGGATCGACCAGAGCTCGCGCAGCTCCGGGCCGGACCGTTCCGCTGGGTCGGGCCTCTGACCGCGGCCCTGATCGCGGGCCTGCTGGCCCTACCCGATCCCGGCCTCACCGCGGCACTCGTGGTCGGCGTACTCAGCGGTTCCGGAGCGGTGCTCACCGCCACCGACCTGCGGTGGCACCTGCTCCCGGACCGGGTGACCGGGCCGTGCGCGGCCGCTCTCCTGCTCCTGGCCGCCGTCCACGCCGCGGCCGCCGGCTCAGCCCAGCCGCTGGCCACGGCCGCCGTGCAGGCCGGCATAGCGGCCGGCGTGCTGCTCGCGGTCTTCGTCGCCGTCGACATCGTCCTCGCCCGGCCCGGCGGTCCCGGGTTGGGAGACGTGAAGCTCGCCGGGCTGCTCGGCGGCGCGCTCGGCGCATTCACCTACATGCACGGGCAACCGGTGGGCCTACCCCCGCAGGCGTTGCAGCTCCTGCTGCTCGGAGAGATCTTCACCGTCCTGCTGGGACTCGCCCAACGGGTTCGTTCCGGCGTCTGGGGCTCGGTGCCGGCCGGCCCGGGTTTCCTGCTCGCCGCCGTGGTCATCGGCGTCACGACCCGGTAGGGAAACCAGATTCCCTGTTAGATTGGCTGGGCTCGACGCCCACCCAGCGGACCGGGCGTCCCCTTGCACACGTCATAGCGGTAGTGCATCTCGGTCGTCAATGAGCGGAGCTACTAGCCCGGCGATCAGGGCTCCAGCCCGCGCCCGACCAGCTCCCACCAACTGAGGTAGGAGCCGTCGAACGGCGCTCGGCGGTTCGTCAGCAGATCGGTGACATGACGGCAGGTCGCCTCCACGGCCGTCACCGTCTCGTCGGGGTAACCCCATGCTCGGGCATGGTCGGTGAACTCGTCCCGGTCCAGCACAGCGGTAGGGCCGGCGCCGACGATCTCGAGGTCGAGGTCCAGGTCGACGAACTCGAACACGTCGCCGATGCGTCGGTTGGGCGTGGTGATGTCGACATAGATGCTCTCGGCTTCTGCAGCTGCCGGAGATGAGGGCACGAGATAAGCCGACCACATCTGCCCGACGGGAATCAGCCGCAGACCGGGGATGGCTGCGTAGGGACCGGATCGAGTGTCGGCGATCGTGCCCGGAGGCATCCAAAGCCACGTCCCCGACTCATCGGAGCCGAGCTCAAGGGACGGCGTTCGCCGATGGAAGTCTCCGTTCCACTTCATGGAGACGACCGAGACGGGCCGCCACGGCGGGCTGGGGACCATGGTCAGCGGCTCCAGAAGTCTTCAGGCCGGCGGTCTGGCTGGAAGCCGAAGTGCTCTGCCATCGCCATGGCTTCGTAGAAGTTGCCAGCGAGCCAGTCGGTGGTGTGCGCGTCGCTGCCGAAGGTCATCGTGCGGCCGCCCTCCTCGGCCCACCACTGCGGAATCCACGGCCGGATGGGGCCGCCGACGTACTCCTCGCAGCATGGTGGCCGGTCAAGCCGAACGCTCAGGGTCACCGATCCCCTCACGGTGGGGTGGTGTGACGCGCGGGGCTGACCCGGTGCTCGGGTGCGGACCCGTGGCGGTGTTGGAGTGGGGGCGTGGTCCCGGGCGGCGGCGGTGCACAAGCGCGGCTTCGACGGTCTCCTGCCGCCACAGCGGGGTCCGGCCGGCGTAGGCGTCCGGCGCTGGCAACCGCCCCGTGCGGAACGCGTCGGTGACGTAGTGCACCGAGACCCCCCAGATCCGCGCCACCCCGGCACGGTCCAGCCACCCGGCTGGGAGGTCGCGGGACGGCTCGGACACGGCACGGACGCTACGACGCACCACCCACCGCCCCAGTGCGAGCACCGCTGCGGCCGTCAGCTGGCCACACCCGCCGGAGCCGGTGGGGGCGCGGATCGACGCAGGGCTGCGGGACTTCGCGGCCACGCCGCGGCCATGGTCACGCGGCGGCGCGGCGCACCCGCCGGGTCACTGTGTGGACCTGCAGGCGCAGGCGTGCGCTGATCTCCAGATCAGACAGGCCGATCGCCCTCAACTCGAGTACCTCAGCGGCGGCGAGTCCCCGCCGCGGCGGTCGCGGCGGGGGGATGGTTGCGGCCGGGTCGTCCAGGTCCTCGTCGTCCCACGCCAGCGGCGGCGCCCACCGGTGCCGGGCGGCCGATGCCGCCACCCGGGCAGCCCCGGGGCCGGCCGGTGCCGGCGTCATCGACAACCGGTCGTACGCACGGGACACCAACAGCGCGGACCCCGCGGCCACCACCGGCGCACAGCGCACCCCTGCCCAGTCCAACCCGGCGCGGCCGGCCAACAGGGCCGGGTCCCAGCCGAGCGCGGCCAGCGCCTGCAGCCGGCGCACAGTCCCGATGGCCGGGACATCCCAGACGTCCAGCGGTGTCCGCCCGACCGCGGCGACCGCGGCGGCGACTTGCACCCGGACCCGCGCATCGACCGCCACTGGCCCGGTGAGAACCCGGAGCGTGGCGGTGTCGACGCCGCTGTGGTCCGCGACGTCGTCCAGTGACCACCCGGACCGCAGGAGGGCATCGAGCCGGGCACGAACCGGGCCCGCCGGGACGTAGGCGGTCGGCTGGGGCCCCGGGGTTTCGGACGCGGAGCTGGCGGGGCGCTCCGTGTCGGTCCGCGGCCGGGATCCCGTCAGGGCAGGTGTCATCGGAGCTCCAGGTCCCTCGAGCGATTATCCGGACTGAGTCCTGACAGTTGTCGCTGGTTGTGCGGACGTCAACCCGTCGTCACGAACCGGCCCGCCTGGCGCCCGTTCTGTCACCTGATCCGGTTGCAGCGCCGGCGCCCACCCGAAGGGGAGCACCCGTGACCGCCAGCTCCGCCGATCTGACGCACCCCGCCACTGCGAGTAGGAGTCCCCGGTCACCGCTGGTGGCCCCGGCAAGCACAGCCCGCGCGGCCACACGCCGGCGCCCAGCCGATCGGGTCAGCTGATGACCGACCTGATCGATGACCTGCTCGAGGAACCGGCCGTGCTCTGGATGATCGGCGTCGGCCTCGCCGTATGGGCGTTGCTTCATCCGGCTCCGGCCGAACGATGGGCCCGCGCCCACCTGCTCCCCCCGGTCCGCGGCCCGCTCCTCCACGCCCGCGCCCTCACTCAGATCGGGGACGTGACACCGACCACCACAGGCCTGGCGCTCTGCGCGGCCGGCGCGGTCACGGTCGGGCTCGGTCTGCTGCTGGTCGCTCTTCTGCAGCGGCGGCTGCGCGACCAGTTCCCCATCGGGTGACGGGCCACTCGCCCGCAGGTGCGCCAGGGCGAAGGCCTGCCGGACCGGCCGGACCGCCAGCTCCGCCAAGCCGAGCTCGACGAACTCGTCCTCCCGCTGCCGCAACGGTGGCGGGGTGTCCGCCCCGACCAGGTTCCGCAGCGTCAGCGTCATCTCCGGCTGGAGGTAGCCCCTCCACCGCTGCCCGACGTCCGGCTGCACATCCACATGCCACGGCTGGAACGCCCGGCCCACCCGGTCCGGGGTCACCACCACCCGGTCGACCAGCACCCGGTCCGGGTGGTCGCTGGGCCGCACCAGCTCCGTCGGGACGCGGACCGCGACCGCTGCGCCACCCGGACACGCACCGCGGCGGACCGACAACTCGACCTCACCGCTACTGCCCGGCAGCCGCCCGGACCGGGCGGCCCGGGACGCATCCTCCGGGGACGCCGCGTAGAACAGCGACCGGTCAGCCACCGGCGGCCAGTCGCGGCCGCCCATCAGCGGTCACGTCGCGGACAACCCGATCCCTGAACTGCGCCAGGGACAGCTCCCCACGGACCCACGCGTCCTGCACAGCCCGGGCCGCCGGCGTCGTCCGGCCGCCCTCCATCTCACTGCTGTGCCGGGCCGCCACGATCACCGCCCGCCGACCCCCCTCAGACAACTCCCGCTCCGACCCCAGACCACCGGGGACGGACACCTGATCCACCACCACACCCACCACCCCTACTGTCCGACGTTCCCTATCCGCGCCGATCCGGACACCTGAGCGCCGCGGCCCTCGAGCCGTCCAGCGGTGAACCGAACCCACCGGATGTCGAAACCCGTCACCGCCACCACCCGCTCGATCGAGTACCCCTGCACCAACAGGTCCACGGCCTGCTGCGCGCTCCACTCCCCCGGCGGGTCCAGCACCGACCGCACCACCACCGGCCCCGACCGGTCACCCCGGTCACCCTGCCCGCTCACCGGGACGCCGCCCCGGTCTCAGCGTCGGGCGCGGTGTCGGCGCCGGGGAGGGTGGAGGTGTCCAGCGCGGCGGCGACCCGGTCCGCGGGGGGGAGCACCGCCCGGGTCTCCGCGGGCAGCGACGCCCAGTCCGCGACCGCGACCGGTGCGGAGCTGGTGGCCAGGGCGTACTGGGCGAGGGGGTCGCTGCGCCCGGCGACCAGCAGCAACCCCACCGTCGGCGCATGGTGCATGTCAGGTCGGCGCAGCTTGTCGTCGACGACCCCGACGTACACCCCGAGCTGTCCGACATCTCCCGGCGCCAGCCGGCCGACCTTCAGTTCCACGACGACGTAGCGGAGCTGCTCGACGTTGAACAGCAGCAGGTCGACCACGACCTCGTAGCCGTCCCCGAGGTCCAACCGGACCTGCCGGCCCACGAACGCCATCCCCCGCCCGAACTCCAGCAGGGTGGCCTGCAACCGGTCCATCAGGGCCTGCTCGAGGTCGCGTTCCGCTATCGGTCCGGCCAACGCCAGGATGTCGAACACGTACGGGTCCCGGACCAGTGCCTGCGCCAGATCGGAGTCCGCCCGGGGAAGCCGGTCGGTGAAGTTCGACGGCGCCGCACCCACCCGGGCGCGCAGACCGCTGCCGATCGACAACTCCAGCACCGCCCGGGACCAGCCGTCCTCCACGGCCCGCGCGGCGTACCAGTCCCGCTCCGCCCGACCCTGCAGCCGGTCCAGCAGCGCCCGGACATGACCCCACGGAAGTTGTCCCACAGCCTGTGGGACAACCTCCTCCAGGTCCGGCCAGGCCGCGGCGAACGCCCGCATGTACAACAGGTTGCTGCGGGACCAGCCCCGCTGGTCCGGGAACTCCACCCGCAGGTCCGCCGCGAGCCGGGCGACCACCCCGGTCCCCCACCCGGCCTGGTCCTGCCGGTCCAGGATGTCCCTGCCCACCGACCAGTACAACGCCAGCACCTCGGTGTTCGCGGCCCGCGCCGCCCGCACCTGCGCCGACCGGACCCGCACCTTCAGCTGCTCCAGCAGCTCCGCGTACCCCACCCCGGGACCAGGTCGCCGTCATCCGCCACCCGGCCGATCCTGCCGTGCCCCGGCCGGCAGGCCGCGCCACCGCGAACGACCCGGAACCGCCAAAGCCCGCCCTCGGGCCCACCGGAGACCGTGCACCCGGTGGCCCCGCTCACCCCGCGGGTGAGGTGCTGACCACCGGCGACCCCGCACCTTGGTCGACCACTGCGTGCGCTCGCCCGTCAGAGCCGGGTTACCCCTCCCCCCGCCCCGCCCGTAGGTACCGGTAGGCGCTCGACTTCTCCACCCCCACCTCGGCGGCGGCCGCCGCGGCGGTCGCACCGCCCGCGACCAGCGCCCGGACCTGGGCCGCGCGGGCATCCCGCCGCACCCGGGCAGCCGGACGGGACTCGACCCGCTGCGCCGCCCACCACCCCGGCAGCGACGGGCCGTGCCACAACCGGGTCCACCCGACCACCACCGCCACCCCGTCCGCCTCCGCCCGGACGGTCTGCCCGAGCAGCCGGACCACCGACACCCCGAGCACCGCTCTCCCCGCAGTTGCGGTGTCCACCCACCCCGCCTCCGCGAGCCGATCCCCCACCGCCGCCGGGTCCGGGCCGTGGTCCCGGCACACCACCCGCAACCGGCTCTCCCCCACCCCAACCACCGCGCACAGTGCGGCCACCGGCACCCCCCACGCACGTAACCGCACCAACCGGTCCGCCAACGGCGCCCAGTTGCGCGACCGACGCGCACCTGCGGCCAACTCGACCAGGTCGGCACGGTCGACGTCGCCGAGCTCCCCCGGCCTCGCCGGCCGCGGCGCACCGCTCACCGCCGGTCGAGGGCCCGGTTGTGAACGGCCTGAACGCAGGCGTACACCGCCGTGACGGCGGCGAGGAACACGAGGAGATTGACCCACTGCTTCCCGTATCCGTACCTGTCCGTGCCGAAGAGAAGAGCGCCGCCGACCACTCCGATAACAACGGCTCTCACCCATCGCTCCCGCCCAGCAGACCGCCTACGTCCAAAGAACAGGTTTCTGTTCGGCGAACCGCGGTTGATCCGGGACACCCAGACGGCATCTGCCGCCATCAAGGCGAGAAGGACGGCGTCGATGACGACGAGGCGGGTCACCAGAGCAGTGTCCCGGCTACCGGACCGGTTGAGGCGATGTCCACCGCAGCTACCGGTGCGTGTGCTGGGGCTCTGTGAACACCTGCAGCGGAAGGCAGTCCACGCCCCGCGCCCGGTGCTCCGCACGGGCGACGTCCCGCTGCAGCACCCTTGCGTCCGTGCGAGCGGTGCTCTCCTCGGCGTACACCCGGCCGGCCCTCCCCGTCCCACACCGCCCACCCCTCCCACTCAACTCGGGACTCATCGGCCGCTGCACGGTCGCGGGTCCCGTGTGTCGAGCGCGGACCCGACCACGACGCTGCCGGCAGCAACGAGAGGGCTCACCAACGGTGGCCAAGCCATCGGTGCCGATCCGGTCACGCCAGCGGCGACACCTCGGTCACCGCCGGTCGACGGCCCGGTTGTGCACGAACGACCCGAACGACGACCGCGACGACAACGAACACTCCGACGAGGTCGAGCACCCCATCCACCCAGGGCAGGTGACTGCACATCACCCCGAGTACCGGGCCAAGCACGACCAGCGCAGTACGGGTGGACCAGAAGGACCGCTCCGACCCCTCGACCAACCGTCCCCACTGCGGCCGTCGCACCGAGACTCGCCGGCCGGGATGGCGCGCCAGGGTCCGCGCTACCTGAACCCAAATGAGCGCGACAACAACGAGGTCAACGATCCCGATCCACAGTGCGAGCACCAGGGCAGTGTCCGCGCTACCGGGCCGGTCGCGGTGGTGTCCACCGCCCGACTACCGGCGGGTGTGCTGGGGTTCGGTGAACACCTGCAGCGGCAGGCAGTCCACGCTTCCCGCGCGCGCCCCAGCACGGCTGGCGTCCCGCTGGAGCACCGCAGTGTCCGTGCGGGCCGCGGCCTCCTCGGCGTACACCCCGACCAGGTCCTCCCCGTCCCACACCGCCCACACCGCCGCGGGGATCCGCGCCGGGACGGCCGGCTCGTCAAGGTCGGTGTGCCGGGTGGGCAGCAGCCTCGGCACCGGCCCCACCCCGCCGGCCGCTCCCGGCTCGGCGGGCGCGGTCGGCCGCACCCGCCGCACGACCGGGGCGGGCTGGAGGGGTGGGGGGAGGCCGGGGAGATCGAGGGTCAGCTGCCCGGGCAGCGGCGGCACGACCCGCAGCCGCCGCGTCGAGTCGCTCACCGCCGCTTCCTCCCCGCCGTCGTCGCCGTGGTGTCCGGATCGTCCGCTGCTGGTGGTGGTGCGGCGAGGTTGCGGGCGACGGTGGACTTCGGCAGCCCGAGTTCGACGGCGATCTGGCCGAGGCTGACCGGCGGGGTCTGCGCGCGCAGCGCCCGCGCGAGGCGCAGCTTCGCCGGAGTCATCGTCCGCGGCCGCCCCCCGACCCGACCCCGGGGCCGCGCCGCCGCCAACCCCGCCAGGGTCCGATCCCGGATCAACTGCCGCTCAAACTCCGCCAACGCCC
>JAABUQ010006625.1_pt1 | contig 17396 bp, 20 predicted proteins | sample 5560001 | NCBI WGS metagenome assembly JAABUQ01 (sample SAMN10711888, study PRJNA513371) | rock metagenome | isolation source: Antarctica rocks | place: Antarctica: Victoria Land, Finger Mt nord | collected 2015-12-18
GATGCCGTCCGACTCTTACGGGTATGGAGAACGTCATCATCCAAAACGTCGTCCAGCTTGCGCCGCGCAAGGCTGCTTATGAGGATGCGGTTGCCGCATATCTTTCAGGGCGGTCGATTTCTTGTGTAGGCGCCTTGAACGGGCACGAAGGCGTTCAGGCGTCGCTCTTACGTTCCAGAGCGTTCCTACGTTTGGGAAGGCTTTCGGACGTTATTGATGAGCTTGGTAGCGCGATTCCACGTTTCACCGATCACGCGCGGTCTGCCGAGCATCAATTCCTCTTAGGAACGACCCTGGCTCGGAGCGGCCAGTTCGACGAAGCCTCCGAAGCCTTAGCGAACGCCCAGGCGTATGCCGACTCGAGCAGCGACCCGGAGTTGATCGCCGAAGCTGCGTATTACCGCGCGCTGACGGCGTTCATGAGTAGGGACATTTCTCGTGCCCAGGAGATCGCCACAAGTTTCCTCGACGATCGAACCGGGTCTCCGCACGCGCGCATCATGGAATTGCTCGGCCTCGTCGCCGGCATACAAGGCGACGTTGAAAAGCAAATCATGATGCATCGTGGCGCAAGCGAACACCTAACTCGGATCGAGCACCGCGACCTGTATGCCGAAGCGAATACGCTCAACAACCTTGCCGTTCCGGTCGCGGAAGTCAATCCCCCCGGCGTAGCCGAGTACGTGCGAAGCCGCGCCGCAGCCATCGCCTGGAATGACGAGCTGCGCGGTCCGCGGTTTCACGTCATTCACCACCTAGCGTGGCTCGATGCGCTCGCGGGCAACCATCTCTCGGCTTTCCGTAACTTTAGAACGGCCGTCGCTCTGGCGCCCACGACGGCGCGTCGTGCAGAAGCGCTCGCGGGCCGCGGCTACCTAGCGCGCGAGATGGGCGAGACGATCGGCGCCGCCGAGTGCATCGCCGACGCGCAGGATCTCGCACAGCAAATTGACTGGAACGCGACCGATGACGACGAACGACTGGCTCTGCTGCAGTTAGCAACGCTCGTCGCTCCCGTTGACTCCAGTCGCGCCGCATCGTACGTCGATCGCTATAAAGCGATCCCGAAAAAAATCAAGCCCCTCAACGTGGCTGCCCACGGCGACCCGCTGTATCGCGCGAAGGAAGCACACGCCTTTGGCCTGGTCGCCAAAGAGCATCTGGGACCGACGTTCGCCGTTCCGCTGCTGCAGACGGCGCATGACCTCTTTCGATCCGTTTCGAGTGGCTGGCGCGCGGCCGTCGTCGCGATGGACCTGTACGACGCGGCGCGCGATCCCGCGATGCTTCAGTACGCTCGGGAACATGCGGTGCGGATCCCACAGTCGTGGCTCGCCCGCCGCGTGGCACGGTTAACGGACCTTACGGAACGGTCCGCTTAAGTCGAGGAGATCAGCCGACAGGGGCCGGCTGCTTCACGCCGCCAAACGGGCGGGATGGCGAAACGTCGGCGTCGATGTACCATCGAGGACAAGTTCTCCGTTATTACGTCGGGTTGGCGCGGTAAACGATTACAGCACCAATGTGGGTGCGATTCGTTATGCGAAGCGACTATCGAACGCGTATACTCCGCCATACCCTAACGTTAGGCCAGCTCTGACGGTGAACACTGAGCAGGATGTCAGTAGAGGTGGCGGCCCATCCAGATCGGCGCTTACACCGTTAGACGCATGCCACGGACTACTGAGTTGGCACCCACGGACTTCGCGAAGATGACTAGTCGGAAAGCGGCAAAATGACCAAGGCCGATGCGCGCGATCGAGCGCTTCTTCACGATTTGCACATCGAGATGGCGAGCCATCGCTTCACGCCGATCGGCGATGAGGCTTTGCGCGCGGTCGTACGCGTCGCTCTCGCGTACACGCATGTCAGCTCGCCCGACGATTCCATCTCGCGCGACGTCATCGAAGAGTTCGACGAAGATTCCCTTGCGCTCGTTGAGATTCTCACGCTCGCGGTTCTTCAGCGCAAGACGTCGATGAGAGACGTCGAGAACCTAAACCTCGGCTTCGGTTAAAGCGTCTGGGCCGTTTCCTCACCCTCGAGCACGGCGCGCAGTCTCTTGCGCCCCCGCCGAATCAACGTTTTCACGGTGCCGAGCGGCAGGCCCACGCGCCCGGCAATTTGCTTGTGCGTATAACCCTCGAGGTACGAGAGCTCCACCACTAATTTTTCGCGAGCTGGTAAACCATCGATCGCGAATCGCACTCGCGTGAGTTCCGTCTCGCGAAGAAACGTGGACTCCGCACTCGCCTCGCAAGGGTGACCTTCAGAGAGCGGAAGCCACACCAAATGCTTTCGGCGGACTGCGTCGATCGCTGCATTGACGGCAACGCGGGACAGCCATTTCCCCACGTCCTTATCGTGTACGATGTGGAAACTCGTCGCGAGCTTGACGAAGACCGTTTGCGTAATATCGTCCGCGTCAGCAATATTCTGCACGCGACGGTGGACGATCGAGCGGATTGCGCCGTAGTGTCGCGCATACAGAACTTCGATCGCTCGATCGACTGAGAGTTGGTCCTGGAGGGGCTGCTCGAGTGGGACGTAGCGAGGAGAGCGAAGCTCGTCGCAACGCAGGTCCTCGGTCACCATATCGGCGCGTTGTAACGGTAGCGGTCTACAACCACGGTCATCGGCTTTCGCAGGATGGCGATTTTTGGGCGAGGTCGTACTGTGCGCGATGCAGGCGCGAGCGGTATTTCGAATTGACCGCACGTGTTACACGACGCCATTTGACGCTGGCGGCTCGACGGATTTCGAGGCGGCGGTTTCAGCACGTACACCCGGTAGGTCGGATCGGCGTAAGCGCTAAGCCAATTCGGCAACAGGGCCATTGCCTGGCCGAGGGGTGAGTCTCGCTTTACGATGAGGGTATCGACGCGGTGCTTCGTAAGGACGGTGCGCCAATCCGCGCCGAGCGTTACGATGTCAGCGTAGTCTTTCCAAACCGCCGGCGGAAACGGATCGGCACGTCCGTCGATAAAGACACGGTCGTCCCGGATGGTCGAGAAAGAGACTGCACCACGCGAAGTTTGCGCAGAACACATTATGCGTGCCGGCAATGCGCTCCATTGCCGCGACCGCGGAAAGCGGCAAGGGACTCTTCGGCCGTTGCAGGCCGTCCGGTCGATGAATGACACCGACGACCACCGCGACGCAGGCGAGTCCCATCGCCGCGTGCAGGACGATATCGAGGGTACGTTTCGTCTCGAGCGGTTTCGCCGTACGCCCGCGCTGCGTCAAAGAACGCGAGACCGAGTCCGCGACGAGCGGTGCGACGGCGAGCGCGAATATCGCGATGTTGCGAGCCGCCGTAAGTAGCAGATAGGCCGTAACGCCGAAAAGGAAGCGGTCGCGCCAGCGACGCGGTGCGGTTCCGATGCCCCACGTCAGCGCCGCAGCGAGTAGTGGCAACGCACCGAGCACGAACCACACGTCGTCGACGTCGGTGATTCTCCACTCGTTGATGTACTGGCGGATGGGACTGCCAAAGAGCGTGACGGCGTAGCGTGGTAGCTCCCAGCCGAGCGGATTACAGCAGAGCGCGACCGCGACGCCGCAGGCGATAAGCATGCTGCGCCGGACTCGCGGCGTTCAGCCTCGTTCGTCGCAAACGCAGCCGACGGTCGCGACGGCGGCGAGCACGAATGCGAGCATGGCACTCGCGTGAAGATTCGCCCATAGCATCGCCACCGGAATCGCGAACCACGCCGCCGGTCCGTCCAATTCCAAGAGCAACAGAAATGCTGCGAGCAGTGGCCACGCAACGACTTGCGCGCGAACACCGAACGATCCGAAGAGCGCTATGGCGGTGACTGTGGCCGCCGCTGCAGTCATGGCGGGCGTCGCGCCACGTCGCGCAGCACGTATAGCCGTCAAAGCCACTGCGGCGACGGCACAGCACGCGACGGCGACCTTGAAGATCGCGCCGCCGATGGCCGCACGGCCGAGGAACGCGCAGATACCGAACAACCACTCTTGCGGCATCCACGGGGCGCCGGCAGCGGTGAACGTTTCCATTCCGAGCGCGTGCGGTAAGCGGTGCGTCGTCAAGACCGCCTCGCCGAGCCAGCGTTGCCACCAGAGATCGCCATCGCCCGGTGGTGTACCGGTTGCCGTCGAGATGAAATACGCGGCGAAGATGACCAGTAGATAGCACCATGCCCACTTCATCGCGCACCACGTTCGTATAAATCGAACGCTTCATCGCGCGCAGCGACGTGCCACTGCTGGGGCAGCAATGCGAGCACCGCTCCGAGGGCGTGACCGCGGCGGACGACGACCGTATCGATGCGCCATGCGGTCAATCGGTGTCGCCAAGCCGGATGGAGTTCCGACATCGCGTTTTGATCCGAACGGACGCGCTTGGGATACGCCCAAGCGCGGCCATCCATGAAGACCGCAAGGCCGGGCAATCCGCTTGCGATGACGACATCGCAGTCGGCAATGTCGGGACAGAAAACACGATGGTCGTGACGCTCTGCGACGAGCTGCGTGAGGATCATCGACGACGGACGAGCTGCCGGCGGCGCAGCGCTTGCGACGCCGGCGCTCGCTATGATGCCGATTGCGGCCGTCGCGACGAGCACGTCGCGCTCGAAGCGGCGCGCCACGCACCAGCCGCGTCCTTCACAAGACGCTTGGATCGCGCGCGCGATCCCTGGGCCGGCTGCGACGGCGAATGCGGGCAGGTAGGCGACGTCCCATAACGTCAGCAGTGCGGCGCCGAGCGCGATGAGAACGTCGGGGGGTCGCAAACGGCGACCGACGCTCGAGACACACGCTGCGATCGCGAGCGCGATAAATCCGAACGCATACGCGCCGCCCGAGGCGTTGTACGGCTGCCACGCCGAGAACTCGCGCAAGGCTGGATCGAGGCCCATCACTCCGAGTGCATGCCGCTCGAATCCCGGGCCCCACGGTGTCGCTAGGCTCGCGATCGCAGCGCCGGCGGCGGCGAGCGCAACGTAGCGTGAAGCGACGCTGAACCCGCGTTCGTCGACGATCGTTCCGATGGCGCAGAGCAGCGTAGCCATCGGCGCCAGCAGACCGGCCGGAGCGATATTGCACCACACGGCCGTGAGCGGAATCCCGGCCAAGGACCAACGTCGATCGCGCGATTCGAGCGCGAGCAAGAGCGCACCGAGGAACAGCCAGTTCAGGTTGCCGGAAATCGAGAGCGGCGTCCCGCGCGTTGCCAGGACCGCAACGCCGAGAACGACGACCGTGAACGGCACAGCGAGCCCGCGCGCTTTGCAGCGCGCGTAGAGAGCTACGAGCGCGGCCCAAAGCGTCGCAAAGGTCAGGATTGCGAGCGCTTCGGTGCCGCCGGCCGCGTTCGCGAGGTACAGTATCCCGTCGCCGAGCCATCCGTATGGGCTACTCGCGGCACCCGATGACGAAAATGTTTCCGGCCCGAGGACGAGCGGTACGGCATGCGTCGTGATAATCTGCCGGCCGAGCCACATTGAGAGCGATGGCGGCGCCGGAGTCGACGACGCGACGTGAACGGCAAACGTGCCCGCGCCGAGGACGATCGCAAGTGCGATCGCGACCCGCGCCGTCCGAGATAGTCTCGCTTCGGAGAATGCGGGCGCAACCACGGTCGTCATTCGAGAACGAGGCGATCCCCGAGGAGCACGCCGCGGTGCCACCCTGCCGCACCGAGTTCGACGACGGTGCTTGCTTCCGAACACGCGAATACGAGCCGATGCCGCGCAGCGGAGTGGACGACTTTGAGAACGTTGCCGGCTTCATCCAGAAAGAAGAGATCGAGTTCGGAGCGCATGCCGATCGTGTGCACCGCATTGCAGCGAGCGATCCAGAGGCCTTCGTCCGGATCGATCTTCGCTCGCCCGAGTAGACCGACGCCTCGCGTCCACGGATTATCCGCGAGCGCGATCTTTCGCCCGAGAATTCTGTCGCCCGAAAGATTTCGCAACGTCAACATCAGTGCGGCACCATACCAGCGACCATTGCAACGCCGAGCGCGCCCGTCATGTACGGCGCAAACGCGATCGGTTCGTGACGGCGCTTACGAATCACGCCGACCGCGGCGGCAACGAAACAGGCGCCCCCGAAGACGACGAGCGCACTGCCAAGACCCAAGAGCGCGCCACCGAGCGCCGCGAGCTTCACATCGCCCCAGCCCATGCCGCGGCCTTTGGATGCGAGCGCAGCGGCGCCGAAAAGGGCGAAGACAGTCAGCGCGGCGACGAACGGCCACGACTGGTGATGCAACAGCGCTGCGCCCAAAACGGCGGCGAGTGGCGCGAGCGTAAAAAAGTTGGGCACGATGCCGCACGTGACGTCAGCGTACCAGCACGCAACGAGCGAGACGCAAAGGATTGCGGCGAGTCCCATCCCCGTCATCGGCTCGCCGTGCAGCAACAGCGACGCACCAACGACCGCACTCCCGAGAATCAGTAGCAGACGCGGCGGCTTGCCGGGTGCGGGACCGTCGGCGAAAGCGGTGACGCCTTCGCAACTCACTTTTCCGAGGACCGTTCCCAGCCAACCGGCCGCCGCAAATGCGATGGCTACCGCGATGAGCGCCAACGCTTCGTTCAATCTCATTTGGAGCGATACTGCGCGACGACGCCGCCGAAGATCATCACGAAGAGCGCCGGCAGCATGAACAACGCCATCGGTATGACCATCTTCGTCGGCATCGTCGCGGCGATTTCTTCCGCGCGCATCATGCGTTTATTACGAACCTCTTCGGAGAGCTCTTCCAGTACCTTTGAGAGATTGGCGCCGAGCCGTTCGGCTTGAACGATTGCTGTGACCATGGTCGAAATGTCCGGAACGCGCACGCGATTCGCCATCGATTTAAGGGCATCGGCACGCGTGCGCCCTAAGCGGATTTCCGAAAGGACTGCGCGGAGTTCTTCGCCGAGGGCTCCCGCTGCGGTCTCGAGCGCGTAGCCGAGCGCCGCATTAAAGGAAAGTCCGGCTTGGACAGTCGCTGAAAGCATGTCGAGCAGATCAGGCAGTGCGCGTTGCAGGTCCGTCTTCCGTTTCTTGACTGCGGCCTTGAGTTTCGAAACCGGAAGGTACGCACCCAGAACGGTTCCCAGCAGGATAGGCACGAGATGCGGAAAGTCCCAGCTCCCGCTGTACGCAGCGAAGGCGACCCCAAACGTCCCGCCCGCCACGGCGCCTGCGACGACGCGTAAACCGATTTTTGCAGGCGTTATCGTATACCGGCCCGCTTCCATTAAGAGTCGCTCGAGTTTGGTTCGCTGCTTATCGTTGAAGATGCGCGCGAAAAGTTCCGCACGGCTCTTCGGATCGGCCGTCCAGCGCGTGCCCTCCAGCTCTTCGAGGCGTGCGGCGAGCGCGTTTTTCGTAGGGATCAAAGAGCTTGCGAAGAGGAACGCTGAGATCGCGAGCATGGCGGCGATCGCAAACACTACAGGGTGCATCATATGTTGAACTTCAGAATCTTGCTTAGCGCGAAGATGGCTAGACTTTCGAGTGCGATGGCGAGACCGATCGCAATCTGTCCGTAGATCGTCGCGATCAACGCATGGCCCATCTCTGGTTGCGTGCCGATGACGAAACCGCCGAGCAACACAGGTAACGCGCCGATGATGTATGCGCTGGCACGTCCCTGCGCGGTTAGGGCTTTCATCTTGCGCTGGATTCGACGACGCTCTTTAATTGTGTTTGCTAGCGTCTCGAGAACTTTCGCGAGGTCGCCACCCGTCTGTGACTGAACGCGGATCGCTTTGACGATCATCGTAAGTTCCTGACTCGGTACCGTCGCGGCAAGCTCGTCGAGCGCGTCGTAGATCGCAATGCCGATGTTGGTGCGGCCAATGACCCGCATGAACTCGCGCCGGGCCGGATCGACGGTCTCCTCCGTGACGAGGACGATCGCTTGGCGCAAACCCAGGCCGACGCGCAGAGCGCCCGACATCATGCGTAGCACCGGCTCGAGCTGCTGCGTAAAGTCGCTGACCCGGCGCTTCGCTTTCCAGCCGAGCCACCCGTTTGCGGCAAACCACGATACAGCCACGGTAACGGGAAGTATGCCTAGGCCGATCAAAATTGGCGGATGGACGAGCAACGTGATGCCAAGCCATAACATGGCCGCGCCGCCGACCATCGTGAACATGACCTCCTCGGGCTTGAGCGGCACGTCGGCGAGATCGATGCGTGAGCGAAACGCGCTCGCAAACGTTCCGAGCTTCCGCGCAAGCTTTTCGCTGAACGCGAAGAGGCCCAGGCCGATACAGGCTGAGAGGCCGAAGAAGATTGCGAACGGCGCGACGCCAGTTACCATGTAGCCGCCGCGGGCCGGAGCGCGCTGAGTCCTCGCACGTCGTACGTAACACCGACCTCTTCGAATTTTGCCAAGCACTCCGGCTGCACGCCGGTGTATTGGAACTCGCCGATGACCTTGCTCTCTTTGTCGAGACCGCGCTGATTGTAACGGACGATCTCCTGCATGGTCACGATGTCGCCTTCCATGCCGACGATTTCGCTGATGCTCATGACCTTGCGGCTGCCGTCGCGTAAGCGCGAGGTCTGGACGATGATGTTGACCGCACTTGCGATCTGCTCACGGATCGCACGAACCGGCAGGTCGAAGCCGGCCATCATGACGAGCGTTTCGAGCCGCGCGACCGCGTCGCGCGGTGTGTTCGCGTGGACGGTCGTCAGCGAACCGTCATGGCCGGTGTTCATCGCCTGCAGCATGTCGAGCGCCTCGCCGCTTCGACACTCACCAACGATGATGCGGTCGGGTCGCATGCGCAGCGAATTTTTGACGAGCTCGCGGATTCCGATCGCGCCACGGCCCTCGAGATTCGGGGGCCGCGACTCGAGGCGGACGACGTGGTCTTGTTTGAGGTAGAGCTCCGCGGCGTCTTCGATCGTGACGATGCGCTCCGTGTTGGGCAGGAAGCCGGAAGGACGTTGAGCAGCGTCGTTTTGCCCGACCCGGTTCCGCCGCTGACGATGATGTTGAGCCGCTCTCGACCATCGCGCGCAACAGGTCGGCGCACGGTTCGGCGACCGCGCCGATCAGGATGAGATCTTCAATCTCGAGCCGCTTCGTGCCGAAACGGCGGATCGTGAGCGTCGAGCCGTTGAGGGCGAGCGGTTCGATGATCGCGTTGACGCGCGAGCCATCGGGCAGACGCGCATCGACCATTGGCTGCGACTCGTCGATCCGGCGGCCGAGCGGCGCGATGATACGCTCGATGATACTACGCAGCTGCCGCTCGTCAACGAAACGTTTGTGGCTGAGCTCAAGCTTGCCTTTGCGCTCGACGTAGATGCGGTGCGCCCCGTTGACCATGATTTCCGTGACGCGCTCGTCGCGCATCAGATCTTCGAGGGGACCGAATCCGAGCGCTTCGTCGATAATTTCTTGCCGGAGATGAGCGACTTCTTCTGCCGATGCAACGTCGGAGCGTTCGCTGAGCAGTTGATCGGCGATCGCCGAGATCTGCACGCGGAGTTCCGCGAGCTTTTCGCCGTCGGAATGCGCGCGGCTCGTCGCCACGAGGTCGATGCGCTTCGAAAGTGCTTCATGGATATCGCTTTTCAGCGCATCACGACGCATGTCCGAGCTCTTGAGTGCGGCGACGGCAGCTTCCGCAAGTTGCTGTTCTTCAAGCGGAGCTGAACCGGCATCGCGCTGCGCGGCCGGCGATTCTGAGCGGGAGTCACCGGTTGGCCGGCGCTCGCGCGAACGGCGATCCCCGAGCGGCGTGGCGGCCGAGGCGCGCCGCAACTCGAAGGATTCCTGGTGCGAGACCGCGGCGACTTTCTTGACGAGCCCGTCGATGCTGCGGTCGTACTGCCGGTCGGTGCGCAGTGGGATCTCGGCCGCGACCGAGACGCCGAGCAGCCGTTCGAGCTCGCGTCCCGAGATCTCACTCTTGCCTCCGCGCAGATTGGTTACGAGCGTGATGCGCTCGACGGGCACGCCGAAGCGCGTGAGATTTCCAAGCATCGTGCGCGCGGCGGCAGTGCCGAGCAGATTGGGCTCGAGCACGATGCAGAACATTGCCGTGCGAACGACCGCCGGCCGGACTGCCGCAGCGAACGGCTGCGATGCGTCTACGAGCGTGAGGCCCGGACCCAGTGCGAGTAACGTTTCCTCGACGTCATCGGCGCGTAGCGTATACGACGCGTCGAGACTATCGACGAGTTCGACCGCCGTCACGCCGTCGACCTCGGCGACGGTCGGCTTTCCCGGAACGCGGCGCTCGTCGATCCTGCGCACGCTGTCCATCATGATTGCGAGTGCGCGGCGACCGCTCAAGTCGCCGTCGACGAGCGAAACTGGCTCGCGCCGCCGGATCGAGCGCGCCACCGCAGTTGCGATGGTCGTCGCTCCCGAACCGCCCTTGGCGTTGACGAAAGTTACGATTCGCGGCGTCATCGGCGTGCGACCGCATCGCCATCGCCGAGGACTGTGTCGCCGTCGATGACGGTGACCCCCGGCCGCCTCGCAACGACGGACCGCACGGGCGCAGGCGCGAGCGGCGCGACTGCGGGCCGCGCGGGCGCCGCCGGAGCTGCGGGCGCCGGATTCGCCGGTGTCTCGAAAACGAGGTTTTGCGGTTGCAGCGAACGGACCGGTTCGCTCGGTGGACGCAGTGCGAGGCGCAAGGTCGTTGCGGTATCGGCCATCGTCAACAGATTGGCCTGATCGGGCGTCACGCCGAGCGTGATCGTCGTCAGACTGCCGGAGTCGGGCGGCGGCGTCGCGCCGGGCGTCTCGAGCGTACTGCCCAAGGCCAGCACGATGACGCCGCGCAGAATCGTGAACGCTTGCGGCGCCTCGTGGTTCCGGGGCGGGATCGAGATGACGTCGACGCGGTCGCCCGGCTCGATTAGTCCCGAAACGCCTTTGACCTTATCGATCGCGATGCTGATCGCGCGCATGCCCGGCTTCAGCCGCGGCGTCAAACCGATATCGACGGGCCGGCCGATCTTCGATGCCGTGATCGTTGCGCCGGCCGGGATCGCAATCAGCGCGAGCGACCCCACGGCCCGGCGGTCGTCGTCGATCGCGTCGGGTTCGACCTGATCCGCCGCACGCTGCGTGCGGCGGAGCATCGCCGCCGTGACGGTCGCGCGTGCCGGTATATCGTGGTCGGCAACGACGATCGAGCGCAGTTCGACCTGCGCGACCGGCGCGTGCGCACGCATCGAGTTGAGATAACTGAGCGTCAAGTAGCCGGTGCCGAGCGCGAGGACTGCAGCGACGAGCAAGGTGATACGTCGGGTGTTCATAGCGACAACCTTAGGAAGGGTGCGACGGAATGGGATAGCGCCACGAAGACCGCGCCGGACGCGATCGCGCACGCATAAGGAAGCATGATTGCTTTCGCGGGCTGCGCATTGCCAGCGCCTCCGTACGGTAAGGCAAGTACGGGACCTATGACGCTGCGAACGGTAGCCCAAGCTCGGCGTTGCCGAAGTAGCACGATGAGCGAGATGATGCCGCCCGCGAAGGACGTGTAGATGAGAAACGCAACGCAGTCGGGCCACCCGAAGGCGGCGGCACCCGCGGCGAGCAGTTTGACATCACCGCCGCCGAGCCAGCCGCGATTGAAGGCGAGGAGACCAATGCCCGTAACGGTAATCATGACGGCAACCGACGCGCCGAGCGAACCCCAACCAGCAGTCGCGTGGCTCGCCAGCGCGAAACACGCGAGCCCCGCAGTGAGCCAGTTCGGGATGCGTCGCGACGTGAGATCTGTCGCAACAGCCACGACGCATGTGGCAAGAATGACGGAGGTGAAGATCATACGTCTCTCTATGAGCTAGTGCGGGATCAGCGCCGACGCGTTGTTCAGGACGCTTGACGTCGTGTGCCCGAAGCGTGCTAACGCCGCGATGGCGGCGACTGCGACGAGGAGGATGATAAGCGCATATTCCACCAAGGCTTGACCGCGTTTGTCGCCACCGAGGGAAGATAACGTTCCAAACATCACCGCTCGCAATCGTTCAAAAGTTCGTTTCGGACTGCGGAACAAACACCGCAGTCCGAAACCTGCCTGACGCGTTGCTAAGTACCGGTGCTGAGGTGCTTACCGGCGTTGTTAAGAGCCGCGCCGATATTGTTCTTCAGTGCGGTCAGTGCAACGATTGCGGCAACCGATACGAGCATGATGATGAGACCGTACTCGACGAGGCCCTGGCCTTCGTCGTCGATGAGCATTTCGATGAGGTCGTTGAACACGAGAAACTCCTTAGATAGTAAGTTGGTGAGTGAGTGTGGGTGCATGGGGTGGGCGAGATGCGAACCGGAGCGCTCCGCAGAGCCTTATCGATCCGACTTTTCGGCGTGCTCGATCGGAACCGAGACAGTTGCATTGGGTGCGCCGATGACGACCTGCGCGACGGCGTTTCTCACGCCGGCGTCGGAGGTGGCAACGACATGTAGCGTGCTCCCGCGCAGATAGTCGGAAGCGATGGGCAGCACGGCCGCGAACGAACCGTCCGGTGCCGCTGCGACCTGGTGGCGGCTGACGAGAACGTCCGGGATATCGGATGACAGCGTTCCCGTCAAGGTGAGGAAAACGGGCGCGAGTGGCGGGGCTTTGCCCGTGACCACGAGCGCTTCTCTTCCCGGCAGCGGTTGCACGTCGAACGAGATCGCACCGCCGACCGCTGCCGGAGCAGCCTGCGTCTTTGGTTGCGCCGAGATGAGGATGACGCGCTCGGTGCCCGGGTACTGCCGCGCGATCTGTCCCAGCCGTTGCACGAGCGCGGAACTGACGTACAGACCGTTGCGATCGAAGAACGGAGCCTTCTCCGTCGTCTCCACGCGATCGTTGACGTCGTACGTCTCTTCCCCGGGTCGGATCAAAATCGTCAAACCGGGGCGCGTCAAGGATACGGCGTTTTCGGGACCGAGCTCGTGGTACGTGTACCCGAGCCGAACGGCGACCGCACGCAACGCGGACGGGCGGCTCTCGGCTCGAACGGGAACGGTCGTACCGCACACGGCGAGAACGAGCAGTCCGACGGTAGCGAGTTGTTTCATTGCGATCACCTCCGCCACGGACTGTAGCGTGGCGCCGGCGGGTCGCGCAAGGACGCAGACTTCAAACTTTACGGTGCGTCCACGGGCGTTAATTCGCGTTATCGGGTTAACGGCGGAGCGCGACGAATCTTTACCGGACGCGCACGCTTCGTTTACGCGTTAACGAGCCTTGCATCGCTTACAATCGGCTCGCTAATTCGTTAGGAGCTGCCCCATGCATGTCACGACGCGAGCCGCGTTTGCCGGCTCACTCGCCGTCACGCTCTCGATCTTCTCTGCGGCGCCGGTGCGCGCGGACTCCGTCTCGATTCTGTCGCTACAGTCCGGGCAGTCGCGCGTCCTCAGTGTCGCGGGTCTGACGCGGGTCGCGGTCGGCGACGGCCGGATCGCAGGCGTCCTTCCGATCGGCACGACGCAGATCGTCGTCAATGCGAAGGCGCCGGGTCATACGACGGTGCTGATCTGGGCGGGCGGCCAGCGGTCGATCTACGAAGTGACCGTTACCGATCAGACGGTCGACGACATCGCGCAGGTGTTGCGAACCGCAATCAACGAGCCCGACGTTTCGGTCATCAGCGTCAATCGCAACGTCATCTTGCGCGGCACCGTACCCGACACCGAACGCTTCAATCGTCTGAACGACCTGCTCTCGCGTTTCTCCGGCGCTAAGAAGAACGGCGACGAAGGCAAGCTCGTCAACGCGGTTACGGTCGCCCAGCCGCTCGGACAGCTGCAGCGCCGCCTCTCCGAAATTCCCGGCGCGAGTAACCTGCGGGTCGATCCCGATACGAAGGGCGATTTGATCGTGAGCGGTACGGTGCAAAATCGCAGCGAGGCGGAGCAGGTCCTTGGGCGCGCAAAGGGTCTGGCCGGCGGCTATCTCGCATCGGACGGTAAGATCATCGACCGGCTCGAGGTCGAGACGACGAGCCAAGTCGATGTGAAAGTCTACGTACTGGAAGTCGATAAGACGGCGCAGAGCCAGCTCGGGCTCCGGCTGCAGGGCGGTCAGATGACGCCGAACGGGATCGTCTACGGAAATCCGTCTTTCATCGCCAACGAAGGCTCGGGCTCGAGTAACGTCGACAGCGGACGGGCACTCACGGTCGATCCGCGCTTCTACCGGACGACGATTCTGGCCCCGACGCTCGACCTGCTGATGACGCAGGGCCACGCGCGCATTCTTTCATCACCGAACCTCGTCACGTTACCAGGGCAGGAGGCGACGTTCCTCGTCGGCGGTGAGATTCCGATTCCATATTCGACGGGGCTCGGGCAAGTCAGCATCATCTACAAAGATTACGGCGTGAAGCTCAACATCACGCCGACGCTCTTGGGCAACGGCGGTGTCGAGACGAAGGTCGCGCCGGAAGTCTCCGATCTCGACTTCCAAGACGGCGTGAACATTTCGGGCTTCACGATTCCGGCACTCAAAACGAGCAAACTCGCGACGGACGTCATCACGCAGGATGGCGAGAGCATCGTCATGGGTGGCTTGCTGCGCCGCGTCGAGTCGCGCAACATCCAAAAGATTCCGCTTCTGGGCGACATTCCGATTCTCGGTCAGCTGTTTCGGTCGACGCTCTATCAAAAATCCGATTCGGACGTCGTCTTCGTCATGACGCCGACGATCATCACGCGCTGATGGACGATCGCGGACAGGCGCTGCCGGAGTACGCACTCGTACTCGCGCTCTTCGCAATCGCTGCGATCGCCGGGTTCACGGGGCTTGGCACCGCGGCGAATCAACAGCTCAATACGACCGCGAGCGGGTTGACCAACATTGGGATCTATCCTCCATGAAACGCGGGTTTCGTCCGTTCGCGCAGTCGGGAGTGGCGCTGGCAGAGACGGCGCTCGTGCTCAGCCTCGCACTGCTCTTCATATTTGGCGCATTGCAATTTGCGATTTTGGGATTCTGCGAGATGACCACGGATACCGCGAGCTTCATCCACGCGCACGGCGTTTCCGACGGCATGAGCGACACGGCTGCGCGAAGCGAGACGACGCAGGTCTTATCGAAAGTCAATACGACCGACATTTCCTCGACGCAGCAAGCGCCTCCGGTCCAAGCAGCGCCCGTCAACTACAGTTACGGCGACACCTCCAACCGACACGGCGGCGCGTCGTTCATCGCCGGCACCCAGCAACAGAGCGAGGTCACGAACACGCAGGCGCCGCTCGTCAACCTACTCGCTGGCATGGTCGGTCCGTCGGGGGTCTTCACGACGCGCGGCGTGGACGTCGAGCCGTTGACGTACGAGAGCTCGATCGACTTCAACGTTTACGGCGATCCGAGCAACAACCTGTTGGTGCATTCGGCGGACTATTTCAGTCAAGGTGAAAATGCGCCGCCGTACTTTGTCGGGTTACACTATTTTCGTTTCTGCCCGGACGCTCCAAGTACGAAATGGAACACGTGCTCGAACCCCAACACCTACGCCGCGCTCGGCATGGCCGAGTATCTGGACGATCTGAACTGGGCACGCAACGATCCCGGCGTCGGGGCGAACGGCGTGTTTCGTGAAACGACAGCGCATCAGCGGGTCTTCGCCGACCTCGCAGCGTTCTTCGCAGCGAATCCGACGATGAACTTAAACGGCGCCACCGCCAACGCATTCGATACAGGCGCGCCGCACGGCGATTGGTGCACGACCTATAACTGGGATAACCACGTTCCCGGGGGCTATGCGCCCAATGACATTCATCCCGGCAAATATCCACTCTATCCGGACACACTCAACCCGGCTTGTCCGCCCGGCGTCCACTGATGCGTCATCGCGAGCGCGGTCAGGTTCTACCGGTCTGGATCATCGCGATCTTCGCGTTGACGATGTTGACATTTTTTGCGATCAACTTCGCGAACGTCGTTCGCTGGCAAGTTCGCGCGCAGAACGCGGCCGATGCCGCCGCGCAAGCGCTCGTCACGACCCAGACCCAATCGTGGAACCACATGGAGCTGATGCTTTGGACATCTGCCATCGAAGAATGGCGCATCCGCCGGCTTCTCGACGCACTGCGGCTGGTCGTGCACCAATCCGGTGGCTGCGCGGGCCGCGGAACCTGCCAAAGCGATTACGTCGGCTTGCGAGAGGCCTTTCTCAAAGCCGTACAGCGCTATACCGTCGACGTCGCGCTGCTGCACAAGGTCTCGTACAACGCGACCTACACGAACGCGAAGAACGATGCGAAAACCATGCTTGCAGACTTGCAAAGTAACTGCGGCAAACCCAACGGCGGCGACTGCGCGTTCACGCCCAATTTGGTTGGCGTGGAGCAGCGCAGCAACAACGTCGGCGATGTCGCGATGGACGCCTACGCGATCGTCGAACCGGGCCTTGGGATTGCCGACGCGGCCGCAGCGCCGAATCTCGAACTGTTCGCACCAATGATGGTCGACGTCGCCGTCTGCAAAGTCGTGCCCGCCATCACCCCAGATTTCTTTGGCCTGCACGTTGCGCCGTTCGTGGCGGTCGGACGGGCTGCTGCCACGGCAGTTATGGTCGAGGAGGATTGGATGCAACCCGGTTACGTCGTGAACCCGTTCACCAACAAACCGTTCCAGCCCGTCGAAACCTACGCCGCGACGCCGGGGATCGGAACCTACGACTGGTACTCGGTCGACTTCGGCGGCAACGGTGCGCTAACGTATCCAGTCTATAATGCCTATCAGTTCGCGATCAACGTCGACGAATTCAGCCAGCAGTTCGGTTGGTGGAACTCGATCCCGATCAAGCCCTTCGCGACGATCACGAAGACGACGATGAAGGGCTGCTCGTGAGGCACGCACAGCGCGGCCAGGCGCTGGTCGAGACCGTCATCGCTTTGCCGCTCTTTTTGCTCGCGATGTTCGCCATGATTTGGGCCGTGCAGTCGAGCGTGCTCGCAGAACGCGTGCAACTCGGCGTACGCTATGCCGGCGTCATCGGCTCAAAGAGCCAGCCGTATCTCGACTACAGCCTATATACAGTGTACGGGAACCTCAACGGACTGAGCCAGGTCGCCACGCAGCCGTGCTTCGCGCCCACGAGCGACGTGCTCTTAGGACACGGCCCGTATCTCGATCCCGCGGGTAAGGCAACGGCGCCCTTCTGGCAGCCTGCGGCCGGAACGACGAACGGAACTTGCAACGGCCCGAGCAATCCCAACCTGGTCGCCATCACGGACTCGAACCTGAGCAAGACCGCGTTGCTGCTGCACGACGCCTCGTCGCTGTCCACGGCGCTCAACGTACCGGGCTATCTCTCAGGCGCGCTCGGCTCGACGACGCGGCTCTCGGCATCGCAGAACTTCTTTCGCAGCGCAGATCTCGGCGATATGATTCACTGCTATGCTGCCGTCGGGGCCGCCGTCAGCGCTTCGCTGACGCCCGCAA
>JAABUQ010006626.1_pt1 | contig 17395 bp, 12 predicted proteins | sample 5560001 | NCBI WGS metagenome assembly JAABUQ01 (sample SAMN10711888, study PRJNA513371) | rock metagenome | isolation source: Antarctica rocks | place: Antarctica: Victoria Land, Finger Mt nord | collected 2015-12-18
GGATTGAGGCATCGAAAGAGTGGTGAGCCGCACAGGACTTGAACCTGTAACCCGCTGATTAAGAGTTGCCTTATGGAACGTTTTTTGTGTTGCGTGATCTTCCCGAAAGCCTTGTATAGCAAGGAAGATATCGCCGCCCTATTCATAGTGTTGCAGGGCGTTCTTCGCTGTTAGGCATCAAAATAGGCATCATTTCGCCGCCTCTATCGTGGTCTGGTAGGATGGCAAGAAATCCGCTCCGATTGCAGCGCAGTGCGTCGTCAGGGTTGACGAACGAACACTGTGAATGTATAGTGCTATCGAGCTGAGGCGCGGCACGCCAGGTGTCCGGAAACTCGCATCGCTAGTGCCCCCCCTTCAGTGGAAAAAATGCTGGCCCCCCGTTCATGTGACGGGCGCCCTTGCCAAATCGTTGGACAAGTTCCTAACGGTGGCAGGGTGTGGTTATGGCGAGTGTTGCAGACAATCGAATTGGTGTGAGGCCCAGAGCGGCCCTGCGGTTTCTCCGACAACAAGGAGAAACCTCGGGGCCGCTTTTCGTCTTTCTGAATGGGAGGTGATTCGAACCTCATCCATCAATGTGCCGGTTCCAGCGCGGCAGTTTCTGAGGCCGACCGCACTGGACCGGAAGACCGACAGGCAATTACACCTATCCGGGGCATCATACCCCGAAAGGACGAAAACAGCATGGAAGCGATACCCACGGCGTCCCATGTACCTCTGCTGCTACGCGATCGCGAAGTGGCGCAGATGCTCAACGTCTCAAAGTCCAAAGCGTATTTGCTGATGGTGAGTGGCGAAGTGCCCGGCGTGATGAGGCTCGGACGCTGCCTCCGCGTGCACCGCCCGACGCTGGAAAAGTGGATTGCTGAACGCGCGAACATCGGTGGTGCGCTGTGACGGCGACCACCGAGGCAACGCCTTTCACCCTGCCGGTGCGACCGAACGCCATACCTGCCGCATTGCGCGCGCGTCCGCAATGGGTCGCGTGGCAATGGGAACGTCGCGAAGAGAAGTGGACGAAGGTTCCAGTCAACGCGCGTACCGGCAGCAGAGCGGAGAGCGATAACCCCGCGACATGGACGGACTTCGAGACCGCGCAAAACTATGCCGCGACCCGCACGAACATCGCGGGCATTGGCTACGTCTTCAGTGCCGATGATCCACACACCGGGATTGACTTCGATACCTGCCGTGACCCGGAGACCGGCGAACTGGATGCATGGGCAGCGGCTGCGCTCGCCGGTTTCGACTCGTATGCGGAAGTCTCGCCGTCCGGCACGGGCATCAAGGCCTTCGTGCAGGCGACATTGCCCGACCACGGTATCCGTCGCAAGCGTCCCGATGGCATTCCGGGTGGCATGGTAGAGATGTATGACACCGGCCGGTTCTTCACCGCAACCGGGCATCATGTACGCGACACTCCCGCAACGATCCACGACGCACAGGAGGCCGTCAACGCCCTCTATGCCCGTCTGACAAGCACAAAGGCAAGGGACGATGCAGCACTCTCATCAGGGATGCGGAAGGCTGATGACAAGCAGGCGACGCGCGACACGTTGACCGACGATGAACTGATCGCCCGCGCCTCGCGCGCGACGAACGGCGCGAAGTTCACCGAACTGTGGATGGGCAGCACCGTCGGCTATGCCTCGCACAGTGAAGCGGATAGCGCGCTCTGCTCGCTGCTCGCCTTCTACACCGGCCCGGACGCGGCCCGCATTGACCGGCTGTTTCGGGAGTCAAGGCTGATGCGCCCGAAATGGGATGAACGGCGCGGTGCCGAGACATACGGCGAAATGACTGTCGCGAAAGCCCTCAACGGTCGCACCGCGTTCTGGCAGCCCGGCGAACGGTATGCCGACGTTTGTGAACGCACGGGCGGGCGGGGCGGTGAGACGACAGCCGGTGAATCCGACGCAACGGCATGGACACCGCCGACCGCTCCGTACCCGGAACCGCTGGCATCGGAAGCATTCTACGGGCTACCGGGGAAGATCGTGCGGGTCATCGAACCGCACACGGAGAGCGACCCCGCCGCACTTCTGCTTCAGTTGCTCGTCGGCGCGGGAAACCTGATTGGACGCACCCCAACCCTGATGATGGACGGCGCGGCACACCACCCCAATCTCTTCGCCGTCCTGGTCGGTACGACATCGAAGGCGCGCAAGGGCACCTCGTGGCGGCAGATTCGGCGTCTCCTGGCAATGGTTGATCCTGCATGGGCGGACAAGCGCATTACCGGCGGGTTGAGCAGTGGCGAGGGACTGATTGAAGCCGTGGCCGATCCACCGCCGGACGATAACCCGCCGCCTGAACCGATAGACAAGCGGCTGATGATACAAGTCGGTGAATTCGCCAGCGTGCTGGCCGTGCAGGGGCGCGAAGGGAACACCCTCTCCGCCGTCCTACGGGATGCGTGGGATGGCGATACCCTCACAGTGCTCAACCGTAAGGCGAACAAGTTGCGTGCCACCTCCCCACATATCAGCATGGTCGCCCACGTCACGCGCGATGAATTGTTGCGGATGCTCCAGACGACCGAGGCGGCGAACGGCTATGCCAACCGTTTCCTGTGGGGGGCAGTCAGGCGACGGAAGTTACTGCCGCGCGGCGGCAATCTCACCGATGCAATGCTGCTCCCGCTCGCGGACCGACTGAAGGACGCGGTGTTGAAGGCTCGCCAGACGCGACACATCACCCTGACTGAGCAGGCGTGGGAACTGTGGGACGACATCTACGCGGAACTCTCGCAGGAACAAGCGGGATTACTGGGCGCGATCACTGCGCGTGCGGAACCTCTCGTATTGCGGCTGGCGATGATCTATGCGCTCATGGATAGCACCGCAGAAATTGATGTGCCGCACCTCATGGCGGGATGTGCCGTCTGGGAGTATTGCCAGCAATCCGCTGCGTGGATCTTCGGTGATCGCCTCGGCGACCCCGATGGCGATGTGCTGCTATCGCACCTGCGGCAACGACCGGAGGGCATTACCCGCACGGAGATTCACGGCCTCTTTGGTCGGAACCGATCCGCCGCGCAAGTGAATCGCGCGCTCACGGCTTTGGAGGAAAAGAATCTCGCGCGCCGGGTGGAAGAGGTTCCCGACAGCAACCGGCGGCAACGCACCGAACGGTGGTACGCCGTTACTTCGGAGGGCAGATAGATGGGACTGATGGACATGGTTCGGGCACATGCGCGCAGTCACGAAACCGGAGACCGTGCTGCAGAAAGCACGGGCACGACGAATGAACGAAGTACGAATTGGTACGAATTAGATTCATCTGCACTAACCGATTCGTACCAATTCGTACTTCGTAAGGGAACAATGCTCCCTCTTCCTGAATCACAGTGCAAACAAGAGCGGGTAAGGGAAGACAAAGCGGTTGCCGACGATCCTCCGACCGATGATTCGCCTTCCGAGATCGTCCCCGTCATACGAGGGACGAATTGGTACGAATCAGCGGCGGCGGAAGCGGCGGTTGCCACGTTGCGCTTCTGGTACGGCAGAGGCATGCTCGATACCCTGCCCGCATGCATCCCCGGCTTCGCGGGTGAACTCGCGCGCTATAGCGACCGCGCCCGCTTGATCGGGCTGGTGAAGGCGATCCTCGATTCGGTGCCGGGGAGCCTGACGGCACAGGAGCGGGCCGTGCAGTTTGTGACGGTACTCGCGCCGCTCATCGAAGGCGGTACGGCATGGTTCGGGCCGGTAGACGAAAGTGAGAACTGACACAATGCAGGAAAATCGGACACTTTCAGCGAAACAACGCAGGGCAATTGCCGCACTGTTGACCGAACCGGACATGACCGCCGTCGCGAAAGCCGCCGGGGTGAGCCGCGACACCCTCTATCGCTGGCTCGCGGTACCGGCGTTCCAAGCCGCAGTGCGGGATGCCGAGGCGAGCGCGATTGCCGCCGTCTCACGGTCGCTCGTGCGCCTTGCGGAGCGGGCCGCTGCCACGCTTGACGGGGCGATGACCGATCCGGCGGCGGCAAGTAGCACGAAGGTGCGTGCCGCCGATATTGTCCTCGCACGGTTGCTGCAAGTGCGCGAACTGGTGACACTGGAAATGCGCGTCGCGGAACTGGAAGCGCGCTATGCCGCCGATGCGGGGAGGGATGGGCGGTGAAGATTGCCGGGCGGCTTGCCCGCTTGGAGGTGCGCCATACGCCTTCGCCGCGCGCCTACCCTACGATTGATATTGACGAGCCACATGAGGACCAAGAGGATGCGCTATGCGACTAGCGGGCCGCCTCGATGCCCTTGCCCGCCGCCTGCCCGATGAGCCGATGGACGGCGAGGACGCCATCAACCGGGCCATCTTCGCCCTCGAAAGGCGCGAGTTGGAGGCGGCACGCGCGGCGGCACCGCCCGTCGATTATGACGCCTACACGCGCGAGTTTGACCGTCTGCTACGCGACGAGCCGGACTTCTGGGAGGAATATCAGGCGGCTTTTACCGCGCTGTGGGAACAGGAAGAACATGAGTGCGGGCCGTGGATGACGATACCGGGACACAGGCGGATACGGGAGCGGGCGTACGCGCGGTTACGGGCGCAGGTGACGGGAGGACGCGATGCGACTGAGTCAACGGCTTGATGCCCTCGGACGGCGGCTCCCACCGCAGAGGGCGGTGCTCGATGAGGACGCGGCGATGCGGCGGCTGTGCGAAACGTTGGAAGGACACGCGCCCATCCCGGAGGGCGAAGAGTACGCCGGTGTCGATGCGCGGATGGATGCTGCCCTCGACCGCCTGCATGTCGCCGGGGTGGGCATCCCGGCGGGGCCGAACACGTCGCCGATGGAGCGATTAGCGGCAGTGTACGGCATGTCGTCGCGGGAGTTTCAGGACGCACTACGCGAGAGGGCAGGGCAATGAGGGGATTGCGGCGACGAATCGAGCGATTGGGGCAGCATGCGGGCGGCACGACCTGCCCCGAATGTGGCAACATCCCCGGCGCGCCCGTCGTGTTCACCATCGACACGACGCCCGCCCCCGAACGCACCATGCCCGCGCAACGATGCTCGCGCTGCGGTGCAATCCACTGGTTCACGATAGAGATTGACTCTGTGAGCGGCATCCCCGAAGGGGGCAACGCAGGAGAAGTCGGATGAAGCGCATCGAAACTCGCCTGGCACTGCTCGAACAACGTCGGCAACCGGCTGCGGCTGGCGACGCACCGGAAGTGGCGGCGACGCGCGAACGCCTGGCGGATCGAGCCGCGTGGTTCCATGCCGCCCCGCCCGCCGTGCAGGAGTATTTCACGACAATCATCGCATCGTGCGGCCCGTGGCGAGACGAGAGCGCCGATGAAGTCCGCACGATCGTGTCACGCCGAGTGAAGGAGACACATCCGCTCTTCTGGCCGCTCACGGACATCGTGGCGTTCGCCTATGGGTGGCGCGGGGGTATCGGCCTCGCGGACGTGCAGGTGCGGCTGCTCGATCGCGCCCGCTACCGCCTCGAAGGGCACATCGTGCAAGTCGAGTGCAACGGTTCCATCGGCCCCGCCTCGCGCGAGCGGACGTATGCGCGCATGTTCGGCGCTGAGTATAACCGGGCGGCGCTTTCCGTGCCCGTCGGCGCGATTCCGACGGCGCTCCTGCCATTGTGGCATGCAAGCGGTGCGCGCGACGCGGAAACGCTCGCCTTGATGGGCATCTTCGCGGCGGAACGCGCATTGTTGGCGACGGATGGAGCGAAACGGGGGGAACGGACACCATGAGGCGCATGGAAAGCCGGGTAGTCGCGCTTGAACAGCGCCCGCGCCCGCCCTGTCCGCACTGCGCCGATTGGTTGGCGACGGTTGTGGTGGATGGGGCGGACGCGCCGCTGCCCTATCCCACCGTCTGCCCATCGTGCGGGCGGCGGTGGCGGCGGGGCACGACGTCGCCGTCGCGTGCGCCTCCTCCTTCATGCCAACCGTGGAACGGCTTGGCTTCCACGCCTTTCCCGCAGGCTTCGATAGTCGCGGACGCCCGCTGCATGACCTCTTCCCCGGCGTTCTCAGAATGATGGCTGCCGTGAGGTATTGGGCGTTGCCGAACCTCCACGTCGGCGTGTTAGCAGTGATGATGGTGCCCGATCTGCTCACCATCGCCCGCGAGTGGCAGCCGGACCTCATCGTGCGCGACGCCAACGAGTACGGCGGCTGCGTCGCTGCCGACGTACTCGGCATCCCCCACGCCAGCGTCCGCACTGGCTCCGTCTCCTCACAGTACGAACTGAGGCATCTCGTCGCGGAGCCGCTGGCGCGTCTGCGCGAGTTGAATGGGCTGCCGCCTGACCCCGATGTGGCGATGCCCTTCCGCTACCTCCACCTCGCCGCCGAGCCGCCGCGCTTCCGCTTGGCGGGGGAGCCCGTCGCGCCGACCGGCCATCCGCTGCGACCGGTGAACTTCGAGTCCGGGGATGAGGAACTCCCCGCCTGGGCCGCGGACCTGCCCGATCGCCCAACGATCTACGCGACCCTCGGCACTGAGGCCAGCCGCAGCCCCGCCGCACGCACGCTCTTCCCGGCGATGCTCGCCGCCTTGTGCGACGAGCCGGTCAATGTGATCCTCACGGTCGGGCGGGACAACGATCCGGCGGACGTCGGGCCGCAACCGGGGAACGTGCATATCGAGCGGTTCATCCCGCAGAGCGCGCTCCTGCCGCACTGCGACCTGGTGGTGCATCAGGGGGGCTTCAGCACCGTGACGGGGACGCTGAACGCGGGGTTGCCGATGGTCGTCATCCCAATCAGCGCCGACCAGCCGTACAACGCGGCGTGCTGCGCCGCGCTCGGGGTGGGGGTGGTGATCGAGCCGGGAGAGCGGAGCGCAGAGGCGATCCGGGCGGCGGTGCGCGCGGTGATGGACAACCCATCATACCGGCAGGAAGGCGAGCACGTGCGCGATGAGATGGCGGCGTTGCCGGGGCCGGAATATGCCGTAGAACTGCTCGAACAGCTGGCGGTCGAGAAGCGACCGCTGCTCACGGAATGAGGAGGTAGTCGTTTTGCGAAGGAGAACGACGTGGTGTCTCAGAAGTCAGCGCGGGGCAGCACACGCTCACCTGTTATCGGCCCGAGCGATGGAAAGGAACGGATCCTAGTCGGTGAGGAAGGTCGATTAGGTTGGACGATCAGTTCGATTTCGCTCGGCGGTCTGCAGAGCTAAAACATTATCTACGATCATTTCTAGCTGCTGATTGCGTTCTGTGAACTTGGCTGGTCTACCTATTACTGCACCGGTAGTCGTAAGGAGATAGTTGAATCGCCATTCTCCGGTCGCCTCCATTTCGAACTGGACGTTCGTTGCGCCTAACCTTTCTTTTAGGCTCATCGCCTTTTCGAGAGCAGGCGCAATACGCTCGGCCTGCAGGGATGACGTGAGCAGGTCGGCATCCGCAGTACGGGCAATCAAATCCACGATGGGGCTGCCAGGGACCCTAATGATATAGGTTTGCGGACGATTCTTAGGTATCGCTAGTTTCGTCATCCCTGCAACTGCGGACTTTATTAGCGAATAGAGTTTTGCTAAGTCGTTGCCGATCTCGCGCGATAATGGCACTGAGGCCTGTTCGACCGCCGACTTACCGATTCTGGACCACAGGTAAAGGCCAATCGCTCCAAAAGAGATGATCAGTTGTGGGTCAGCAAGGAGAGATTTGCGGAAGTACGTCTCGTAGGTGAACTCCGCGTCCCCCTTCAGCGTCTCTAAGAATACTGTGTAGTCCTCGGGCGTCGCAAAGTTCGCGGGATCAATGGATACGACAAACCCGTCATCGAAATCTTCGTTTGAAACCGAGAAGGGACGCTGATCCGTCGGGCTCCACTGCATCCAGGCTGTCGTGCCGTCCGGCAACGCAATTTCAACGGGATCATCAAACAACTCTTGTGTTGCGACGACGCGCCACTCGCCGTCGTCCGTAGGCTCCAACGTTGCATCAGTGACTTTACCCATAGGTGGGAATGTCGGGTCATGCTCTACGCCGATACTTACCGCATATTCACCATTTATAGAAGAGGCCAGGCCTTCCAATGCGCCTTTGGTGATGATGGTGTTGTGCCTATCCCGGTGCGATGACGCAACCGTCTTTCGAATCGAGTGAATACTCATCTCTCCTCCTTATGCTGACGTTTCCGCAGTTCGGTGGCCAAGACCCCTTACTCCCAGGTCTTATTCTTGAAACCAAGGCTCGTGGCATTCTCTGAGATAGCACGCCTGATTTGCTCAGAGACGCCTGCGGGGAACTCGGCATTGATTTCCACGCTGACATTCACGGTGGCCTGCGGATCACTGGCGAGCAGGCTAATGATCTCCTCCGCGATTTCCACAAGCCGCATCTTCGCCGCTGAGGCATTGACGTCGGCGGTGCCGATGAAGGAGTGCGCCTTCGGTGTACCGTCGGTTATCAACGTAGCGGTCGTCGGCGATTGACCTGTCGAAGTGACTGATGCTCCACCGATCACCGGTCCGTCCATGGGGGCAGGAACAGGGTCGGAAATTGCCGACGTTGCAACGGACTGTGCCGCCTCATAGCGCTGGGCCGTTTCCGGCTCGATCAGCAGGAGGGTGTCATCGAGCTGAATATTGGCGTCACCGAGCTTGAAGCCGATGAACTTCTCCGCATCATGCCCGTAGGCCGTGCCGAAGAAATCTCGGGTGGCTGCGCCGCTGGCGATCGCTTGTTCCAGCACATGCCGGCTCTTCAGGCGCGGCAAGTAGAGGTACCGCAGGGTATCCTCCCAGAAGGTCTGCGCGCCGATCGCGGGCTTGTCTTCCTTCCAGTACAGCGCCTTAAGGTTGGTTCGCAGGTGGATCGGCGACCAGGTGGTGATCACCAGTTCGTTCTCTATGCACACGCGTTCCACCTCGCCGCCGAGCGCGGAGCCGCCGGTGTTCAGGGGGAATGCCTCGACTACGGGCTTAGGGTCGGTGGCCGCGTGTTGCACGGGGCAGAGGAGCCACTTGTAGCACTCGCGCGCCGCCCGTGGGAGTACCTCCTCGGCGGTCTGGAGTTCTTTCTCCGCTTGCCGCCTCTGGAGTTGGTCGATGTTCAGACGCCCATCCCTGACATCCTCGACGATGGATCCCCAAGCCAGCGCAACCCGGATGCAATCGCGCAGACGAGCGAGCGAGCCGTGATCCGGGGCGAGGAAGAGGAGCCGGTTGCCCCGATACCGGGGCTTGCCACCGTTGTTGCGGACGTAATCCAGGACGGCATCGAATGCCGGGCGGGACTCCTCGCGGGAGTAGAATTGCTCGGGAGGGAGGATGACGAGGCGTAGCCCGCTGTCATCCGGCACGTCGGCGTGGGGCGTGAGGAGGTGGACGCCATCGAAGAATGCGGCGACACCGGATAGCCGTCTGAGTACTTCCACCAGCTTGCCACGCACTTCGTTCTTGTCGCCGAACCGATTCTTCCTGTCCTCCATCTCGCGGCGGAGGTTGGCGCGGGTGTCGAACCAGAACCGTGTCGTGTCCAGTGCCTTGTCGCCGGAACTATTGAGATAGTGGAGCCGGTCGGCGAGGCGACTGAGCGCATCGGCATAGACAGAAGACGTCTGGCCGGGTTGGAGGCAGCCCAGGAGGATTCGCCCACGGTCGATGCCGCGAATCCCGGGCTTGGTCGACACCGACGAGGGCGCGCCGCCGAGGAAGATCGTACGCGCCACGCGACGGGCGGCCTTCACGGCCCCGAATCGCGGCTCTTTATTCTCCAACTCGGTCGTCTCCGCCCGGTCGCCATCGATATCCTTCTCCACAACAGGATCCCACCCGGGCGGGAGATAGTATGTCAATTCGTTGCGGGCGCCGCCGTCGTACAGCGGCAAGCTCCCCGGCATGATCATGAGATCCCGGTTGTCATCCTGCCACAACCGATAGATGACCTTCGCCATCAGCTTGAGCACGCCACGGGTGCGCTGGAAGCCCTCGATCGTCGTCCAGTCCTCGTAGAGTCGGTCGAAGATCTCGGGGTGGATCGGGTAGGCCTGCAGCAATCGGTCGTAGTAGCGCGCCTCCTGGGTCTCGCTCGGTAGCCTGGCGCCTTCGTCCACGTACGTATCGGCGAAGGCGCGGCAGACCGCCGCGCGGGCTTGCTCGTCGCGCACGGGCTCGAAGAGGCGGCGGCGCACGATCTCGAAGGACTCCTCGGTTGCGACGGGCTTCCAGAGGGCCTGGACGCGGGCGAAGGCCTTCTCCAGTGCACGGAGGGCCATCACGCCGCGCTGGCTGCCCGCCTCCACATCCGATTCCGGCAATGAGGCGAGGAGGACGGCATTGTGAACGGGCTTGCAGGCCTCGGTGAGCGCCTGGATGAATGACAGATTGCTGTCGAAACTGCCGCCGCTGAGCGTTCGGCCTTCCGGGAACTGCCGGATGTACGCGAGCAACTCATCGATCAATATCACGCAGGGCGCGTAGTACTCGAGGAGGGTCTGCAGCTTCTCCTTGCCGGGCGACGTACCGGTGGCATCGGCCTCCCGCACGAGGGAGAAACCCTCTTCCCTACCGAGTTGCCAAGCGAGTTCGCCCCAGAGCGTGCAGACGCGCTGGGCACCGTGCTGCCACGGCTGGCCGGGCGCGTGGGCGTTTCCGTCCAGCACGGCGACGCGCGCCCGCGGCACGTCCAGCATCCCGGACCGGTCGAGCACGGCCGGTATCCCGGCAAGGTCGTCCAGCGCGCATTGCCGCGTGGCGAGGTGATAGACCGCAAGCAGGGTGTGCGTCTTGCCGCCGCCGAAGGCCGTCTGGAGTTGGATGACGGGATCGCCGCCCATGCCGTTCAGCCGCTGCGCCACCTGGGTGATCAGCAGCCCCATCCCTTCGGTGATGAAGGTGCGCTGGAAGAACGCGACGGGATCCTGATACTCCCGTGTGGCCCGGCCCCCGCGCACGGCGGTGAGGTCGGCGGCAAACTCCGCCTGCTGGAACGTGCCTTCGAGTACGTCGACGTGGGGCACTGCTACTTCTCGCCAGGGCTTCATCGGTTCTTACTCCAGTCGCATGGCGGGTCACTCGAACAGGATGCCTTGCTTTTCGATTGGTGCCGCACTGGCGACAGCCTCGATGCCGGTCCAACTGGTGATGAGTTCGTTATAGGAACGAGCATCCTCGGCCCAACCTTGGCGCTCGCAGAGGGTATAGAGGCGGTAGGCGAGCTGGCGAGTTGCCTCGCCCTTGCCGGTCACGGCGGCGAGCAGGCGGCCGGCGTCTGTTTCCCCTCCCTGCTTCAGGACGCGGATGAGATGATGCAGCGTTTCCCAGACCGGATTGCGCGTATCCGTCTGCGGGTTCCAATCAGAAGGATATTCTGACCACTTGCGAAGGCGAACGATGCCGCCGCCCGATTCGATCACGCCTGCGTCACGCACGCCATCCACGCTGGTGCCCTTGGCTCGGGAAAGTGTTTCGGCGTAGCCGAAACGGCCCTCGGACCAGCCGTGCTGCTCGAACCAGTGGAGGCAAAACTGGGTGTCTGGATCGAAGTCGTCCTCGGCGAGGAAGCGGTTGATTAGCTGAAGGGCGGTACGGACATTCATAGATGTACCGTCGGCCTCCAGTACGGCGGCATACTTGGAGAAGACCGCCATACCCGGCCCGATGATTGCCTGAGAAAGATCCACTGGCGCGACGGGCGAGCGGTCGCCGCCAATACCCATAGTCATCTCATCAAGAGCCTCAGGCAATACAGTGTTCAACTCGCGCAGGAACTCACGGCGGGAGACGGTAGATGCATCCATTGGGCGCTTGCGGCAGACGAGGATGATACTCGAAGCAAGAGCATTGGAATTATTTGCTATGGAACGCCCAATTTTCTCAGTGCGCATAGGCCAAGTGCCCGTGACTTGGAGTCCGGCACGGCTTACTGCTTCGAGAAAAGTCTCCCACCCGGCAGACGATGTCCCTGAAAGCAAATTCGTCTCGGATTGCTTGAAGGCATAGTAGATCGTAATGGGTACGGCCGGATGTGCTTGCTCAACAAGACGATGCATCGCTTGCGTCATACCGGCAAGGAAAAACAATTCAGCTTGCTCTTTGCTACTATGACGGAAGGGTGTGGCGATCAACTCTTCTGCCTTGGGTACGGCAAGCGTGGCGAAGAGGTCTGGGAAGACTGGTCTTAGTGAGCGGCGCAGCCAGACGTAAAAGAAGTCCGATAAGTCGGCGTAGCCAATGTTATCGTAGTAAGGCGGATCGGTAGAAATAATCTTTCGCGCAGACATCTCCTGGGTACTAGCATCCAATTGATGAGCGGATCCTTCTGGCCTTTGCGAAACAAACTCGCTGAGGACGTCACCCACCCATTCAACACCCCCAGCCCAATTCCCACTCATCTTCGCAAGCGGATTAACTTCTATATAGTCCCAAGACATTGGAACGGCTTGTCTAGCGAAGATCTGGCCAACACTTCCACCCTTCATATTCCAATGGCAAATAGTGTTGTTGTAACTCGCAAGCCTACTTAATGCGCATCCGAGATAGACTGAAACAGCCTGGGCATAAGCGGTGGCACCGTTGCCTCCAAGTGCAAGGCCCTTATCATCATCGGGCATCCCGGCTGCCCGCGCGTCACGTTTTACGCGCTCCCGCGCTTCCTGAATCAGATCGGAAAAGGTGGTCAACGCCACAAGTTGACGAGGGGTAAAGAGGTCGCGCCATTTCGTCATTCCATATTCTTGGACGCGAAATCCGAGAGCCCTCTTAGGCAATTCAGTTTCTGGCACATTCTGCGGCTGTATGCTAAGCGCGATTTCTTCCATCTCAGGTGTCGGTGCAAGGTAGACACGCCCGCGTGCGCTCTCAGCGACGATCGCCATCAGCCGTGCACCCATACGCCCCGCCTTTGCCTCCGCACGTAAATATTCGAAGGGAATCGGCACTCCCGACATCAGACAAACGAAGTTACTACCGCTGCTTCCTGCCTTAGTACCGCGCTTCGCAGCCTCGTAATCTTTGGGCTCGCCTCCATTCACTGACAAGCGGTAGGTACCACCTTCAATTATCGGCTCAATGTAAATCTCTTTGCCTTTCTTGATAGAAAGCATGAAGGTAGACGCAAGCGGAACGTCGATGTCTGAGAAGGCAGGATTGGGGCTTTTCACCGTGCGCGCCCAAATCCACGCGATCACAGTGAGTTTCTGGCCAACGAGGGACTTTAGGTCAGGTCGTTCACGGGCCATTTCCGCCGTAATCTCAACGGGTGGATATAGTTGACTCATAAGCTTCTCGGCCTGTTCGCCCAGCCAGTCCCCATAACGCCGGACGTCTTCTGCTAAGCCGGTTGCGCCCAACCATGCGCTCGAAAAGTCGAATTTCGCACCCCGATTGTCAGGCGGCAGCGGCCCCACCGGAGGGCGCCCGGCGAACTTTTGTGGAATCTCGATCATCGCCTTATTGATGAGTACAGCTACGGGGTTTAGATCCGAAGCATAGGATTCTAACCCCAGCCGCTGTGCCTCCAGTGGAATCGCACCGCCGCCGGCGAAGGGGTCGTGCAGAGCGGGCAGTTGCTCTGGGTTGAACAAGTTGGCAGCTTGCGGGTGATCCTTATTAAGGTCACAAACTTCGCGCCAAGAGCGGCGAATCTCGACGCGAGCGCGCTCCAACACCTCCTCATTTGAGGTGTTTTCCCACAACACGAGATCCTCAATAATTTTGAAGAGCTGCTTCCGCCGTATGGCGGCCTCCTTCTTGTTAACCCCGAACCTAAACCCGCCCCCTTGCTGATAGCCAGGGTCGTTCACGAGTTGGGAGAAAATTACCGCCCGTGCTGCTGCAAGCGGTCGACGTGCCCACCAATAATGCAATGTCTGAGGATGACCGCGTCGCGGCACAGCCTTTTCTTCCTGCGCTGCAATATTGATTGCATCCAACGGCAGAGCAACTTCAATGAGCTTGCGAGGGATTTTGACGGGGTAGGTCATTGGGCGCGATCTCCTTTGGCGATCAGGGCTCTCAAATCGTAGTTCACGGATGCGACGCCCCACCCGGGCTCGGCCTCGAAGGGGGTACGCACGTAATATGGTCCCTCGATCGCATCATCCTCCCCAACGAGCACAATGGCGAGCAGGAACTTGTCGGCCTGATTGAGGGCATAGAGTATCTCATTGCGCGTGATCGTCACGGTGGTGGCGCCCCTCACCCTTCCCTTGACTTCGATATGGCGAGGCTCGGGCAGCTTATCGGCCACGGCGGGAGGATAGGCGGTGATGTCCCAGCCGCACTTCTGTGCGGAGACATCGTCCACGCGGCAGCCGCTGGCTTCCTCGACCCGGCGCACCGCTTCCATCGCGAGCCGCTCGATGCGGGCACGGGCGGCGGCATCGGCGGAGAAGGCGAGGCCATCCTCGGCTGGCGATTCCCCGCGCAGGCGGCGGAGCAACCCGGCGGGTACGACCAGCGCGCCGCCGAGGGGCACGGGGGTGGCTGAGGTGACATGGCGCATAGCCATCAGTTCCTTCTTGCGACTCTCGAGGCGAGCCTCGAGGTCGGCGACCGTGCGGCGCGCATTCTCGAGGTTGAGTCGCACGTCCTTGCCCGCTTCCTGATCGTCCTTGAGCTTGAGCCACCGGTCGGACCAGAAGGCGATTTCCTTAGTGAGTCGCTCGTGGACGGCGGCGAGCGTCTTGTCCACATGCGCGACGCGGCGCCCGGCGACTTCCCGGAAATGCTCCGGCACGAGCGTGGCGGCGGCCAGGGCGAGGGCGCGCTGTTCCTGGTCTCCGCGAATCCAGGGCGCGGTGAGGAGGTCCGCAAGCAAGTCCCGATCGGTGAGCGCGAGGGGTTCCAAGTCGAGATGCGGCGCCCAACCGGCGAACGCGGCCGATCCGTCGGGCGCGACCCGGACGAACTGCAGGCGCTTGGAGAGCACCTGACCGTCGCCCGATCGAATGTCGTGCGTGAGCAGGAAGAGGAGATGCGGCTCGTCGCCGTCGTCGGTCGGGTCCACCAGGATTGTGCCCTGACGCAGCAGATTGCCGTGCCTTTCCAGTAGCAAGTCGCTCACGGCAAGCATCAGCGGATGGCCCGGATGAAGCATGGCGGCGAAGGGCGCGCCCGGCTTGTCGAGCGGCCGGACGGCGTCTTTGGTGAAGCAGACGCGCTCGCAGCGCTTGAGCACGGGGGCCAGTTCGCGGCGGTTGCGGCCCGTGATGAGGCGATCGCGCTCGTGGATGATGGCCGGGACATGGGTGATCTCGTAGCGTGAGGCTTCGCGGGGGTGCATGATCCCGCCCAGTGCCGCGAACGCCTTCAGGAAGAACGCGCGCACGAAGTAGGGCTGGAGGCGGCGGGCCTCCGCTTTCTCCATCTCCTCCCGCACGGCGAAGAGGCGCTCGGCGTTCATGGATTCCTGGGCCAGGGCGTTGCGATCCAGGATGGCGCGCAGGTGGTCGCGATCGAGGGCGCTCTCGACCCGCTGACCGAGCCGGGCGCGCACGTCCGGCTGGTCGCCGTAGCGGATCGCCTGCAGGAGCAGGTCCTTGAGGCTGGTATTCTCGAAGACCTCCCCGAGGATGTCGAAGATCCGGCCCTTGAGGGCGTCGCTCTCGACCCGCAGTTTCTCCAGCAGCCGGAAATAGACATCGCCTTCGCGGGTTTCCTTGGCGACGAGATTCCAGAGGTGGCAGACCTCCTGCTGGCCGATCCGGTGGATGCGCCCGAAGCGCTGTTCGAGACGGTTCGGATTCCACGGCAGATCGTAATTCACCATCAGGTTGGCATTCTGGAGGTTCACGCCCTCCCCGGCGGCGTCGGTGGCGACGAGGACGCGCACCTCGGGGTCGGAGCGGAAGAGTGCCTGGATGCGGCGGCGCTCGTCGCGGTGGATGCCGCCATGGATGGTGACGACGGCGTCGGCATTGCCGAGCACCCCGGCGATCTTCTGGTGGAGGTAGTTCAGCGTGTCGCGGTGCTCGGAGAAGACGATGAGCTTGCGCTGGCGGCCGCCGGCATCGCGCATGGCCGGGTCGTTCTGCAGGATGCGCGAGAGTTCGTCCCACTTGCGGTCCCGTCCGGAGGCGACGACGGCTTTGGCCTGCTGCTCGAGCCGTTCGAGGATGCGGATTTCCTGCTCGAGCTCCGCGCTCGTGCGGGCGGCGGTGGCCCGGTCCACCAGCGTCTCCTCGAGATTCTCCTGCTCCTCGGCGTTGAGGTCGTCGTCGTCCTCGGGGACGGACGCGAGAGTCTCGGCGAGGAGTTGCGACCCGCGCATGCCCATCTCCTCCTCGCGGAGGCGGCGTCCGAGCCGCTCCTTGCGGCGTCTGAGCGACTGGAAGATGGCCTCGGGGCTGGAAGCGAGGCGGCGCTGCAGGGCGGTGAGGGCGAAGCCGACCGAGCCCTTGCGCGCGCCTTCGAGCTGGTCGGCCTTGCCCATCTCGGTCTGCACATACTGGGTCACGGCCTCGTAGAGGGCGGCTTCGAGGTCGGAGAGGGCGTAGTTCATGGTGTACGCCCTGCGCTCGGGGAAGAGGGGCGTGCCGTCGAACTTCACCATCTCCTCTTTGACCATGCGGCGCATGAGGTCGGAGCAATCGACCCGGTGGACCCCGTCGCGAAACCGGCCGTAGAAACGGTCGGAGTCGAGCAGGGAAAGGAACAGCTGGAAATCCTCCTCCTTGCCGTTGTGGGGCGTGGCGGTCATCAGCAGCAGGTGCCGCGTGTGCTGGCCGATCTTCTCCGCAAAGATAAAGCGCCGGGTCCGCTCGATTTTCTGGCCGTAGAAGTGGGCGGAGAGCTTGTGGGCCTCATCGAACACGACCAGGTCCCACGCGGCGAGGCAGATTTTTTCCTGGGCCTGCTCGTTGCGCGAGATTTGGTCCAGGCGGACAATTAGGTGGTCGTGGTCCTCGTAGGGGTTGCCGCCGGACGAGGCGGCTTCGAGTTCCCGGGAGAAGATGCGGAACTCCAGCCCGAACTTCTCGAACAGCTCGTCCCGCCACTGCTCCACGAGGCTTCCGGGCGCGACGATGAGGATGCGGCGCGCGTCGGCCCGCATGAGCAACTCGCGGATATAGAGGCCGGCCATGATGGTCTTGCCCGCGCCCGGATCGTCGGCGAGGACGTAGCGCAAGGGCTGGCGCGGCAGCATCGACTCATAGACCGCGGTGATCTGGTGGGGGAGCGGGTCGACGTTCGACGTGTGGACGGCCATCATGGGATCGAAGAGGAAGGCGAGGTCGATCCGCTTCGCCTCGACGGCGAGCTTGAAGTCCTCGCCGTCGCCATCGAAGGCCCAGGGGCGCTCCTGTGTGGCGAGCGCGATTGTCGCCTCGTCCGCCCGCCCGAGCAGGCGGTCCCGCAGGGTGCCGTCGGGCGTCTTGTAGATGACCTGGACCGCACCCTCGGCGATCGGCACCACCGCGACAATCGTGGCGACCGCAGCGGGCTCGAGGCCAGTGA
>JAABUQ010006628.1_pt1 | contig 17393 bp, 17 predicted proteins | sample 5560001 | NCBI WGS metagenome assembly JAABUQ01 (sample SAMN10711888, study PRJNA513371) | rock metagenome | isolation source: Antarctica rocks | place: Antarctica: Victoria Land, Finger Mt nord | collected 2015-12-18
GGCGTAGACGCTCTCGACGTCCCCGATTAGCATCAGCAGCGCCGCGAAGCTATGTACCCCGCCCGACATCATCATCCCGCCGGCGGCGCTACGCGCATCGAGGAACCACGGCCGATCCTCGACAAGCGAGCGCGTCAGGTAGCACTCGCGCGTCAATTGGACCAGGGCGGGTCTGCCGATCTCGCCGTCAGTGAGGAGATCCCGTAGCTTATTGTAGAGTAGGCTGAACTGTTCGTTCTCCGCGATCATCAGCACGACACCCGCGCGCTCGGCCGCCGCGATCATGGCGTCGGCCTCCTGCAAGGTCGTGGCGATCGGCTTCTCGCACAACACATGCTTGCCCGCCTCAGCTGCCGCCACAGCGACAGGGGCGTGGAGATGGTGCGGCAGGCAGATAGCGACCGCGTCCACGTCGGGATCGTCCAGGGCTTGCCGGTAGTCGGTCGCAACGCGCACGCCCGAGGCCACCCTGAACTCTGCTCCGAGTGTCCGAGCGCGGGCCTCGTCCGCGTCTATCGCCCAGCGCACCGCTGCCGCTCTCCCGCCATCGTATTCCGCTGCCGCTCTCCCGCCATCGTATTCCGCTGCCGCTCTCCTGCCATCGTATTCCGCTGCCGCTCTCCCCAGGTGTGTTCGCTCGCGTGGGTAGTGGGTAGCACGCCGGGCCATGCGCGGCCCGGCGCTGGTTAACCATTCAGAACGCGCGGCGTCGCCAGCGGTTGCGTCGCGTGCTTTGCGCTATCCGTTATCCGTTATCCGTCGATGGTTTACATCGACTTATTCAACCCGTTGCGAAGTCGTCGTGCCCCCCGCGATCACCAAGATGCGATCGCTGACGGTCAGCACCTCGGGCAGGTCGGAGGAGATCAGCAGAATCGCCATCCCCCTCCGCAGCCAGCCGCGCGATGATCCCGTGTACCTGCGCCTGTGTGCGCCTGCGGCGATGGCGTGCCGCCTTGCCCGTGCCTTCTTCGCGCTCGTCCGCGACCGTGACGCGGCCGCGCTCGACGGGTGGCTCGATGAGGCGGCGCGGAGCGACCTGCCCGAGATGGGAGGGTTCGCGCTAGGGATACGGCGCGACCGCGCGGCGGTGGACGCTGGGCTGACGCTCGACTGGAGCCAGGGACAGACCGAGGGGTTCGTGAACAAGCTCAATAGATGCTCAAGCGCCAAATGTTCGGCCGCGCGGGTATCGACTCGCTGCGCGAGCGGATGCTGGACGGAGGGTAAAGCATCAAATGTGGGCATGAGCCGTTTCTCAGTGCCGAATACACTCTTGTCCGTTATCCTTTCAGTCCTGTCAGGGCGATCCCTTGGATGAGTGATTAGGTATGCCAACTGCCTGCTCCATCGAGGCGCGCAGCCGCAGCCTCATCGGCGATGATAGTTAAGCGCGGCGCCAGGCGCAGCAACGAGCACGGGGCGTCTTCGTCGATCGGCCCTTGCACGGCGCGGGCAATCGCCTCCGCTTTAGTCGCGCCTGCGGCGAGCAGAAGGATATGACGCGCGCGCAGTGTCGCGTCGACGCCCATGGTGAGCCCACGCGTGGGTACTTGGATGTCGGGCGGCCAATACGCGGCGTTGCTTCGCACTGTCGAGGGCGCCAATGTCACGACGCGACTCGGCGCGTCGCGGGTCGCGCCCGGCTCGTTGAACCCGAAGTGTCCATTGGCGCCGATGCTCTGGATGACCAGGTCGACGCCGCCCATCTGCTCGATCGTCGCGTCGAATCGGCGGCACTCGTTGCCCAGATCGGCTGCGTTGCCTGACATGCGGATGGCAGAGTAAACCGATACCCCGAGGGGGTCCAGCACCTCATGGCGCAACCAGCCGAACAGGCTGATCGGATCGTCCGCCCCGATGCCGGCGTATTCCTCGGATGAGACGAACCGCGCCGGCGACAGGTTGGTCTGTCCTCGGGCGTGCCACTCACGAACGGTACGATAGAGGCCGGCGGTCGTGCGGCCGGTGGTCAGGCTGATCACTGCGTCGGGACGCTGCTGCAGCGTCTCAACAAAGCAGTGGAGGCCCCAGGCACACAGCTCCTCGTCGGTGCGCGCCACGATCACTTGAATGGCAGGCGGCCGCATCTGCCGCAGGCTCATGCGCTGCTTCCCCTTCCTCAGCGTTTCACAGGCGCGCGAACGTGCTGCTCAGGAGCTGTGTCTGCCCCGTGCGTATGGCCGCCCGCGCCGCCTCAACGATCTCCACGACGTGCCGGGCCTGCTCACCCGTCGCTCGCGGCGCGCGATCCTCCCGAATCGCGGCGACCAAGTCCATGATGTCCACGTAGATGTGCGGTTCCTCAATCCCCAGGTGGCTGCCCGTCAGATATGGCTGCTCGACTAGCGCGGTGGCGTACGTCCGGGACGACGAACCCGCCTGCATCTCGAAGGCCACCGGGTACCCGCTCGCCATCTCGACATCGGTAATCTCCAGCCGGCCCGCGGCCCCATACAGGCCCATGCCGCCCCAGGGAATACGCGCGCTTCCCCAGCAGTTCGCGCCCACGGCCATGCCCAGCACGCCCGAGGCGAACTCTAGCGAGACCAGGTTGTTGTCCTCCACGTCCACGGGGATGGTCGCCCCCTTCCACGTCTGCTCGGCGGCGCCGGTGGTCGCCAGGGCGGTGACTCGCCGGACGGGGCCGAGCACGCTGGTCATGAGCTGCAAGGCATACACCGTGACGTCGGGGAGCGGGCCCGCGCCCGGCCGGTAGTACCAACTCGGATCGATCTCGGCCAGCGCACCCGTCCCCTCACGGATTGGCTCGTGTTCGTGGCCAAAGCCTAGGGTGTACGTGTAGGCAACGTAGACATGCCCCAACTGGCCCTCTGAGACGATGGCGCGCATCTCGCGCGTGGTGGAGCACAGGTCATAACCGGGCGCGGCGGCCAGCTTCACCCCCGCTCGGTCGCGCGCCGCCAGCAAGGTGTCCGCCTCGGTCAGCGTCGTGGTCATCGTCTTCTGCACGTAGACGTGCTTACCGGCGCCGATGGCGGCCATAGCGTTCGCGAAGTGGTAAGGGATCGGAGTCGCCACGATGACCAGGTCGAGGTCGACTGCCTCCAGCATCGCCTCGATGGTCGTGAAGTGCGCCGGCACGCCGAAGCGCTCGGCGCTCTGTCGAGCCCGCTCTTCCACCGCGTCGACGACGGCGGCTAACCGCACGCTCGCGCGCGCGTCGGACTGGCTCAGGTGGGGCAGGATGCCCCGCTGCGACACGCTGCCGCACCCGACCAACCCCGCTCTCACGGCATCTCCCATCACAGGTATCCTTATCCTTCCCTATTCCTTTGTGCCGATAGCAATCGCACGGCCCTCATGGGACGACCGCGCCGCCGCCTCGATGATCTTCAGCGTATGGATGGCCTGCTCCACGCCGAGCACGGGCTCCGTTCCCGTCAGGACACAGTCGACCAGGTGCTCCACGCCGAGCAGGTGGTCGGGCCCGGCCAGCCGCGCGTGGGGGACTTCCGTCCGCTCCCACGTTCCATCGGGCCGCAGAACCTCGACCGGCGCCGCCACGTCGAGCAGATTCAGTGCGATTGTGCCCTCGAGGCCCAGGAGTTCCAGTTGTGGCGCGCGCGTACCCTGAACGATGTTGCTGGCCTCGACCGAGGCAAGCCGCCCATCACCGAAGTCCAGGATGAGATGCCAATTGTCGTCAACCTCGATCGGGACCCACGTCCCGCGCGCCGGGCCATCCGCCACGGCGAACCCCTGCTGGGCGCGCGCTGTCATGGCCGTGACGCGCTTGGCTGGGCCGAGCAGCCCGATTAGCGCGTGGAGCGGGTAGACCCCCATATCGAGCGCGGGTCCCGCGCCCGCCGCGAAGAAGGGGCTCGGGTCCGAGGTGTAGCCCGCCCAGGGCGGGACCCCACCGTGACCCTGGCCGCGCGCCGAGTAGACCAGGCCGATCGCGCCTTCTTGCAGCAGCGCGCGCGCGTGGCGCACCTGAGGGAAGAGCATCACGCAGGGCGCGCACACCGCTATGAGCCCTTGCCGTCGCGCTTCGTCCTGGATCTGCCTGGCCTCGACGACGGTCGATGCTACAGGTTTCTCGCTGTAGACGTGCTTGCCCGCGTGCAAGCAGGCGAGCGTCGACTCAGCGTGCAGGTGGATGGGCGTGAGGTTGGCTACCGCGTCGGCCTCGCTCTCGGCCAGCATGCGGCGGTAATCGGTATACCAGGCGCGCACGCCATACTGCTCGGCCACGCGCCGGACGCGGGGTTCGGTTCGTCCACACACCGCCACCAGGTCGACGCGATCGGCCAAACGATGAAGCTCGGGCAGGTAATCACGCTGCGCCACGTCGCCACAGCCCAGGATGGCCAGCTTGAGTCGCGTCATCCTTTAAGTCCCGTCATGGTGATCCCCTGGACAAAATACCGCTGAGTCATGAAGAACAAGGCCACGAGCGGTAACATGCTCAGAGTCGCGGCCGCCATGAGCAGCGGCCAGTCGGTGGTGCGCTGGGCCCGGAAGGCGAACAAACCCAACGTGAGCGGATATTGATTGGGATCGGACAGGTAGACCAGAGGCCCGAAGAAGCCCTGCCACGTCCACACAAACGTGAAGACAGCCACGACGATCAGCGCGGGGCGCACCAGCGGCAGCATGATGCGCCAGAAGATGAGGAACTCACCCGCCCCGTCGACCTTGGCCGCTTCGGACAACTCCCAGGGGAGGCCCATGAAGAACTGACGCAGCATAAAAATGAAGAGGCCGCTCACGCCGGGAACGGCGCCCACGAAGGCGGGCGCGATGAGGGGCGCGTACCCTCCCAACAGGCCCAAGTACCGGAACATCACGTAGGTCGGGATGAACGTGATGATCCAGGGGATCATCAGGGTGGCAATGGTGACGCCGAAGAGTAGGTTCCGTCCTGGGAAGCGCAAGCGCGCGAAGCCGTACCCGCCGGCCACGCACGAGAGCACGGTGCCGATGGTGACGGCGCCCGCATAGACGATGCTGTTCCACAGGAAGCGCAGGAAGGGGAAGCCGGGGTAGTTGAGCACGTCGCCGATGTTGTTCCACTGCAGTGTGTGCGGCCACCATACGATCGGCTGTGCAAAGATTTCACCCATGCTTTTGAAGCCCGAAATGACCATCCAGTAGATTGGCCCCATGAAGATGACCGCGACGATGGCTAACAGGGCGTGCCGCGCTAGGGGCGCCAGGAGTCGGTGCAGGCGGACGTGGTTGGCCGGTCGTACCCGCGCCGAGTGTAGGGAGCGCGGGTCGCGGACGCGGGGACCGTGGACGTGGGATGGTTGTGCCATCGGTACTCTCCTTTCTTCACCTACGCGCCGCGCTGCTCACCCTCGTAGTAGACCCAGGCCCGCGAGGTGCGGAAGATGACTGCTGTGATCGACACCACGACCAGGAACAGCGCCATGGACAGGGCCGAGGCGTAGCCCATCTGGAAGTACTGGAACGCGCTGCGGTAGATCAGGATCATGAACATGAGCGTGGACCCCAGTGGGTCGCCGTTGTTGCCCCCGATCGTGATGGCCTGGTCGAAAACCTGGAACGACGAGATGACACCCATCACCAGGTTGAACAGGACCACCGGGCTCAACAAGGGCAGTATGACGTTCCACAAACGTTGCCAGGGCCCCGCGCCATCGATTACGGCCGCCTCGAGCAGGCTCTGCGGGACCTCCTGCAGACCGGCCAGGAAGATAATCGTCGCCGTCCCGGCGCCCCAGAGGCTGAGCATAATCAGCGCCGGCTTGGACCACGCGGGGTCGACGAACCATCCCGGCGTCGGCAGGCCGATACCGCGCAGCAGGACGTTGACCAGCCCGTTGTTCGGGTCGAGCAACATCACAAAGATGATGGTGCTGACGACGGGCGGGGCGAGCGCGGGCAGGTAAAACAGCGCGCGATAGACGCCGACGCCGCGCGCCCGCAGGTTCAGGGTCAGGGCCAGCAGCAGCGAGATGATCAGCCCCAGGGGCACCGAGATAAGTGCGTAGTAGGCGCTGTTACCCACCCCCGTCCAGAAATCGTTGTCGGAGGTGAACATGGTGACGTAATTCTGCAGGCCGACCCAATGGGGGGGCTGGATGATATTGTAGTCGGTGAAAGACAGATAGACGCTGGCGAGGACGGGATAGGCGGTGAAGATGATGAGGCCGAGCACGCACGGTAGGACGAACAGGACACCGGCCCACGCCTCCCTGCGCCTCATGATGCCCCACCCCGCTCGCTGTCTCCGGCGTTGCGCGACGGCCATGACACATACCTCCCAGGCAGCAGCGGGAACGACCCTGCGGCTCGTCCCCGCATACAGACAATGCAGTGCGGCCTTACGCCGACTGCAGCGTCTTCTTGAGCATGGCCTGGCAGGCCTGCTGCGCCTCGGCCAACCCTTGCTTCGGCTTGACCACCTTGTTCATGATGCGGTCGCTGGCCCGCTTGAGTTGATCGTTGGCGAAGCTTTGGATCGGCGAGTTCCACATGGGGATCGAGATGTCAAGCTGGTGATAGTAGAACTGCATAGCGTCCGCAGCGAACGCACGGCCCTGCTTCTGCACCGCCACACTCGGTAACAGCGTGGGTACCGTCTTGTTAGCCGGCATATCGGGGACGCTCGCGAACCACGATTTGATCCCGACGCTGCCCAGGTAGTCGAGCCAACCGAAAGCCGCCTCTTTGTTGCGCGTTCCCTTGGGGATCACCAACCAGTTCGGCCAGAACCCGGCGGTCGTCCTCTTCCCGCCCGGACCGACGGGAAACTGGGCGAAGTTGAACCGGTGGAACGTGGGCGCGACTGTATAGAAGTCACCAAGATACCAGCTGCCCTGCTGGACAATGGCCATCTTGCCAGCGGGGAAGGCGCCCGGTCGATTGGTCTTGGGGTCCACGTAGGCATTCCACCACGCGGAGCGGTTGACGGCCTGCAGATCGCCCTTATACTCCTCGTTGAGCCATGACACCATGTACTCGAATAGGGCCACGTTGGGCTCGGAGTCGATTGTGTACGCACGCTTGTGGGCGTCATAGATCTGACCACCGTTGAGCGCGGACCAAACATACATCATGACCTCTGGCTCCTCGCCCAACATGGGAATCTTGCCGGCTGTCACGAGGGTATTCCCCTTCCACTGCGTGAACTCTTTGGAGAGCTTGCGCAGCTCATCCCACGTCTTGGGGAATTTATCTCGCTCGGTGGGAATACCCTTTTTCGCGAACCAATCCACGTTGTACCAGAAAGCGGTGGAGCCGGCGGTCGCGGGCAAGCCCCACGTCTTGCCCCCGAACTGGCAGCTCTCCAGCACCGCGGCAGGCCAATCCTTTACCCGCGACTTCGCTGAGTGCGCCATGAGGTCGTCTATGGACTCGGCCGCGCCCTGCGCGCCTAGCGTGACCGGGCTATTCCAAAAGATGGTCGCGTCGGGGGGATTGCCGGCGGCTATGCGCGCGAGTAGCACAGTCAGGAAGTCTTGTGTCCCTGACCCGCAGGTGATTTTGTTGAAGCGCACGTTCGGGTGTAGCTTCGTGTAGGCGTCCTGAACCTGGCCCAATGTCTCGCAATAAGAGGAGGAACCACCGGGAGTCCAGAAGGTCAACGTGGTCGTGTCCTGCGGCGCGGCGAACGCCTCGATGGGGAGGCCGGAGGCCAGTGCCCCGGCGGCGGCCAGGGCGCCACTCTGATAGAGGAAGCGGCGCCGTGATAATGTTCCGTGAGACATGTTTCGTTTCCTTCATTCCAATCAAGTCCATCAGGGTCGTGGCCCACGCGGTCGATTGAGAACTTTGGAACTTTGGAACGGGGCCTCATAGGCAACGGTTCGGTCCCAAAGCTCCCATCGTAGCTTGTGGCGTGACATCCTGTCCATGTGATAGACCGCGAGCGTGTCCGTGTGATAGACACGCTCGCGTGTGCGTGCTACGACGGGCGGTCGATGCACCGTCATTCGTGTTGGTTCCACCTCCTCCGCTATCGCGCCGGCGTTGGCGCATGACTCAAGCGATCGCGACAGAAAGCAAGCGCCTCCGGCACGAGGGACTCCGTCAGATGCTCGACGATCAACGCGCCGTCGAAACCCACCGACGCTAGCCCATGGAGCGCCGCTTCGGCGTCCAGGTCGCCCCAGCCCAGCGGCCGCCATTGCGCCTCACCGTCCACGTAGCGCACGTCGTCAGCGTGCGCCAGGGCGATGCGTCCACGCAGCGTATCCAGTGCCTCGGCAGTCACGGCCCGGTTGTGCGGTAGTGTCGCGGGCGTGACCAGCCCGGCCGGGTCAAAGACAAACGCGAGCGCGGGCGAGCCGACCTCGTTGGAGAGTCGGTGGGCCGCGCCGGCCGAGTCGACGACGCTGTTGACGTATGGCTCGTAGGCCAGCAGCATGCCCGCGCGCTCGCACAGCGCGGTCACTCGTGTGGTGACCTCGACCAGCTCCGCCCAGGCCTCGGGGGTGTGGTTGTGCGGATGGTCGCTCCACGAGTCGTGCGGATCATATGAGCCACATTCGGTCACGACCACGCGTGTGCCTAGTTCGGGAGCCAGATGAATGAACCGCTCGAAGCGTCGCTGGTTGGCGCTCCTCCGCTCTCGATTGGGGTCGAGCAGGTTTGTGTAGGCGGCCAGCGCCGCTATCGTCACGCCGGTGCGCTCGTATGCCTGGCGCACGCGGGCCCGATCCACCGCGCTCTCTTCCAGGTCGAGCCCCGCCCAATCGGTTCGGAGTTGCACCACCTCGACGCCGGCGGCGCGCGTGCGCTCGGCCACCTCTTCGACCGACGCGCCGCCGATCGTGTTCGAGAAAACGCCGATCTTCATCGCTCAATCACCTCGCGTGCCCCTTGTCTGATCGCGCCATCGCCCGTATCGCCACTCCCTCCGAGCGTGGCCCCGTCGACGGCCACGCCGTTGACGATGGGCCAGGGGAAGGTGGAGCGGATGTCCACGCGCCGCCCGCTCCGTGCCGCCTCCAACGCGGCCAGCATGATCTCCAGCGTGTGGTAGGCGTGCTCGACCGTCATGAGCGGCTTCGCGCCCTCGGCGAGGCACCGCGCCAGATAGGAGGCCCCGCACTGCCAGGTGTATCCTTGCTGATCCGTCGCGCGCCTCTCCCAGGTCTCCCGCTCGACCGTCCGCACGTCGATACCGCGCGGCGCCCAGTCGTAGCCCAGCCAGTTGATGACGCCGCGCGTCCCACAGAGCTCGATGGTGGAGTGCTCGTCGTAGACACCCCGATGGCTGCTCGGATACATGGGATAGGCGTAGCCCGTCTGGATGACCGCGTAGACCCCAGACCCGAAGTCGAGCAGGAGCATCGTGTTATCGTCGGCCTCCACCGCGATCTCCGTACCGCCGACGATGCGGCGGGGGACCGCGACGCCGGAGAGCGCGACGACGCCTTTAGCTGGACCAAGCAGACCCGTGAGCGTGGCGACGTTGTAGACGCCGAGATCGAAGAGTGAGCCACCCCCCGCCTGGTAGAACCACGGCTCGTGCGGTCCGCCGCTGCCATAGCGCCCTCGCGCCGCCGTTATGACGCCGAGCTCACCGGCCGCGATGGCCTCGGCGGCCGCGCGGAAGGTTGGGCTGAGCACCGCGTTGGGCGCGGCGCAGAGCGTGAGGCCGCGGCGCGCTGCTTCCTCCAGCAGCTCATCGGCCGCCGCGAGCGTCGTGGCGAGAGGCTTCTCACAGAACACATGGCGGCCCGCCCGGAGCGCCTTGAGATTGAGCGGCGCGTGCAGGCGCATAGGTGTCAGGTTGATCAGCAACTCGAAATCCGCGCGCGCCAAGAAGGTATCCATATCGGTGTGCCAGGAGGGGATGTCGTGGCGTCGTGCGGTCTGTCGCACGCGCTCTTCCACCACATCGCACACGGCCACGAGCTCCACATAGGGGCTGGCCGCGAGATCCGGCAAGTACTTGTCGCTCACGCTCCCACAGCCGAGCACCCCAACGCGCGTCCTACCCATTCCCATTCATCGACCCCTATCCGCCGCTCGACACGACGCCGCACCCCAATGGTTTGACAGTTGCCCCGCCTCTTATGTTATAAATTGTCGTAATAGTGTTCGAGTGTGTAATCACTGTAACAATAACGGTCGTAGATGTCAACAGCCCGGCGCGCGGTGGCGCGGTGGCGCGGTGTTGTCTCACGCGGCGCTGTCGGCACCGGCCAGACCGCGCGTCATGGCCCTGATATACGCAGCATTGCAGCCGCAACAGCCGCCGAGATAGCCGATCCCTTCGTTCCGCGCCACGCGGGCGAAGTCGTGGAATGCCCGCCGCGCCACCTGGATCGTTTCCAGGTCGCCAGGGAACTGCGGCAGCCGGGTGAAGTGTTCGACCTCGTCGCTGGTGTGGAATGCCGCCGGCTGCGCGATGATCCTCGCGTCGCCGTCGACGGCCGCGCGCATCTCGCGCAGCAGTGGCCGCATGCGCGCGGGTTCCTGCTCGCAGTTCGCGCCGACCAGCAGCGCCCCACCCTCCACCATGGCGCGCGCGCTCGGCGGCCGAGTAGCTATCGCTACAGCGCGTGATAGGGGGGCGGAAGCTCATCGTCGTCATGATTGGCAGGCCGCTCACGCGGGCACACTCCAGCGCGTTCCAAAGAACGTGAGCGCCTGCAAGACCTGCGCGCAGGCGTCCAGGAACTCTTGGTGCAACTCGTGCAGCGCGTCGGGCCGCTCGATGGCGATTTCGGGGGTGAACTGTCCGCTCCCACGCGCCGTGCCCATGGTCTCGCGCTCCCCGCCACTATCGACGTAGCAGCGCCGCTCCAACTCGAGTAGGTATCCGCCGTCGCTGAGCACGACGCCGTGCTCGAGCAGGGTTGTAATAGGTCCTAGCCATCGTTCCCTGTCCCCTTTCCTTGTAGTTCTCATAGCGCTCTCGTGGCCTGTAGCCGCCATGTCGCGGCGGCCCCGATGAGCCCTGCGTCGGCACCGAGTGCGGCCTGGATGATGGGCAGGTCGCGCGTGGCCTCGGCCCAGATATGCCGCCGCGCCGCGGCGAGGAAGCTTGTCCAGTACAGTCCGCCCGCGACGCCGAGCCCCCCACCGACCACCACCGCCTCCGGGTCCAGCACATTGACCAGGAAGCCGACGCCGACACCGAGCGCCTCGCCCGCGCTCCGTACCACCCGGACGGCCACCGGGTCGCCCGCGGCTGCGGCCGCCGCCACGTCCTCGCCGCTGGTCGCCCCGCCCGGCCGCTCACGGTTGTAGCGCGCCGTGAGTGCCGGCCCGGCGGCGATATCCTCCAATACTGGATGTGATTCCGCCCCACACTGCACGCAGACAGTACTAAACGGCGCGCTGGCCAGGATTAGGGCATTGCCGCGCGCGCCAGCGTAGGGACGCCCGTCCCGCACCAGGCAGGAACTGATGCCTGTGCCCACGGTCACGTACGCGAACGTACCGAACACCCGCCCGACGCCGAAGACTGCTTCGGCGCGGGCGGCGGCCCGGACATCCGACTCCACCACGGTCGGCGCCAGGTGGGCGAAATCGTCGCTCAGCGAGCGGCCGCGCCAGGCAATCGTGTGCGCGCTGGTGATGATACCTGCTGGGTCGACAAGTTCCGCCACCCCCACGCCGATGCCGTTGACCGTCACGCCGCGCGCCGCGCTCTCCGCGCTCAGATCCTCCGCGAGGTTCAGCGCGTCGGCCAGGACGGCCGCGCCTCCACGCCGCGCGCCGGTCGGGATGACGCGCTGAATCAGGATGCTCCCAGAGGGGAAGGCGACGACGCCGGCGCGGATCTTGGTCCCGCCGATGTCTAATCCGACCACATGGACATCGCCGCCGGCTAACGAACGCGGCGACGGGCCGGGCGCCGTAGTCGCGGGTGTCGCCATCTACGTCGCCACCGATAGATAGCGGGGCGCCACGCCAAACATAAACTCGACGGGGCGATCCGACATGTTGTAGTACTGGTGCGGAACGCCTTCGGGGATGTAGAAGCCGTCGCGCGGCGCGAGTTCGAACCAGCGCTGCCCCTCGTTCTCGGGGACGCGCACATGGAGCGTCCCTTCGAGGAGGTAGAGGCTCTCGTCGCCCCCATGCGCCTGCGCGTCGGTGTGCTGTCCTGGGCGCAGGCAGACCTTGCCAACCGTGAGCTGCGCCGTCGACGCCCACAGGCCGACCAGGACGGTCTGAGCGCCTTCCAACCGCCAGAGGGCGTCGCCGTCGCGTAGGACGCGCATCGTGTCCCCCTGTCGGACGTCGAGGGCGGCCGCCGGCCAGCGTCCCAGCCAGTGGTCTTGCGTGTAGGTGATCGTCGTCAGGTTCTGGCGGGTACGGGCATAGGTCCCGGCGGCCCCCTGTGAGGGCGGCGGGGCGAACAACTCCAATATGCGCAGAGGTTCGGGACCGTCGACGAACACATGGTGCCAGGTGTCGCGGCCGAAGGAGACCGCTTCCCCCGTCGGGACGCGGTGGACCTCGCCGGTCTCGGGGTTGGCGATCACCATGGTCCCGCTCAGCACATACAAGACCTCGTCGGCCGCGAAGACGGTGCGGAACTCATCGGAGTGGCGGAACGCACCCCCTGGGGGCAAGCCGAAGACGAGTTGGTGGATCTTGTCGCTGGACACGTAGATCCAGTCGGCCACCTCGCCGGCGGCCGCGTCGCCCCACAGGTGGCGCGTCACGTCCGCGTAGGGGATGTGGGCCGGCCCCGCGAAGGTTGGCCGCGGGGACGGGCTATAGCCGCTCACGGTCATTCGTCCCTCCCCAGGTCATGCCGTAGATGCGCCGGGATGGACATGGTCTCCGCGGCGAACGAGAGCGGCACGAACGTGCTCTCGATCTCCTTGGCCTGCCCGTCGCGCCCGGACTCCTGCGCCTTGACCATGATCTCGAGCGCGTGGTATGCATGCGCGGGCTGCATCAGCGGCGGGGTCCCCGCATGGATACACTCGACCAGGTGGCGCAGCCCATCGGTCCAGACCCAACCCGCGTCGGTACCCTCGAAGATCTGCCACGCGCCGACCGTGTTCCGCCACAGCTCGTATCCTTTCGGCGCCCAATCTTCGCCGATGAGCTGGATCGTCCCCTCACTGCCGTACACCTCGAACCCCGGGCAGCGATACCGCTGCATGGTGAACCCGGTCGACACGACAGCGTATGTCCCGCCGCCAAAATCCATGAGCACATGCGCGTTGTCGTCCGCGACGACTCTGACCCGCTCCCCGTTGATCGTGCGCTCCGGGATGGTGACGCCGGCCATGGCTATGACCCGTTTGGCTGGCCCCAACAGACCCGTCAAGGAGACAATGTTGTAGACGCCGAGATCGAACAGCGCTCCGCCGCCTTGCTCGTAGTACCACTTTGTCCAACTCGGCCCGGCCCATCCATACAGGGCGCGCGCCGAGAGCGGGCGGCCAATATCGCCGTTCTGGATATGACGCCACACCGACTGGAAGGTGTTGCTGAGGATAACGTGCGGCGCGCACACGAGATATCCGGGGCTCCGCTTGGCCAGCGCCAGGATGTCGCGGGCCTCCGGGAGCGTCACGGCCATGGGCTTCTCGACCAGGACGTGCTTGCCTGCCTCGAGCGCCGCGCGCGTGATCGGCCCGTGCATGGGCATGGACGTTACGACGAGCGCGAGGTCTACCTCGTCCGCGGTGACGACCTCGCGGTAGTCGGCGGTGAGATTGGAGATCCCGAAGCGTTCCCGTACCACGTCACGTTGGGCCTTGTCCACGTCGCAGGCCATGGTCACCGTGGCAAGCCCGCGCGCGGCGAGTCGCTCGACCAGCGGCATGTACGCGCCCTGCATGACGCTACCACACCCGACGATGCCAATTTTCACCGGTTCTCTCACCGCGCCACCTTCCCTCTCTTGCATCAAACCGTTTGTTTCAATCTGTTACAATCGTGTTATCCTGTGGGAAAGATAAGGCTTTGTGCAACATGCTGTCAAGGCCCGGCATCGGTGCGACGGTGAACGCAGTCGAGGTGAGACCCGGCCCGTCGCCCCTCCCGCCTCGAGCGGATCAACAGAAGATGGGCCGCTTGAGGCGGGAAACGTCGCACCATCCGCGGGACAATATAGTCCGTGCCCATCCGCAGCGAGTTAGGGGAGCGTGAGACACCCTTGAGTTAATTGGAAGGCCAAGGATGCATGGGGTTTCCGTCCAACGCATACCTGTATCTGTATTCCAAAACCTCAGACGTGGCTCGACCCCATCTCGCGCGCTCTCAGGCTACGCCAGCGCCCATAGAGTTCGGCATACAGCGCCGCGTGGGCCTGCTGCGGCGCGCGCACCGGGCCGAGATGCGCGCCGCGCGCCACCGCGTCCCCAAGACCGCGATACAGACCTGTCGCGACCCCGGCGAGCATGGCCGCGCCAAGCGCGGTGACATCGGCCTCCGCAGCCGCCCGCACGGGTATGGACCACACGTCGGCCTTGAGGCCGTTCCAGAAGGGTCCGCGCGAGCCGCCGCCACCTGAACGCACCCCAGCGATAGGATGGCCGGCGACCCGGAATTGGTCAACCAACTCGCGCAAGGCGAACGTGAGTCCCTCATATACCGAGCGCGCCAAGCGCGCCGAGTCATGGGCGAGCGTGAGGCCGTGCCACACGCCGATGGCCGCAGCGTCGGTGCGTTCCCCCCCGCCCAGGTAGGGCAGCAACAGCGGCGTGTCGGTGGACGGAGGCGCCGAGGCCGCTAGTTCCTCCAGCCGCGCTACGTCACCACCCGCGAATACTCGCGCCGCCCACGCGAGTGTCGCGCCGGTCGCATTGAGGCCGGCATTGGCGAAGAGCAGTGCGGGGGCGAAATGCGCGTAGAGCGAGAGCGCTGGGTCAGTGTCCGGGTGGGCTATCGTCAGGTCCAGGCACGTCGAGGTCCCGCTCGTGTCCCCCAGCAGGCCCGGAGCAATGGCGCCGAGGCCAAGGTCGGCGCAGAAGTTGTCCGCCGCGCCCACGACAATGGGGAGGCCGGGGGGCAGGCCCGTGTCGGCAGCGCCGGCTCGTGTGAGGCGGCCCACCGACGCCGTCGCGTGTAGAATCGGTGGTAGGCGGAGCCAGGCGAGGTCGAGGGTCTCGACCCAGTCGTCGGCCCAGACGCGCGCGGTCAGGTCGTAGAGCAGCGTGCAGCCGGCGTGCGTCGCGTCTGTGCCCCATTCGCCCGTGAGGCGGCGCGCGACAAGATCGCGTGGCTGCGCCAGCCAGGGACGGCGCGCTCTCAGTTCAGGATGGTGTGCGCCGAGCCACATCGCTTTCGGCGCCGCGTGGAATGACGACGGTGCCATTCCTGCGCGGCGGCGCACGCGGATCGGGTCGAGAGTCGCGGAGAGGTAAGCGGCCTCGGCCGTCGCGCGGTTGTCCTGGTAGATGAGTCCGGGCGTGAACGGGGTCCCTCCATCATCGGTGAGCGTGATAGACGGGCACTGGCCGGTCAGTCCGATGCCCGCTACGGCACCCGTGGACGCGCCAAGCCGGCCGACGAGGTGGCGCAGGGCGACGACGGACGCCTCCGTCCACATCCTGGCATCTTGCTCCGCCCAGCCGGAGCCTGGATAGCGCACGGATAGGGGGACCGTGGCGGCGGCGACGCGCACGCCCGACGGCGTGAAGGCGCAGGCGTCGACGGCTGAGGTGCCCACGTCCAGGCCGACGAGCAACTCGTCGGTCACGTAAGCACGGGCTCTGTGGCGGTGGCCACACCGACGAGGCGGTGGGCGATGATCGTTCGTAGGTCGCGCGCGCGAAGCATCTCCAGGGCATGCGGATCGGCGCCGTCATTGGTCACGAGCGCGGTCAACCGTCCAAGCGGGCAGACTTGCGCGAAGGTGCGCACCCCGAGTTTGGAGCCGTCGGCCAGGACGTAGCTCTCCTCAGCGCGCTCCACGATAAGGCGATTGAGGTCGGCCTGCGCCGCGCTATAGTCGGTGACGCCGGTATCGGGATGTACGCCGCCCGCGCCGATAAAAGCTTTGGTCGCGAAGTAGCGGCCCAGGATCGCCTCGGCCAAAGGACCGACTTGCGCCAGATCGCTCGAATCGACCATGCCGCCAGTGCTGATCACCGTCACGCCGGGCTTGGCCCCCAGCAAACTGGCGATAGTGAGCGAGTAGGTGACGACGGTGATGCCCCGATTCGTGGGGATGTGGCGGGCGAACTGCGCCACGGTGGTGCCGGTACCCAGGAAAAGCACGTCGCGGGGCGCGATGAGAGTCGCGGCATGGTGCGCGATGGCGCGCTTCTCCGCCATATGCTGCAAGGCAAGCCCATGTGGCCCCAATTCGACGTCGAGCATCACATGCGCTGTGGCGCCACCGTGGCTACGCCGCAGGAAGCCATCCTCCTCCAGACGCTTGATGTCGCGGCGCACGGTCATGACCGACGTGCCCAGTTCGTCGGCAAGCTCTTGTAGGCGGACCGATCCCTGGGCGGCGATCCGATCGAGGATGTACAGCCGACGATCGACGGGCAAATGATGCGCCCCACCGCCGTCATCGCTCGGTGACGGCGCGCGGGATGCCGGCAGGTTGCCCTCTCGTTTGCTCATAGGCGGTGCGTTTGCTCCCTGCGGCTTACGGAGGCCTTCACGATCACGTACGCCAAGAGTGTCGATTTGTGACGCTATCGTTTACATGTGTTATAGCAGGGTAGGAGGAGGCGGGTCAATAACGGGCGTGGCCCCACGGAGTACGCGCCAGCGTGCCGTGCCGCCGGCCATTCTCATGGGGAACGTTGGTCTCCAGCCGACGGGTCGCCGCCCAGGCGCGCCAGACCGGACAACGCCGTGGCCGCGGCTCCGAACCAACTGGTAGCAGCACCCCCTGTTAGATATGAACAGGGGGTGCACATCCATCGCGGCAGAGGACGTTCGGGCGGCGCATGTTGACACCCCTTGACGATCATGTTATTATACCACAAGATCTCACAAGATTATTACCAGATATAACAAGAACGGATCGAGGGGGAGGCTGATTGATTCGCCATGTGATCGTCTTCAACGCGGGGGTGCCGGCCGAGCAGGTGCGCGCGATGGCGGAGCGCGGCCGACAAATCCTTGGTGCCGTACGCGGAGTCACCGATGTGCGCTTTGGGGTCGCGGTGGCAGAGAAGGCGCGCTATCGCTACATCTTCGACATCGGATTCGAGGACGAGTCGATCATCGATGCCTACCGCCAGGACCCGGCGCACGTCCGCTTCGCCGAGGAGGAGTTTCGGCTGCTGGCGCGTGACAGGATCACGACCGACTATAGGCTTGAATGAGGGGATGCATTAAGGTGCTCTCACCGCCAGCGACACGTAGTCACCGCTGACTGTAGGATTCCAGGTGAAATGCGCCATCCTCAGGTGTGAAGAGGGGCGCTGTTCCACGCGAGATGCGCGGATTGTCCCCGAAACCCTGCGCCGATCCACACGGATGGGGGGGATAGGTGGGGCGGGTTGGCG
>JAABUQ010006630.1_pt1 | contig 17390 bp, 22 predicted proteins | sample 5560001 | NCBI WGS metagenome assembly JAABUQ01 (sample SAMN10711888, study PRJNA513371) | rock metagenome | isolation source: Antarctica rocks | place: Antarctica: Victoria Land, Finger Mt nord | collected 2015-12-18
TGACGACGAGGTTCGGCGGCTGCAGCTCCGCCTCTATCGAGGCCGCCCCGCCACCTCCGTGTCGATGTCGAAGCGCAGCGCCGTCAGCCAGCCCGGCGGGTCTGGGACGATCTCGGCCATCGAGCGCGCGACCTCACGCCGCTCGCGATAGGCGCCGCGGCGGAAATCTCGAACTTTCACCGCGTCGCTTGCGTCCATGCCGCCGTACTTCGATCGCCATAATCGAAGCCAGTTGGAATGAATGCCGTGCTTTCTCGCGAGACGCCGTCGGCGTGCCGGCGTCCTGAGCCTAGCGGATCGCGACGATCTACGTTTCGGTGAACCAGGACTTCCGCACGTCCTACCTTTGCAGCCGAAAGGCCGGATTCCACACGAATCGTCTGAACGAAGAATATGGGCTGGATCAGGTACGATCCATTATGAGGTGTCCTCAGGAGTTTGCGACTACTCCGATCAAGTACCGTTTCTCGTTGCCTACCATGCGCGGGCTGACTGTATGCTGGGCCATATGTCAAAATCGCGCCTCCTTCACAACCGACTTAAAAGACGAGCCGGTCCCGCTGCACGTGAATGTTGAGCAGCATGCCCACCGCGGCAAAGTCGGTGAGGATCGCGGTGCCGCCGTACGAGACGAATGGAAGCGGGATCCCCGTGATCGGCATGATCCCGATCGTCATGCCGACGTTGATCGTGATGTGGAAGGCGAGCATTGCGATGAGTCCACCCGAGAGATAGAGCCCGAAGCGGTCGCGCGCCGAGTACATCGCACGGATCCCGCCGTAGAGCATCACGCCATAGAGCGCGAGGAGCGCGAGCGCGCCGACGAAGCCGAACTCCTCGCCGACGACCGTGAAGATGAAGTCGCGTGAATGTTCGGGCACGAAGTCGAGCTGCGTCTGCGTGCCGTGATACAGTCCTTTACCGAACAGCTCCCCGCTACCGACGGCGATCTTGGACTGCGCGAGATTCCAACCGGCGCCCTGCGGATCGGCGTGCGGGTGGAGGAAGACGAGCAGCCGGTTGCGCTGGAATGGCTTGAGCACGAAGTTCGTTCCGACGACGAGCGCGCCGATGGCGCCGATGGCCGCCGCGTAGACCGCGAAATACCACGCCCGCGCCACGCCGAAGAATAACTCGGCGCTCAGGATCGCGAAGAGCACGAGCGTCGTGCCGAGGTCCGGCTGCTTGAGGATCAGGAGCGCGGGCGCCCCGATCATCGCGATCGCCGTGATCGCCTCGCGCGGCCCGACCCGCGGGACGGACGCGAGATACGCCGCCGTGGCGATCGCGACGATGAGCTTCGCGGGCTCCGAGGGCTGGAACTGGATCGGGCCGATGTTGATCCAGCGCTGCGCACCGAGGGCGCTGCGCCCCCCGATCATCACGAGCCCGAGCAACGCGAAGTTCGCGAGGTAGAGCCCGCGCGCCCAACGCTGCAGGCGGTGATAATCCAGCGCCGCGAGCGCGGCCATCGCGACGATCCCGAGCCCGATGTAGATCACCTGCTTGTGCCACTCGCCCGCGCCGACCGTCGCGTGCAGGTCGGCCGAGCCGATCAGCACCGTGCCGAACGCGGCGAGCGCGATCGTCGCGGCGGCCATCAGCCAATTGAACGAATAGTACCAGGCGCGCTCCACGCGGCGCTATTCTACGGCTTGCGTCGCCGTTTCCGCCGCCGCGGGCTCGCCGCACCCGTGGAACCGGCCGCCGGAAGCGCCCCCGGCACGCCGCCCGCCGCTTCAGGGGGGATGCCCGCGTCCGAAGCGCCGTCGTCACCGTCGTCGGCGTCGTCGAGCGCTGCGCTCTCGTCTTCACCGTCGGAGTGCAACCCGAGCGATCCGGCGTCGAGCCCGAACCGGTCTGCGGCGACCACCCGCACCTCGCCATTGGCGACGTTCGCGAGCGTTGCGGCGACGGCAACGTCGCTCTCGGCACGCGGCCGCCCCGACCCGTCACGCTCGTCGACGGCCGGTCGTGCCGCGGCGACGGTCGGCACGCCGTACTGCGGCGCAATCGGCGCGGCGGCCACGGGGCCGGGGCCGTCGATCATACACAACGGCTCGGCCGGCGCGAGATCGGCCTCGTCCTCGAAGCCGCCGTCCTCATACCCGGCTCCGAACGGCTCCGGCGTTTGCGCGGGCCGCGGAGGTCCCCCCGGGGCCGCAGGCACGCGTTCAGCCTGTGGCCCCGGGGGGACCTCCGCGGCCGTCAGGGACATCGAAGGGGCGGACGCGGGCGCAGAGCCCGGCGCGTTCCCGGCAGGCTGGGGCCGCTCCGCCGGTCTTGCAGGCTGAAAGCGTGCCTGCGGGACCGGCGGAGCGGCCGCAGCCGTCGCCACTGCGGAAAGCGAACCGGAACCAGACGCCGCGACGGCGAGGCCACGGTCGCGAACGGCGATGATCGGGATCGAGGCGAGCATCGCAACTTCGTTCTCGCGATGTTCGAACGTGAGGTCGGCGTGCGCGGAATCGATCTCGACGTACTTCGAGATGACGGCGAGGATGTCGGCGCGGAGCGCATCGACGACCTCGGGCGCGAGCGCGAGATGATCGGAGAGCAGCACGAGCCGCAGGCGGTCGCGCGCGGTGTCGCTCGAGGATTTCTCGGGCGCGAACATCTTCTTGAGGAAATCGAGCATTAGGGGCGGCTTCCGAAGAGTGCTCCGATGAGCGCGAAGAACGAGTTGCTCACGGGCTTGGGCGGCGCGACGGGAGCGGCGGGCCCGACGCCCGCGAGCTTCGCCGCGATCGCGCGATAGGCGGCACCGGTCTCGGAGGCGGCGTCTAGGGCGATCGGTTCGCCCCGATTCGTCGCGATGATGACGCCCGGCTCGTCGACCACGACGCCCAGGAGCGGCAGGCGCAGGATCGCATCGACGTCGTCGACCGAGAGCATCTTGCCGCGCTTGACGAGGGCGGGCCGGATGCGATTGATGACGAGCTCGGGGCGCCACGACGTGGGGAGCAGGCCAACGACGCGGTCGGCGTCGCGCACGGCCGAGACCTCGGGCGTGCAGACGACGATCGCGTGGTCGGCGGCGGCGACCGCGCTCTTGAAGCCCGTCTCGATGCCGGCGGGGCAGTCGATGAGGATGAAGTCGAATCGGTCGCGGAGCTGATCGACGATCGCGGCGAGCGCGCCCGCCGGGACGTCTTCCTTCTCGCGTGTCTGCGCAGCGGCGAGGAGCGACATGCCGTCCTGGCGCTTGTCGCGGACGAGCGCGTCGTCGAGCGTCGCGCGCTCCTCGATGACGTCGAGAAGGTGGTGACGGACGCGACTCTCAAGGCCGAGGACCAAATCGAGGTTCCGCAGCCCGATGTCGGCGTCGACGAGCGCCACCCGCTTGCCGAGCGCGGCGAGCGCCGTACCGACGTTCGCGGTCGTGGTGGTCTTGCCGACGCCGCCCTTGCCGCTCGTGATCACGATCGCGCGGCCGCGCGGTCTCGCGGCGGTCGAAGCTTCGGGCTCTGCATCCGCGGCTGGCATCATCGCTGCTACTTCCACATCGTCATGAAGCGGCCGAGCAAGCTCGGCGCATCGAGGTTGGTGAACGGAACCTGCTCGCCGTCGAGGCGGCGCGCGATCTTGTCGTAGATCGCGGCGAGGCGTTTGGTCGGATCGAGCGCGATCGGCTCGCCGCGATTGGTGGTATCGATGACGTCCTCGTCGTCGGGGACGACCCCGAGGAGCTCGACCGCGAGCACGTCGCAGACGTCCTCGACCGAGAGCATGTCCCCGGATTTCACCATCTCGGGCCGCACGCGGTTGACGATCAGGCGAATCGGCATCTTCTCGGCGGCGAGCTTTCCGATGACGCGATCGGCATCGCGGATCGCGCTGACCTCGGGGGTCGTCACGACAATCGCCTCCTGCGCGGAGGCCAGGGCCGTGCGGAAGCCGTGCTCGATACCGGCCGGGCAGTCGATGAGGACGACGTCGGCCGTCTCGGCGAGCTCGTTCGTCACGGCCAGGAGCTGCTCGCCCCCGATCGCTTCCTTCTCGCGCGTCTGCGCGGCGGGCAAGATGCTGAGGTTCTCGAGCCGCTTGTCGCGGATGAGCGCGGACTTGAGCGAGCAGCGACCCTCGATGACCTCCACGAGATCGAAGACGATCCGCTTCTCGACGCCGAGCACCAGATCGAGATTGCGCAGCCCGATGTCGGTATCGACGAGTACGACGCGCTTGCCCCGCTTAGCGAGCGCGACACCGAGGTTCGCGGTCGTGGTCGTCTTGCCGACGCCGCCCTTACCGCTCGTGATGACGATCCGGCGGCCGCTCATTCCGGGAGCTCCGCGCCACCGAGCGGCGCGATCGCGATCCGGCCGTCGCGAACGAAGGCGACCTCGGGGCCCGCGCCGGCCCCGTCGCCGCTGCCGATCGCGGTCGCGATGCGGAGCTGCGTCGGCACGAGCGAGAGCGCGATGACGCGCGCCGTGGCGTCGCCGCGTGCGCCCGCATGCGCCGTGCCCCGGAGCGCGCCGACCACGACGATGTCGCCGCTGGCCACGAGCTCGGCGCCGGGGTTGACGTCGCCGACGACAACGATGGCCCCATCGTGCTGCAGGGCGCGCCCGCCGCGCAGCGTGCCGCGGTGATAGAGCGTCGTCGGCAGGGCGTTTGGCAGCGTGCCGAGCGGCGGCGGTGCGGCGGCCGCCGGCGGCGCGAAGACCGGCCGCGGCACCGACGGCTCGCCGCGCGCACGGCGCGACGCGATGTCGGCGCGGGCCCCCGCGAAATCCGCGTCGAGCGACCGAGCCCGCTCGGTCAGCGACGCCTCGCGCGAGACCCGGGCGATCCGCTTGCGATCGAGCTGTGCGACGCTCGGCGGCGTGGCGGCGCCGAGGTACGCGAGGCCGGCGGCGAGGGCGAGGGACTCGGCGCCCGGCGGCCCCGAGATCGCGTGCAGCTCGATGCCGTGCTCCGCGAGTGCGGCGCGCACCGGGCCGAACGCCGCGAGCGCCGGCGGCTCGCCCGTGAAGACCGCGACGGCCCGGCTGCCGCGGTAGAAATCCGGCCGCTCCGCGAGCCGACCCGCGACATCAGCCCACGCCTCGGCGAACGGCCGGTCCGAAAAGACGAGCTCGAGCCCGGCCGTCGTGCCGCGCATCATGGCGTGCGTAACCGCGCGAGAGCGTCCATAAGCCACGTTCGTTGTGACGCGGGCCGGACCAGGCCCTCCGGCCTCCACACTCTGACCACAGGTTCGGCCACTTCTCCACAGGCGACCGATCTACGCTCGCTCGGATGGGTGCGGCCCCGCCGCCCGCGAATCATCACCGTATGTTCGCACGCCGCCTTGCCTCCGGCATCGCCTCGCTCGCCATGCTCTTTCTCATGCTGCCCACGCCCGCGGACGCAATGTCCACCGCGGCTGAGGTCGAGCAAGCGAAGGAACAAGAGAAGTCGATCATCGCCCAATACAACGTCGTCAAGGATCCGCTGCTCAATGCGTGGGTCCAGGGCGTCGCCGACAAGCTCTGGGGTCAGGTCGCGCGCCGCGACGTGCCATACAACATAAAGATCCTAGACTCGGCCGACATCAACTCGTTCACGATCGGCGGCGGGTACCTCTACATCAACGCGGGCCTGCTCGACTTCGTGCAGTCCGACGACGAGCTCGCGGGCGTCATCGGCCACGAGACGGGCCACGTCGAGCGCCGTCACACGGTCACGCTCCCGGCGAAAGCACAGGCACTGAACTTATTGTTCGGTGTCGCGTCGATCTTCTCGCCGATCATCTACCGCTTCGGCCAGATCGCCGAGCAGGGCATTATCGCCAAGGCGCAGCGCCAGGACGAGCTGCAGGCCGATCAATACGGACTGCTGCTGATGGCGCGCGCGGGCTACGATCCCGACGCCATGGTCTCGTTCATGAACCACCTCGGCAAGGAGGAGCACGACCACTCGAGCCTCGTCGATAAGTATCTCGCCAACCATCCGGGCTTCCCGAGCCGCGTCTCGCACCTCGTCGGCTACGAGGAGCTCGATCCGACGAAGCGCACGACGGATCAGCTGCTCGTGCAGGCCAACCGGGATCAGGAAACCGCGCAGTACGGCTTCGCGCAGCAGAAATACGACATCGTGCTCGCGCGCGATCCGCAGAACGCGACCGCGCTGCTACACGAGGGTGAGGTGCAGCTCGCGCTCGGCCAGGACACGCGGGGCACGACGACGCTCGGTCAGGCGGCGCAGCAGGGCACGCCCGAGACGCGCCAGGTCGCGCTCGCCCGCGTCGCGGCGCTGCGCTCGAGCGAAGCGCGCTCGACGATCATGCACGGCGATCTCGCGCCGTTGCGCGCGCGGCTCGCCGCCGCGCAAGCGAGCCAGCTCCAGCTCGACACCGCGGCCGCGATCCGGCGCGACGCCGCGCGGGACCAGCTCAAAAGCGTCAACTCGCGCATCCAGAGCATCTCGTACGGCATCCCCGACTTCAGCCGCGTCCCAGTGCGCTCCGGCACCCGGCTCGACGCCGTCCTGCGCAACTACTACCAGATGGGCAAGAACATCGACGTCGCCTTCGGCAAGGCGAGCGCCGTCGTCGCGTCGGTCGGCACGTCCGAGGCCGCCAAGCGCAGCGGGCTCATCCGCGAGAACGAGGACATCTTGACCGAGATGGCAGCGCCGCTGCAGGCGGCGCCGATCCCCAACGCCTCGCTCGCGATCCTGCCCTCGTATCCGACGATGCTCGATCACCTGGCGCTCGCCGACGGCGACATGATCCGCGCGCTCGACGCGTCGCGCTCGGCGCTCGCACTGCTCGACGTCTCGCTCGGCGACGTCGCCTCGTTCGGCGACCGGCTCATGCGCTCGCAGACCGACTTCCAGGGCGACATCTCGAAGTCGGATTTCGACGCGCTCGTGCCGCTGATACAGAAGGCCGGCACGGGGCTCTCGAACGCGGCGATCGCGAGCTCGCAGGCGGAGCAGCTCTACAATATCGCCCGCGCCCGCCAGCTCGAGACGCGCATCTCGCTGCTCGGCACGAACTACCCGCAGAACCGCTACGCGTCGCTGCGCTACGCGCTCGAGCAGCGCGTCAAGAACAGCGGCGTCGACTTCGAGACGATGCGGCGCGATGGTCTGACGACGGGCGAGGTCGCAACCGCCTCGATTGTCGCGGCCGATACCGCCACGACGCCCGACAAGATCATCGACGAGGCCCGTTCGAGCGGGAAGTCGATCGTCGACGTCGGCAACGAGCGCAACATGAGCTCCGCCGCCCTCGAGATCTTTCTCGGGCTCGTGTATCTCGACTACACGAACGCACCGCAGATCGCGCTGCACGCGCAGCCGACCACGGCACCCGCCGCCGCCGTCACCCCGGGTCCTGGCGTGACGCCCGTGCCGACGACGTCCGCGATGCCGGGTCCCTATGTCACGGGCGCGCCGCCGCTTCCGACCCCCGTGCCGAGCCCGACGGGGGTCATGCAATCAACGCGATGAGCGGCGCGGCCGGGCTCCTCGGCGTCATTCGGAAGACGGCGAACGTCGGCCGGGTGCGGGAGGACGCGATCCGGCCGTTCCGATTTTTTCTCTGCGGCGATCCGGCGCTCGTCGCTGATTTCCGGATGCTGCTGCTCTCGGGCCGCCCCGAGAGCAACGTCCCGGCGGGGGCGCCCGCGACGCTCGAGACGATCGATCCCGAGCGCCGTCAGACGGTCAGCGGTCCCGATGCGAGGCTCATCGTCTTCCTCGGGCGTCCGGGCGATCTCGCGGGGGCGGGCATCGACCTGCTGCGCCGCCTGCGGCTGCCGATCTTCGCGCTCACGGTCGGGCCCGGAGGCACCGTCCCTTCAGCTGCGCCGAGCTCCGCGCCGCAGCCGGGACACGTCGCGGAATACGCGGTGCCGCGGATCGATCGCGAGTCGCTGCGCGGGCGCGTCTTTCCGCAGATGCTCGATCGCTGCAAGGGCGTCGAGATTGCCGTTGGACGAAATCTGCCGGCGCTGCGCGAGGCCGCGGCCTCGAAGCTCACGCGCGACGCCGCGAGCTCGGCGCTCAAGATCTCGGCCGCGAGCGCCGTCGTCGACAACATCCCGTTCCTCGGTTTCGTGATGGGCGCGGTCACGTCGGCGGGCGACATGGTCGCGATCACGGGCCTCCAAGTCGTGCTGATGATGCAGATCGGCGCGATCTACGGCAAGGATCCCGATCTCGGCCGCGTGTGGGAGCTGCTGCCCGTCGTCGGCGGCGGGCTCGGCTGGCGCGCCGTCGCCCGCGAGGCGTCGGGCTTCATCCCCGTCGCCGGCATCGCGATCAAGGGTGCGATCGCCTACGCGGGGACCGTCGTCATCGGCGAGGGCATCGGCTTCTTCTACGAGCAGGGCATGCACATGACGAAGCTCGACGCGGCGCGGCTCTACGACGAGCGCAAGGTGCTCGCGACCGACTTCGCGCGGACGCTCGTGAAGCGCTTGCGCGGCGGCGGCTAATCGGCGCGGAGCACCGTGCGGCCGAGGTGAACCAGGAGCGCGTCGTCGTCGAGATGCTCGAAGGACGCGCCGAGGCGCGGCCGGATTGGGCCCGCGACGTCGGCGGCGACCGCCGTTCGGCCCTCCGCGGTGAAGGTCTCACGGCGCGCGAGATATCGCCGGACGAGGGCGATCTGCTCGCCTGAGACCTCGCCTACGAGCGGATCGCCGAGCGCCGCCTCGGTTGTAAAGCCCGTAAAGCCGGCGGCTGGGCCGTAGCTCGCCTCGCGCACGACGAGCGTCGCGGCGGCGTAGTCCCCGAGGCGCCGATTGCGCAGCGAGAGCAGCGTCGAGATCGCGGAGATCGCGTAGAAACCGAAAGCGAGCTCGACGATGCGCACGAGATTGCGGACGACCGACGACCCAAAGTCGAGCGCGAAGCCGCCGTCGCGGACGACGCGGATGCCGCAGAGCCGCTTGCCGGGCGTGCGCCCGTCGAAGCGCCATTCCAAGACGATGAAGTAGCCGAAGAAGACCACGAACGTTACGGCGACCGCGGCCGCTTCGAGAACGACGCGAGCCTCGCGGGTGAGCGAGACCGAGGCGCCGCTCATGGCGCGTGCTTCAGGATGCGCGAGCGATATACCCCAAGCGAGCGCGAGCACTAGCAGCAAGAGCACCGCGATCTGGATCGTCATGTCGACGATGACGGCGAAGAATCGGCTGCCGAGGCCGGCGAGCTCGTAGCTGAAGGCGACGCTCTCGCCCGTGGTGATGTCGACCGACCGATCCACTAGGAGCGCAGCCTGCGGGGAGGCGCGGAGCGAGTCCTGCGCGTACGGCACGACGATGCGCGAGAGCTCGTTCGTCGCCCGCCGCAGCGATCGGTGGCGACGGTGCGAGACGCTCCTGGGGGCGATCGACCGGAGCGGCCCGCGCGCGCTGCGCGGCCCCGAACTGCGCGAGTTCGGGCTGACCTATCGCGCGGTCGGCGCCGATCTCTCGGCCGCCCGGGCGCGGGACTATTCGCCGGAATTACAGGCGTATCTCAACCGGCTCGTCGCGCGCGGCTATGTCGCCGTGCGAACGGCCGAGCGCGGTGGCGGCGCCCGCGTCGTCGCGTTCTTTACGACGGTCTTTCCGCGCGAGTTCCGCCGCTCGTTCGGGACGATCGCGGCGGTCTCGGCGCTCACGATCGTCGCGGCGATCATCGCGTACGCCATCGTCGCGCACCGGCCGAGCGATGTCTACGCGTTGCTGCCGGCGCAGATCGTGCCGACGATCGTGAAGTCGCTGCACGACTCGAACTTCGCCGTCGATCCCGCGAACGCACCCGCGATGCAGAGCGAGATCGTCACCAATAACGTGAAGGTCGCGATCATCGCCTTCGCCGGCGGCATCACGCTCGGGCTCCTGACGTGCTCGATCATCGTCTTCAACGGACTCATGGTCGGTGCGCTCGGCGCGATGTTCGCGGCGCACGGCTTCGGCGCCGATTACTGGGCGACGATCGCGCCGCACGGCTGCATCGAGCTGCTCGCGATTCAGGTCGCGGGCGCGGGCGGCTTCCTCCTCGCGCGCGGCGTGATCGCGCCCGGCCGCATGCGGCGCTCCGACGCCGTCGCGGCATACACGAAGCGCGCGAGCGTGCTCGTGCTCGGCGTCGCGGGGATGCTTGTCGTCGCTGGGACGATCGAGGCGTTCTTCACGCCGCTGCGCACGTCGATTCCCGAACGACTCGCGTTCGGCGCGTGCACGCTCGTCGCGCTGATCGCCTACTTCGGCTTCGCCGGCCGCGGTGCGCCCGACGGCGCAGAGGCGCGCTAATCAGGCGTTCGATTCGGCCGCGCATCTATTTCACGCGGCCCGTCGTTGCTAGAGCGTCCTTGTTTTCATCTAGGAGTCCCATGTTCAAGAAGACCCTCGCGCCGGTCGTGATGGCCGCGCTTCTCCCGATCGCCGCATCGGCAGCGATGCTCATGCACGGCATGCCGATGGGCACGATGGGTGCCGACGGTGTCGCCTACACCGGTGCCCCGAACCTCGCGGTCGCGAGCTCGCTCGTCGCTGCCGGCGGCACGCCGCAGCACTTCTCCATCGTCGCCGCACTCCGCACGATCGCCGGCAACAAGATCGCCAACGGTGAACTGCTCAAACTCACGAAGCAGTACGGTCCGGGCAAAGTCGCCAACTTCGTCAAGGTTCAGAACTTCACGGTCGATCAGGCCGTTCGCGACGCCACCGCCGCGGGCGTGAAGTTCCCCGCCCCGACGCTCAAGGGCAGGGCGCTCGGCGTCGCCCTCACCAAGGCCGGGCTCGAGCACGGCACCTACTACGAGGGCGTGATGCTCGATCACGCCGTGAGCCATCCGATCCACGAGGCCGTCATGGGCTCGATCGACACCCAGTACAGCCCGAAGCTCGATGCCAATTATCACCGCATCGCAGATCAGGCGCACTACGATCTGGCGCAGGCACTCGGCATGACGAGCGTCAAGCTCGCCGCCTACCACTAAGCTCGCACTCCGGTAAGCTCGCACTCCGGCTGAGCCGATGCGGCGGACCGTGCTCGAACTCGAGCGCGGTCCGTTTGCTTTTCGGACGCTGAGAAGCCGCGATGCGTGTGGATGTGGCCGGGGCGTCCGAGCGCCTGTCGAGAAGGAAACGCGATGACGGCACGACCTCAGCCGGCGACGCTCGACGGATTCGCGCGCTGGGAAGCCGAGCAGCCGGACCGGCATGACGGAGCGATGCGTCTTGCGTCGGTCGACCTCACGCTCGACATCGCCACGCTGTACGCCGATGCCGGACTCTGAGCGCATCGCGATCAGGGTTGGCCGCTTGCGCCGCGATCACGGCATCTCCGTCGCGAGACCGACGCCGCTCGGCAATCCGTTCCCGATCGCGAGTGAGTCGGATCGCGCCGGGGCGATCGAGCGCTATCGCGCGGAGCTCCCGCTGATCTTGGCGCGCTCCGCACCTGCGCGCATGCAATTCGCGCGCGTCGTCGCCGCAGCGCGGACCGGCGACGTGACGCTGCTCTGCTGGTGCGCGCCGAAACCCTGTCACGCGGAGGTCATCGCCACCGCCGTACTCGCCGCACTCGCAGCGCAATCGGCGCCGCGGTCGTCCTGCTGACGACCCGGCTCCCCCGCCGAGATGTCGTCATCAGCCTCATGCCGTCATCGTCGCGAATCCGCTGCGCACGCGGTAGACCGCAGAGGTCCCGGAGGCGAACGTCCGATCTCGCCGTAGTCGTCTGACATGAGCGACGTAATGACGGGCGTGACGCTGCCGGGCAATTCGACGGTCGCGTACCGCGAGCAGCCGATCCCCCAGCCGGGACACGGCCAGGTGCTGCTTCGGATCGAGGCCTCGAGCATCTGCGGCAGCGACATCCGCGCAATCTACCGGGAGCATCTCGGCGTCGGCGACGAGGCGTATCGCGGTGTCATCGCGGGTCACGAGCCGTGCGGCGTCATCGTCGAGACGGGCCCCGGCTGCAAGCGTTTCGCCGTGGGGGACCGCGTCATCGTCTATCACATCAGCGGCTGCGGCGTCTGCGAGGACTGCCGCGCGGGCTACATGATTTCATGCACGAGCACGGCGCGCGCGGCACATGGCTGGCAGCGCGATGGTGGCCACGCGCCGTTCATGCTCACCGAGGAGACGACGTGCGTCGCGCTGCCGGACGAGCTCACGTTCGCGGATGGCGCCCTGATCTCGTGCGGCTTCGGTACCGCATGGGAAGCTGTGCGGCGCATGAGCGTCTGCGGTTACGACCGGCTCCTCGTGACGGGGCTTGGCCCGGTCGGCCTCGCGGCGGCGATGCTCGGCCGTGCGCTCGGCGCGCATCACGTCATCGGGACCGATACGAGCGCGGCTCGACGCGAACGAGCGGTCGAACTCGGCCTCGTCGACGACGCCTTCGCCGCGGACGGCGACGCGCTCGCGAAGATCAAGGACGCGACGCACGGCCACGGCTGCGAGGCGAGCATCGACTGCTCGGGCGCGCCCGCCGCGCGCGAGCTGGCGTTACGCGGGACGCGTCACTGGGGCCGGTGCGCGTTCGTCGGCGAGGGCAACGATGTGCGCTTCGACGTCTCGCCGCTGCTCATCCATCCGCAGATCACACTCTTCGGCTCGTGGGTGACGAGCGTGCCGCACATGGCCGAACTCGCCGAACGGCTCGCGCGCTGGGGGCTGCATCCCGAGGTGACGGTCACCGATCGCTTCGCGCTCGCCGAAGCGGACGAAGCGTACCGCCTCGCGGACCAGGGCGATTGTGGCAAGGTGGTCATCGCCCCGAACTGAGGCGGAAGTCGACCGGGCGGCAGCGGCGCGATAACGGCGGCGGAGCGAAGCCCATGCTCGCGGCCTTCGACTCGCACATCGTCGGCGGTCGTTCGAGACGACATCGCCATGTCGCTCGGAGGCAGCCGTGCGACGCACGGCTCAGTCGCGGCGTTCGAACGTGCGCTGTACGAACGCCTTCACGGCCGCACGGCCGTACGGGCGGTCGTTCGGCCTTCCGTGCGAATTCACGTACAGCCGCGACACGTCGCCGTCGAGGTGGACGCCGACGATGACGTTCGGCCGCGCGATCATATCAAGCGCCGCATCCGCGAGATCATCGCGACCCTACGTGAGTTGGAGCGGCCAGCGTAAACGATCAGTCGCGGCTACGGCACGGTTGTTGCCGCCCACTTTGAAGTCGTCAATACACCCTCCGATTTGAAGTAACATATGGACTCGTGCTACGGCCGAATCACGGTGAGTTTGAGCGCGCCGGTGTGCGCCGCGGCGTGTGCGACCGCGTCGTTGGCGGCGTCGAGCGGGAATTCCGTCACGTCGAACTCGGCCAAGTCGAGCAGTTCCGCGCGGATCATTGCAATGAGCCCAACGACGGCATGCGGCTCGTACCTCCATCGACCTCGCTATGTAATTTTATTACCTTCGGGTCATTTTAGCGGAGAACTTGCTGACGGGATCAGGGCCGTTGTTTCAACGCCTACGATGTCGGCGACATCAAAGTTTCTGATGTCGTCGGCGAACTCCGAGCTTTGCATGTAGCGCTGCGTGACCTCGCCAGGGTCGGCGTCCTCCGCATAGGAAACGAGCACGAAGAGCCTAGGCGACATCGGCCTTCGCAGTCCAGAAACCGTGGGCCTCGACTCCGAACAGCGGAAAGCTGTGGAGGTGTCGCGGGTAGATCGTGTCCCTGTAGAACTCGAACACCTCTTCCGTGCGTAGCGTATATACGCGAAGTTCAAAGGTTCGCATGGTGGCCTCCTATTTCATTGTGATCAGTCAGCGCCGCGTCGATTATCTACGTGGCGCAGTGCTTATATGTGTTCGTATAAATGTGGGATGCTTCGCGGTCCGCTTCGTCAGTCGAAGAGTCGTTGGGTCTCCGATCGCATATGAAGCCACCATGACCTCGGCTGTCCCCGGTTCGCAGGTTCATTCGCGCGCAGTCATCGCGACGATCGCAGCGATAAGTTGCTCGAGTCGCGTCTGTCGCAATGCTCGACCCGGCCGAAGACGTCTCGTGATGGAGAGCGTGACCAGGCCGTGCAGGCTTGCCCACACGACCTCCGTGACCGTTTCGGTTTGAGCTGGTGTTACCCCGGATTCTGCAACCGCAGCCGCGATGATGTTAAAAGCCGTGTGCGCCGGGACCGGAGTAGCAGCGTCTGCGGCGAACGTGATTGCCGGTGGCCCCACGAACATAACGTCGTAAAGTTCGGGCCGTTCTAGTCCAAATCGGACATAAGCATTGGCGATCGCAGGTAGCGACGTTTTTCCACCGCGAGTCGCGCGCTTTAGGCGCTCAGCGAGCGCGGTAAAACCATCGATAACGACAGCTTCCAGTATCGCGTCTTTACTGGAAAAGTGCTGGTATACCGCCGGTTGCGTGCGATGTATCGTCTCGGCGATCCGACGGATCGTGAGCTGCTCGACCCCTTCGTCTTCGATAATGGCCCGGCTTACATCGATGATGTCGTCGCGCGATGTTCCACGAAGCTTTTGTTTTGACGTTGCGGCCGTTGTCACAGATTCGGCCGCCACACCATGAGGGCGCCGATGCTGAGCGTGAGTGCCGACGTGGCGATGCCGGTCAAGCGGATGCGGCTACGCAACTCCGGCTTCTCTGAAAGAGCATTGACGGCCGGTTCGAGCACAAACGCAATCGATGCAATCACGGCTAAAAACAACGCCGAAGATAGGTAAAGCCAGAGGGGGTGAACTGGTTTGAGCACGACCCAGAGTAGTATCCCGGATAAAAGCGTCGCGCCGGCGCCGAAGCGAAGCAAGACGAGCACAGCACGCAATGCGGTGGGTGTGTCAGCGAGAACCGGTAGCGTGAAGATCGGACCGATGCCGATGGCGCCAAGCACGTGGCATAAGAGGACTGTTGCAAAAAACATGTCAGTGCCCCGAGGCGGCAAGGGCACCCGCTACGATAATATATGCCGCCGTTCCGAGGTGAACGGCAGTACCGGAAATCTTCCCGTGGCGTGAGACAATCCATGCGTCCGCGGCGGGAGCAATCGCTCCAACGAAAAGTGCTGAAGCGAGAACGGAATTGCTTGCGGATGCAGTCACGACGAGTAAGCCGGCGAGAACCAAATCGCGGTTCGCTTTCACCTCGAGGTATGCGGTTGGAGCGGTCCCCTCTGGGATCGGAACCCCGTATGCGAGAGCGGCACCGCGCGGCGCGAATGCTGCTCGGGCCGACAAGGCCACCAGCGCGGCTGCAACAGTGTAGGTCATTCCTCGACTGATTGTCATGATTAGTCTCCGTAACGTTGTTATGAAAAAGAATCATAACCTTGTTACGTTGCCCCGTCAAGTACGACATGGAAGAGAACCAAAAATGGGACACATCCAGATCCGACTCGCGGCCGTAATGCATCACGATGCTTCAGCGGCGGGCCGTCACGAGAGCGTTGACAATGTAAACTAACAATGTTACGTTAATGTCATAACACTGTTACGAGATGCGATTAACTGGTCTCGAGTAGGGTGTTAACCGCTACATGAAAGTGGAGGATCCATTCTGTGAAGGTTCTGGTTATTGGAGCTGCGGGGAAGAGCGGTAGGGCTGTTGTCGAGCATGCGCTTGCTGGCGGTCATGATGTCACCGCCTTTGTCCACGAGACTGAGGGCTATTCGCCAGCATCAAACGTGCGCGTTGTCGGGGGCGATGCTACGGATCGGTCCGCAATGGATTCGGCCATGCTCGGGCAGGATGCCGTCATCGACACGATAGGCGGTAAGAATCCGTTGAAGGCCACCACGCTTAAAGCCAGTGCCGCCGCGACCATCACTGCCTCCATGAAGTCAAGGGGAGTTCGCCGCCTCGTGGTCATCTCCATGATTGGCGAAGGAGAGAGCGAGGCGAATACCAACTGGTGGGAACGGCTGTTGCTGTCGACATTGCTGCGGGCCGAGATGAAAGACAAGGCAGCGATGGAAGCGATTGTGGATGCAAGTGGCCTCGACTGGATTATCGTTCGCCCACCGTTTCTCAACGATGATCCAGGTACGGGAGACATTCACGTCTTCTCTGCTGAAACCAAAGAAATTGCTCATAAGTTAACTCGTGTCGACCTAGCCGCTTTTATAGTCGCTCAACTTTCCAGCAATGAATATCTTCAGAAGGCCGTGGCCGTCGCAAACAGCTAGTAGGCCGACAGGAACACTCGTGAACGTGACCTGCGCGGTAATGCTTGGTGTCGGCCTTGCTGAGTACGCGGATCCCCGCGCGTAGCGCGGAATCCGAGGGCGATGTGGCATGCGATGGGAGGGGGCTCGGGGGAAACCGACGGCGGCGAAATCGCCGATCGCGTCTATCCAGCGTCGAATTCTCCGGCTAAGCACCTGCCACCCGAGTCTCGCCGTTCACCGTCCCGTGACGGTAGCACCCGGCGCAAGGCTTCCCTCGGTACGCTCGGCGCCGGCAATGCCGGCGGTCTTTCACCGCGCGCTAGGGGCTCGCGCCCGACGGTGAACGGCGAGATCCCCGTACGGAGCAAGAGCCCCAAACCGGACCCGTAGCCTCTACGCTCACGAAGGGACGGTCCCGGCTCAACGCCCCACCGGAGCAAGTCCCAGAGCCGTGGTATGATCGCGTCTATGCAGGAGCGCCAGTCCGACCCGTTCTTCGAACAGCTCAAAGCCGACGTTCAGGAAGGCATCGAAGCCGCCGATCGCGGGGAGCTCGTCGACGCTCCGGTCTTCTGGGAAGAATTGCGCTTACAGATCGACGAGGTCGAGCGCAGCACGTCGCGCTGGTTCGTTGGCAACGCTGCGCTTTTCCGAACCGGCGCGCGCGGACTTGCGGATGATCACCAACTACATTGCCCAAGAAAGTCCCGAACGCGCTCGCTCCCTTCTCGGTCGAATCGCCGAACGATGCACCATCCTCGAGCGCGCACCTTGGTCGGGGCGGCCGCGGCCCGATCTTTTTGCAACAACGTCGCGTGCAAATCGCGTTTTCCCACGTCAATTCCAAGGACGTCCACGGTGATTCTCCACTAACGTGCTATCCCGATCTGACCACCCTGATAAATGCAGGCTCACTGCGATGCGGCCTAAGATACGGTCCGGTCTCATTGAGATAGCGAAGCAGGGGTCGGTCATCGATCTTTCGGTCGAGCTTGAAGCCCATGGGGTCATCGGATGTGTCCGACCCGTTGGGACGCCTCTTTCGACACGTCCCGCTAAGAACATATCAAGGGTCGTTTGTGGGACATCACGGGCGTTCACGAGCCGTCGGTATTTGGGCAAGGCAGCTCCGGATTGCCGCTGAGGTGATTGCTGGTAGAAACGTTCGCCACACCGGGAATTGCTGATAATTGCCGGCGGTGACCATAATCGCGAGATCAAGCGCGGGAACGACGATCATGAGTTGCCCGCCGTTGCCGCCGGCGTTGACGACCTCGTAGGAATGGCCGCCCACGGCGAGAGTGG
>JAABUQ010006631.1_pt1 | contig 17389 bp, 11 predicted proteins | sample 5560001 | NCBI WGS metagenome assembly JAABUQ01 (sample SAMN10711888, study PRJNA513371) | rock metagenome | isolation source: Antarctica rocks | place: Antarctica: Victoria Land, Finger Mt nord | collected 2015-12-18
CCGATAGGCCTTCGGGCGCCACGCTGGCATCGGGCGTGAGCAGGACCGCCTGGCCGGCCGCGGCTGCCGCAGCGCGCTGCCGGACCGCCCGAGCGGGTCGGCGCCGGCTCGCCCCCGCGCCAGTGGGCCCAGACGAGCCGCGGTCCGCTCGGGCGGTCGGCGTTCCGGCACCCGCACTTGGCCCGACCAGCAGGCCAGAAGGCGCATGCAGCGACTGCCCCACGCGGGCCAGCCCATCGCCGGACGCCATGCTGGCCGCGCGGATCAGCGCCGGCCGGTCCAGGGCTGCCTGTCGATCGGCCTCGACGGCATCCAGCGGGCGGCCGTACCGTTCGCCCGAGGCCTGGGCCAGCTCCCTCGCCAGGCTCCCATCCGAGGGCGGTGGGGGATCGAGCTTGACCAGGAACGCGGGCAGGCGCTCCCCGCCGCGCGCCCCGCTCCACAGACGGGCATAGCAGTGGTAGTCGCCCAGCTCGAGCAGGTCCTGCGGGTCCAGCCCGCCGCCCAGCTCCGGCGCCAGATACTCCGCGTCCTCGGCCGAGACGTGGAAGGCGAAGAGCCCATCCAGGTTGGCGAACACCGTGGCCCGCAGGGCGCGCGACCGGTCGGGGTCGAGCGCGTCCAGTCGGGCCAGGCTCTGCGTGGCCAGCGCCACGGCGGCGCCGTTCTTGGCCAGCTCTGAGAGCAGCTCCTCGTAGTTGGCGCTGGGGATGGTGTGAAACTCGTCGATCAGCAGGCTCACCGGTTTCCGCTGGTCGGGGGCCAGCTCCGCCTGTCGGCCGATAGCCAGGGCGACCAGGTTGAGCAGGGTGCCCCCGACCAGGGCCGCCAGCTCCTCGCCGACCTCCCCTTTGGCCGTGCTCAGCAGCACGATGCGTCCCTCGCGGATCCAGGCGGCGGGCTCGATCGTCGAGCGCGGCTGGCCGACGATCGCGCGGGCAGCGCGGCTGGCGGCGAACGCGTGCACCTTGGTCTGGACGGGGTTGATGATCTCCAGCTGCAGCCGCCGGTCGAGCGCCTCGAAGTACGACGTGAACCAGTACGAGATCGTGGGATCGCGCACCTCGTGCAACACTGACCGCCGGAGCGGCGCGTCGGCCAGCACCAGGGGCACGTCCAGCACCGTGTACTGCCGCTCCCGCCCGCGGTGCGGGTCCCCCCGGCACAGGGACTCGTTGGCCTCGAACAGCGCCATGGCCGCGAAGCGGAAAGCGTCGGCCATGCGCGGCCCCCAGAAGCGGTCGAAGGCGCGCTCGAAGACCAGCAGCGTATTGGCGACGGCCTGGTCGCGGTTCCAGTGGAGGCCGGCGTCGAGCAGGTTGACGCCGAACGCACGATCGCGGCCGGCCAGGTCCAGGTACACGACGTCCTCGCGTCGTTCAGCCGGCACCAGACCCAGGGCGCTCTCGGCCAGGTCGCGGTGCGGGTCGACGAGGACCAGCGCGCCCGTGCCGTGCATGTGGTGCCGCGCCAGTCGCAGCAGCAGGGTGCTCTTGCCGCGGCGGGTCTTGGCCACCAGCAGCAGGTGCCGCCGCAGGAGCGGCTCGGACAGCGCCACCGGGATCACCCGCCCCTGGTGCGCCGACACACCGATGTGGCACCCGCGTCCGCCCGGGACCAGAGCCACGCTCCCCGGCAGGGGCAGGCGCCGACGAGCCGTCGTGCGTTCGATGAGGAGGACGTCGTCCAGCGCCTGCGGCAGGTGCCAGAGCCCCGCCAGCTCGCGCACGTTCAGGATGGGCAGGTCGCGCACGCGGCCGCCCAGCGGACCCAGCACTCGCAGGTCGGAAGCCCTTTGCGCGGGGTCCACGGATTGAGGGACCAGGGCGTTGCCGGCGGCCAGGGTGAAGGGCCGATAGGCGGCCACCAGGCGGCCCAGGCGGGCCTGCACCTCCTCGCGCGGCGCGGTCGCCGGCGCCAGAACGGCGAGTCGTAGCTCGGCCAGCCGAGCGTCGCGCCGCAGCTTGTCCTGGACGAGCTTCGGGTCGTGCAGGGGTCCAGGCCGCCGCGTTCGGATGACCAGCACGATGAGCCCCACGAGGCCCAGGGCGGCGGCCACCAGCATGGCGAGATGCGCCCAGTCGCGGGCGCGATGCCACGCGGCCGCCTGCAGTCCCGCTCCCGCCAGGAGCAGCAGCGCGAGCACGGCGAAGACGCTGCCCAGCGAGGTGTCCGCCGAGCCGGTCTGGCGCTCCGCGGCCAGGGGGTGCTCAAGGCCGAGCCGGATGTACGAGCGGGCCCAGTCCGCCGGCGCAGGGCGCAGCACGAGCTGGCTGAGGGTTCGCCAGCCCGTGGGTAGATCACCCATGGCGCCCAGGATGCCGAGCACCGGGTCGGCCTGGACGGCCCGCGTCGCGTCCACCTCGTCATCCCGGAAGGTGCGCAGCGGCAGGTAGGGCGGGTGGCGCAGGACCAGTGTGCAGGCCGCCACCTGCTCCCCCGGTTGCACGAGCGCCGGATCCTCCTCGACGGGTACCGGGCGGAGCGCCGCCTGCGGGTAGGCCGCCCCGAGCTGGCCGACGAGGTCGCGGCGCTCCGACGCGCTCAGGGCTCGCGCGAGGAAGCGCCGCCCGCGATGGTCGCCGACGATCTCCAGGGACACCGTCGCTCCCTCGGGCGAGCGCATCCCCTCGCCGATGGCCAAAGCCCCGCACAGGTGCTCGGCCGGGGTGATAACCGCCGCGTTGGTGCGGGGCGTCACGATCTCCAGGAGCTCCTGGGCTGGCTCAGCGTCCGCTGGTGTCGGACGTCTCCGCGGCGGGACCGTCAGCATGGCACTGTCCGGCGTGCCGGCCGCGAATCCACGCCCAGACGCGGCCGCGAGTCAGCCGGGATCGGCCGGGCGCTCTGGAGCGTCGAACAGACGTCGGCGAGCTGCTGCCCGATTGCGGGGTCACGCTGAATCTGCAGTAGCCAGCTCACGCACGCTTGGAGCAGCCGCAACTGCGCGGGGCTGACGGAGACCGTCCAGGCGGGCTCTCCGTCCAGGACAGGTGCTGGTGTGGGTGGCATGCATCTCCTTCCGCCGCCGCGCCAGATGTCCGCGCTTCTAGCAGGCACGGGCGGCCGCCACGAGCTCGAAGAACAGGGCCCGTCCGTCTGGGCGGCGCCCGAGGTCGTTCAGGTCGGTCCCGTCGGGCAGTCTCAGCGGGCGCCAGCGCCGGCCGAGTGCCTGGCCGAACCGTTCGGCTCCCGCCCGCCCGGCCGAATCGCCGTCCAGAGCGCCGAAGACGATCCGCGCCCGCGCCAGCCAGCCCAGGCGGTCGGTCGGCAGGTCGGTGCCGCAGGCACAGAAGGCCGGCAGCCCCCAGGCGACCGCGGTGAGCCAGTCGAAGACCCCCTCGATCAGGTACACCTCCCCGCGGCCGACAACGCGCTCGAAACCGAGGATCGGGCGCTCGCCCGGCAGGGCGAGGTACTTCACCCGCGTCTGCTGCTCGGCGAGAGGACGGCCGATCAGCCAAATCGGCTGGCCGCCGCGCAGCTCCGGGACCACGACCCGACCGGCGAAGAACTCGCGCAGTGGCCGCCCGCGCTGGCCTGGCTCGGCGCGCCGGAGCAACCCGAGCGCCTCGGCGATCCGCAGCCCGCCGTGCTGCCGCAGGTACGGTTCAAGGGACCGGCCATCCGAGTAGCCCAGCCCGCAACTGCGCGCGACCCAATCGGGGATACCCCGCGCGCGCACGTAGGCCCGAGCCGGCGGCGTACGCCAGAACGCCTCGCGGTACAGCGTGGTCGCGGCGTTGAGCACTAGCTGCTCTTCGAGCGTCAGGCGGTCCCAGCGCCGCTCCCGGCCGGGCACGTGCTCGAGCACACCGGCTCGGGCGCGGGCCGGCGGCGGTCCGCCGACGAGGCGCGCGCAGGCATCGGCGAAGCTCAGTCCCTCGCGGCGCATCACGAAGGTGATGACGTCGCCGTGTCGATCCTCCCGCCCGCAGCCGCCGAAGCAGTGGAAGTGGTTGTCGCGTGCGTCGACGAAGAAGCTGGGCGTCTTCTCCGAGTGGAAGGGGCACAACGCCCAGAAACCACCCCGCGGGCCCCGCTTCAGCTCGACGCCGCTGACCGCCACGATGTCCGCCAGCGGGTAGCGCTGCTTGATCTCGTCCACGTCGTAGCGGACCTCGGCCCGGCCGAGCACCGTCACCGCGCACCTCCCGGTTGAGCAGATCCGTTGGCCCGCCCGCTCATCGGCGCGGCACGCAGCCCCGCCACTTCCGAGGGCGCGGTGGTCGCCAGGCGGTGCTCAGCCTGGCTCGCCTGGATGACGATGTGCAGCCGGCTGCCGCGAGCGAACAGCAGCCCTTCGCCCTTGTCGCCGGCCAGGAGCAGCCGCCGCTCGTCGTCGGTGAGCTTGAGCACCTCGGCCGCGCGGTCGATGCCGTCGCTGTCCTGCTTGAGGACGAGCTTCATCGGCGCGTTCTGGAACACGGCCTTGCCGTGGCGGTCGTCGACGAAGTCCGCCACCAGCTGCGAGATGGTGGCCAGGCCAAGCCAGTACTTGCGGGCCCGGCGCGCCAGGCCCGCCAGAAAGGCCCCGCCTTCGGGATGCTCGAACAGACGCCAGGCCTCGTCGACGATGAGCAGCCGGGGACGGCGCTGCCGGCGCACGCGGTTCCAGACGTGGCCGGCGATGAGCTGGATGGCCAGCGGCCGCAACTCGTCGGCCAGCTGCTGGATCGTGAAGACCACCAGCCGCCCGTCGAGCTGGACGTTGGTCGGTCCGGCGAACAGGCCGGCCGCGAGCGACCCGTGGACGAACGGCTCCAGGCGCGCCGCCAGGCTGACGGCGGCATCCCCGGGCATGTCGACCAGCGCCGCGTGCAGGTCCCGCAGCAGGGGCGCTGGCCGTTCTAGCGTAGAAGGGTCGACCGTGATGCCGGCCTGGGCGTAGGTCTGGTATAGGGCGCGGTCCAGCGCCGCGCGCTCGCGCGCGTCGGGCGGGCTGCCGCCGCCGGTGGTCAGCATCACCGCCAGCAGGCTGTGCAGCGCGGTGACGCGCTCGGCCAGCGGGTCCTGGCCTTCGGCGTCGTCGTCGGCGCCGCGCGGCGGCAGGTCGAACGGGTTGAGCCGGTGGGGCGAGGAGCTGGCGAGCTGGACGTACTGGCCGCCGGCCGCGGCGCACACCGCGCGGTACTCGTCCTCGGGGTCGATGACCAGGAAGTCCGTGCCCTGGATCAGGCTCCGCAGCGCCAGCAGCTTGACGAAGTAGCTCTTGCCGCTGCCCGAGGGCGCGACGACAACCAGGTTGGCGTTCTCGAGCGAACGGTCGAAGGGGTCGACGATCAGCGGCGACTGCGTGGCCGGCGAGACGCCGTACAGCACGCCGTTGTCCATGGCCAGGCTCGCGCCGACCAGCGGCACGGTCATGGCCAGCGACGTGGTGTCCAGGTTGCGGTAGACCAGCAGCTGGTCGCGGCCCTCAGGCAGGCAGGTGTGGAAGCCGCGCTCCTGCTCCCAGATTGCCACCCGCGAGTGGGCCAGCATGCCGTCGAGGGTGGCCTCGATGCGGTGGGTCAGGTCGTCCAGCGCGCGGCGGGTGGCGGCCCGCACCAGGATGTACAGCCCGACGCTGAAGACGCGCTCGTCGCCCCGCGTCAGGCTGTCGCGCAGACGCTCCGCGTCCTCCACAGCGACCTCGCGCTCGGGATCGGCGATGCGCTCCTCGCGCAGCTGCGCCAGCCGCGAGGACTGGAGCTGGACCAGCTTGAAGCTCAGCGCCCGGACCATCTCGGCACTGTCCAGGGGGTAGATGTGCAAGCTGACCTCGAGTGGCAGGTCGGATAGGGCTAGCGGTGCGAGCCAGCCGGGTCCCACCGTCCGCGGGTAGCCGGTGACGGCCAGCACGCGCGCATACTGCGCGTCCAATCGCACATGATCGCGCGCGATCTCTACTGCGGCCGGTGCCACCAGGTCGGCGAGAGTGCGGCCGCCGCGTGCGAAGCGCCGCTCGTGCGGGCTCAGCGGCGGCAGCTCGGCCGAGGTCCGGCGATGGCGAGTAAGGAACGGCCACTGCATGGGTTACCTCTCGCCCTTCCGACCGCGACCCCGGACGACAAGGGCGGTGTACTCATGGAGCTGCTGCCGCAGGCGCTGGGTACGCGCCCGCTCGGGCGCCCAGCAGCCCTGGTACAGCTCGGCCAGGCCGGCATCGTCCAGACGTCGGGCTTCGATACCGGTCCGGCGCAGTTGAGCCGCGACCTCGTCGCAGCGGAAGCTGAGTTGGCGCATCAGGCTCGCCTCGGTGACGTCGGCGTCGCTCGCGGCCGCATCACGGCTGTGCGTCCGGCGCAGGGCCAGTCCAGGCAGTCTTCCGAGCGGCCCGGTGGCCGCACGGGGCTGGAGCCGAGCGGGGATGACGACGTAGAACCGCCGCTCCAGCAACGTGCGTTGCCGCGCCAGGCCGCGGACGAACGCCGCGTGATCACGTGCCAGGTCGGCCAGGGCCGGAGGCAACTCCCCGCTGCGCGCCCGTTCCTCCTGGCGCTCCAGGTAGCGGCGCAGGTCCATAGGCTGGGCGCGGACCAGGAGTTGGACGGGGAAGGCCAGCGCATTCAGGAACCCGCCGAGACCGGCCAGCACGACCTCCTGGCGGTCCTCGTTGCCGGAGGCGACCTCGCCACCGCTGAGCTCCAGCACGGCGCAGTGGTGGCCACCCTCGAAGCGCGCCACGCCTGTCTCGATCCCCTCCAGCCTGATGCGGGTCTCCTGCACGGAGTGTGCGCGGCTCTGGGGCGAGCTCACGAGTCCACCTCGTCCTCTTCGACGTCCGGGCTGGCAGCCCACGCCAGGCTGGGCGTGCGCTCGACCCAGCCAGAGGTGCCGGCCGGCCGCCACTCGGCCAGGCTCGGCTCGACGGCGGCCCAGGTGGTGCGGCGCGGGGCCGCCAGGTAGGCGAGACCGGCCAGCCCCCACTGCTCGAGGGGGCGCCCGCCCGGCCGGACCAGGGCGAGCGCCAGACCCACGAGCAGGCAGGTGACAGCCAGGGCGGCTCGTGCGGACACGGGCAGCGCTGGCCACTGGATCCACAGCCGGTAGCCGAGCGCGGCGCAGGCCATGAGCGTGCCGAGCTGGCGCGCGCTCAGGCCGAGGAGGACCGTGTCCTCGACGTTCAGGTGAGTCGGGATCTCGTGCCGCATGGCTGCTTCAAGTCCTCCCCTCACTTCAGGGCCGATCCGACCAGCGTGGCGACCACGGTGGCCAGCATGACGCCGGCCAGGCCCATCAGGGCGTTGGTCATGGCCGTCTTGCCAGACTCCATGCCGCGCGGGCTGCCGCCGGCGCTCATGTACTTGTAGGCGCCCCAGGCGAAGAAGAAAGCGCATGCCGGAATGCCAATCTCGATGCCGATGGTGACCAGGTTCTGGAACAGGGCGACGACCTTGGTGGTGTCCATGTGGTGACTCCGGGAGGGTGTCTGTGCCGATATGGGCAGGGAACTCGAAAAGGGCGGTCGGTCGATTCGGGGCGGGCGCGGCGTCAGGGTCCCGGTGGGCCGCGCACTCTGAGCAACCTCATGCGTGGACCCGGCCTCCCCCGTAGTAATGGGCCCCCCAGTACCCCGTGAACACAGGCTCGACGCGCACCACCGCGCCGGTGGTCGGGGCATCGACCATCTGCCCCTGGCCCACGTACATGCCGACATGGGAGACCCACTGGACCCCGTCCGTGGCCCAGAAGAAGACCAGGTCGCCGGGCTGCAGCTCGTCCTTGCTCAGGCGGGCGCTGGCTTCGTACTGGACCTGGGCGGTGCGCGGCAGGGAGATGCCGATCTCGTGGTAGGCCAGCCAGACCAGCCCCGAGCAGTCCAGGCCGGCCGCGCTGGTGCCGCCCCAGAGGTATGGCACCCCCAGGTAGTGCAGCGCGTGCTGCACCACGCTGCCATCCAGGGCGGGGGACAGCGGGCCGGAGGCGCCCTGGCCAGGCGTGGGTGGTGCGACGTAGCGGCTGGCGAGGGCGAGGGCGTCCTGGACGTAGGTATCAGTGCGGTGGCAGGTGCTGTCTTGCAGCGGGTTGCACCCGGAGTAGCTCCACAGCGCCTGCTCCAGGCTGCTGCCGGCGCCCAGGGCGCACAGGTAGCGCGCCATAGTGGGCAGGGCGTCGCGGTAGTTGTAGGGGTTGCCGCCCTGGCCGTAGAGCGCCCAGGTGCCCGGCAGGAATTGGCCGTAGCCGACCGCGCCGGCCGGGCTGGTCGCCATGTTCCGGCCGAAGGCGGATTCCTGACGGGCGACGGCGGCCAGCAGCGGCCAGGGCAGTCCGCAGCCGGAGGCGTCTGCCGCGGCCTGCATGGTGAGTAGCTGGTCGGCGGGGATCTCGGCGAGGGCCCCACCGCCGGCCGGCTCGTGGCCACCACTGAACAAATCGAAGACGCCGCCCAGGACGACCAGGACAAACAGCACCGCCAGGGCCAGGACAAGCAGGCCGGCGAGCGCCACCCGGCGGGCCGCGCGCAGCAGGTCGTCGGCGCCCAGCGCCAGGCCGACGCTTGCCGCGGTCTGCATCAGGCCCTTCCCCCGTTCGCGCTGCTGGCTTTCCCGCCGCTCCCCTTACTGGAAGTGCCCTTGCCGCCACTGCCGCGGCCAGCGCCTCCGCCGATACCGAAGCCGCGGGCCAGCGCCAGGCCCTCGACAACGGTGACCACCCCGCCTGCGCCGCTGCTTGGCCCCGGCATGTAGCGCGGCAGCTTCAGCACGAGCGCCAGCACGGCGATGCCCAGGAACGTCCGCACGATCTCCGCTGCGCCCTGCCCAGCGGTTCCGGGAGTGAGATCCTTCAACTCGGAGGCCAGCGACACCCCCAGTCTGAGAGCGAGCATCTGCAGCGACTGGACGAAGACCGTGCCCGTGAACAGGGCCGACCACAGGCGTGCCCAGCCCTGCGTCTGGGGCAGCACCCAGCACAGCAGCGCCAGGGGTGCCACCACCAGCAGGACGTCGACCAGGGCCAGGCGCATCAACATCTGCAGCGCGAGCAGCAGCCCCATCACGAGATAGATCAGGAGGGAGACGAGGTTGATGAGCGCCTGGCCGGCGCTGGGTGCTTGGTCGAAGCCGGGCGGCGTGACCTCGCCGACGGCCGCGCAGAAGGCGTTGTTGAAGTCGATGGCCAGGCGGCACCAGTCGAGGCTGGTGTTGGCCAGCACTGCACCGAGCAGGACCCGCGGCACCAGTTCCATGACGTCGTGGTAGGTGGAGCCGAAGTACGGGCGGACCATGGCGTTGAAGCCGCCCCAGACCACCACCGCGGCCAGCGCGGCATTGGCGATCGTGCGCGTGGCCTCCCACAGGGTGCGTACCGAGCCGCTTTGATAGGACAGGTCGGGCGGGGTGCGGGAGACGAAGTTGAAGGGGCTGTCCGCCGCGAACATCTGCCCGAGGAACTGGCTCAGCCCGTCGGCCAGCGCGGACAAAAGGGCAGCGATGGCCTTCAGGAACACGTCGGCCAGCCAGCTCATGTCGATCGGCGGCAGGAAGGGAGCGGTCATGGAGGAGCCTCCCTGCCCGGTGCTGTTCCGAAGCGCACCAGCCAGTAGTCCGCGGGAGCGGTCGCGGCCAGACTGCCCGTCGGCAGTACCAGTACGGCCTGCGCGTGATCCAGGTCCCAGCGAGCCGCCAGACTGGCGCCGCTCGGCGAGGCGGGGACGGCGAGCTCCGCCAGGTCCTCGACCTGGTTCCCGGTCGGGTCGATCCCCCGTAGCACGACGGAGCCGTCGCTCTTCGGGCGGCTGAGGCCGAGGATCGTGCCGTCGTCACGGACGGCGAGCCCCGTCACGCCGTCCCCGCCCGGCAGCCGCTCGTCGTCCGTGCCCGCCGGCGAGCGGGCGCGGAACAGCGCGAGCGTGGAACGTGGCCCACCCACGGGTCTCAGGCCGAACAATGGGGTGTCATCCTTGACAACCGGCGCTGCCGACACGGCGTACAGCGCGGTACCGGCCGCGTCCCAGGTCATCGGCGCGGCGGATGGCGCGGCGCTGGCGCTCCCGTCGGGGACCAGGTCGCCCAGGTAGCGGAACGCGCTCGTCTCCGGCTCGATCACACACACGGCGGTTTGTGGGCCGGCGCCTGGTCGGGCCAGGAAAGCCAACGCCCGGCCGTTGGGCTGCCACGTGTAGCTGCCCGGTACTAGCTGGCCGGGCAGCGTGAGCAGCTCGCGCGGCTCGCCCCCGCTCAGCGCCAGCCACAGGAAGCGGGTCTGCTCGCCCCCGAGGCTGAGGGTCTGGCGCGTGATGACCAGCAGGTGCTCGGCATCCGGCGACCAGCTGAGGTCCACCAGGCGCTCGCCGCCGCCAACCAACCGGAACACCAGCCGCGGCGCGGCCTCGCGCTGGGCGGCCGCGACCCAGACTTCGTCCAGTCGGCTGTTCGGGGAGCTGCCGCCGAGGACGAGGCTCGGGGTAGCCGCGGCTGCCGCGCTGGCGCTCGCGGCCAGGTAGGCGACCTGCGCGTCGTCGGGAGCGACAGCCAGGGCTGCCCATTGTCCGGTTGGTCCGATGCGCGTCAGGGAGCCGCTCGTGGGATCCAGTAGCCAGGCCTCGCGGCCGCCGCTCGGCAACGCGATGACCAGCGCCAGGCGCCCGTCGCGCTCGAAGGCCGCGGTGGCGATGCTGGCGCCTGGATAGGTCGGGCGCAGATGCGTCAGGTGTGGCTGGCGTGCCCATAGGGCCACCGCGAGACTGGCCCCATCAGCGCTAACCGTCACCTCACGCCGGCTGGGGATGACCTCCGACCCACCGAGAGTAATGGTGTGCCGACCGGGAGCAACGGCGAGACTGGCCGGGGTGCGGCCGCGTTCGCGGCCATCGACGGTGATCGCCGCGCCGGGTGGCTCACTGGTGACCTGTAGGAGTGCCGTGTTGGCGCGATCCTCGGCGCGTCCCCACCATCCGGCCAGCCATCCTTGCTGCCAGGCCAACCAGCCGCCCGCGGCAAGCACCAGCAGCGCCGTAGACGCCAGCGCAGCGAGGAGGAGGTGTTGGCGCCTGGACGGCGCAGCGAGCGCGAATGGTCGGGCCATGGCTGACCATGCAAGCGTGCTGGGCGAGGCGTGACATGGCCGTGACACCGCCATGACATCGGCGTGACGAGGCGTGAGATCCGCGTGACACCTGCCTTGTCAGCGGTTCGAGCGTGACACCGGCCCCAGTTGAACGGGCCAGGCTCGGGCACAGGAAGTGCACCAGTGGAACACCCTGGAAGCCCCTGAAGGCTTCGCGCTCGTCGATCCGGATGGCCTGCTGGCCGAGCCCGAGTACGACCTGGGCATCATCATGCGAGGGCCCTATTGAGTTGCTGCGCGACGGGTCGCACCGGTGGGCTCAATGGCTCGCCAGGCGCACCGGCGTCGACGCGGCGACCATCTGGGACTGGGGTGTCGCCGAGCGCGTCTCGACCGTGCTGGTGTGCACATCGATCGGCTTGCATCCGGTCGGTCCACATGCCCGCGGCCGCCGACCGCATCGCCGAGGAGCTCCGGGACTGCCGCGATGTCGGCGGAGCTTGAGGACGGGCTTTCATTGAGGCTGTGCCCCGTGCCACACTCGACCATGCCTGCGTATCTCGACCGAATCGACCGCGACACACCTGGCCAGCGCGACGACGTGAGCCCATTGTTTGCTGACGGCACCGCCTTCACGGCGCTCATCGACGATCTCGGCCAGCGCTGTGACCATCTTGGCTATGACGCGATTGCCGGCATCGATGCGCTCGGCTTTGTCCTGGGTGCCGCTCTGGCCAGGCGGGCATGTCGCGGGCTGATTGTCGTGCGCAAGGCTGGCAGTCTGCCGGTCGCGGCTCTCCGAGAGAGCTTCGTCGACTACACCGGCACCCAGAAAGCATTGGAGTTACGCGCCGACCTGGTGCCAGTTGGCGCTCGCGTGCTAATCGTCGACGAGTGGGTCGAGACCGGTGCGCAGGCGAACGCCGCGGCGCGCCTGGTGGAACGTGCCGGTGGCTGCGTGGTCGGCATCGCGACCATCCAGGCCGATGCAAGCCCGGGTGCTCGCGCGCTTGGGGCACAGTATCCGCTGGTGGCGCTGACCGGCGACCTGGGTCGCTGATGGGCGCCAATGGCCCACTTACCGCCGATCGTCGCGACGCCAGGAGCCCCTGGGTGCCGATGGCTCAGCATGAGCGGGCGGATGTGCTGGAGGCGGTGACCGGTCGGATCGCCGGCCTGGCGAATCCCCGCCCGCTCAGCGCCGCGATGAACGGTCGGACCGCCGCCAAGGGCACGCTCGCCGAGGAACGCGCGCTCGTGCTCGAGCGGCTCGGCCGCCCCTTCGCCTCACCATACATAGCCGTAGGTGGATAGGCTGCCCCTGCCCCACCGTTCGAGGCCACGATGGCTGGACGTGCTCGTTGTCGCGCTAGCTGTCACAGGTGCTTTGTACGGCTTTCTCGCCTATTCTCGACTATTAACTCCCGTCCGGTTTCCTCTCTTCGATCACAACCTGGACGAAATCGAACCAGGCAAGGATCGTCGGCTCATTCAAGTTGTTGGAGCACTAGAGTCGGACAATACAAACCCAAGCATTCGGGAAATCCGACTCAAGCTCACGGAGGTTCATGCCTACGACGAATCGAGCGCGTCTGTCCCTAATAAGATTTGTATAGATCGCTTAATAGTGTGGTCATACATCTCAGACAAAAACAACGAACCATCTACATTGGGAGTTACGGATGAGGGATTCGGTTCCGAGCAAGCTCCAGTTACGTGCATTCCTATGCGCGCTGGATTCGGTCAGATCCCAATTGATGTGATTAGCGTGCTCTCGGCATCAGTGGGAACAACAGACCCCAATTGGCGCTATCCTTACGATGCGTATTCACTCAACTACAGACTCGAGGCTATTTACCGCCTATTGTCTTCGGACGATCAGGAAATCGACAGAGGTAGGATAGACTGCAACTATTATGTGGACCTCAAAATTTTAGGATGGGATGGTACATCTGGCCAGAAATACGACCAGTCCTATCCGCTCAAGGCGGACGTCTTCCGCCCTCTCAGTCTTCGGCTGTTTGTACCCATTACTGCGATTGCGATTCTCTGTCTGTTACTGGCAATTTGGTTGATCACAGATCTGGGCGCGATCGTGCAAGCATCCACCGCCCTTGCGCTAGGGATATGGTTGATGAGACAGTCTCTCGTTCCGAGCGCAGCGCCTGGCACTATGGCGATCGATCTGGTGTTCTGGTGCGAGTACGTGCTCCTGGTTGTACTTGTCATCCTCACTCTCGTGCGGAACTGGCTTTCAACCAGAGCTCTACCGAGTGCCGATGCAAAGCAAATGCCTACTCAGCGACACACGTATGTCGCTCCAGGAAAGTCGCAGTGGCGTGAGAGAGCCTATCCGGAATGGAACGCAGGGCAGCCTACCAGCGCTCGAGCAACGTGGCCGATCGCGGTGGCTGCCGTCGCGATCATGCTTATCCTGGCGAGACTGTTCGGTCAGAAGAGGCATCGGTGACTCAGGGCCCATGGCCCTGGCATGCTTGGCGGCCAGCCACCGTGCTTTGGTCCGCCTTCGTAGACGAGCACCTGGCGATTAGTACGACAGTTTCACATAGGCGGGGCTGGACCGACGACTGGGCGTCATTCCTGGGACGGCCCCGGATCAACGACGCGCTGATCGATGATGCGCGGAGGATGATTTTTCGCACGCTTGAAAGCTGGTAGCCGTCAGGGAGCAAGATCCGTCCGTGAAGGTGAGCCCACCGACGCGTCACCAAAACCGCGGCAGAGTCAACTCCACGGTATCGAACTCACCTGTAGGACGCGAGAGGCGATGAGCCCACGGCGAGAATCGCCGTCGTCATTTACCTGCCCGCAGCAGTTCCGTGTGTTGCGGGTCGAAGCTTCCGATCAGTTGCTGGTACAGATCCCGGGTGCTTCCGCGCGGCTGGGCGTCGGTCTCCTCGTCTTGCAGGACCTGGCAGAGTCGGCGCCAGTCGCGTTCCAGTGAGGCGCGGTCGCCCAGACGCGCATGCAGCCGGAACAGCGCCGACCACAGCCGCTCGTTCGCTGGATCGAGCCGAACCAGCTCTTCGTACAGCTCCAACGCACGCTCGGTCCGCTGTGGATCGTCGGGGCTCGCAGCGCACCGCTCGGCCAGCATCCGGGTGGCCTCCTGGTACTTCTGGCGGTACTCCTGGAGCAGGCTCGGCCCCGAGGGACCTGGGGCCACCGCCCAGGCATACGGTTGCGCCGAGGCTCGATCGAACAGGTCGCCGACGTAAAGCGCGCGCATGGCTTCATAGGCCGGCTCGGGATTGTGGCGCCCCTTCGACTTCGCCCAGCGATCCAGTTCCAGGAACCGCTGCACGTCGCTGCGCACCAGCCGAGGGTTCAGGCGCCACATCCGCCCGCTGTCCTCGAACAGGTCCTCCTCGGGCTGGTCGGGGACGAGCCTGCCGAGCGCGGTGCGCACGCGCTTCCGCCACTGGCGGAGGGTCCCTGCCGGATCGGTGCTCTCGTCTTCGCCGAGCAGCCCCTCAGCCGCCTTGTCCCGATCCACGCCCTCGGCCGAGTGGGCAGCCAGAAACAGCAGCAGTTGGAACGCCTTCTGCTCGCGGTTGGGAGCGGCGGCCGGCCAGAGCTCCTCATTGTCGCGCAGCAGCCGCGGCCCCGCGAAGCAGCGCACCTCCAGAAGTGCTTCAGGTTCCGTCGGGAGCAGACCATCGCAACCGTTCGGCGTGACTGTGCTCGCCAGAGCCTCCACGCTGCTGGCCTTCCCATGGCCGTTGCCGAGCGGTTCTGCAGGCCGTCGGGACACGATCACCACGGGTTCCTCTTCCTGGATGACCGTGCCGTGACCACCCTCGTCCGTCACCACCGTGAGCTCTTTCCCATCATGGTTGCCCGCCGGTGACGATGGCGCCACGGGCCCGCGTCGGTTCGCCGCCGCGCCATAGGCGGTGGTCATCACCTCGACGAGGCGGTCCAGGTCGGCGGGCGCCACGCGATACGCGTACAGCTCCACAGGCGTCCGCTGCTCCACGCGGAACAGCAGCCGTCCGCCCCCGCCAACATACGCGGCGTCGGCCGTCCCCAGGAGGACCACGCTTTCGTCCTCGTCGGCGGTCCGCTGGACCAGGCGTGTGCTGAAGTCAGGGAGCAGCGGGTGGGCAGCCAGTTCGCCACCCGGTCGCGTGCTCGCCGCCAGCAGGCGTACGCCGCAGTCCGCGCCCCGTTCGCCCAGCTGGCCCAGCAGGCCGACGTAGGGCTCGAGGTCCATCAGCTCGGCGACGACGACAACCAGCTCGGGCTGGCCGGTGGACGAGCCTGCCAGGAGCCGCCGATCCAGCTCGGCCCGCAACGAGGACAGCGCCTCGGCCATGGCGTCCTGGTCCTGCGGGTCGACGGCCGGCCCGAGTTGATGCGGCAGGCCCAGGACCGCTGCCGGGAGGGCTCGCGGGGGAGCAATGATCCGTACCTGGAGTTCGGCCGGGGTCCGCAGGGCGGCGACGCGCGCCAGCACACTGGTCAGGATTGCCGTCGCTCCGGTGCCCGTCGGGCTGGCCACCAGGACGTGGCCAAGCGCCCCCCAGTTCGCCGAAAACTCCTGTCGATCCGCCAATACTCCTACGGGCACCAGGGTTGGTACGGTCCGCAGGATCGCCTCGAGCGGCCGCATGGCTCGCGTGAGCTGCAGGCTGGCCTGGCGTAGCCCGCGCACGCGCAGGGCCACGTCTCCGGCGGGGGTGAGTTCCGTCTCCGCGGCCACCCCGGGCCCCAGAGCGCTGCCCACCTCCGGTGCAAGAGCGAGGAGCCGCGACTGCTGGGGGAGCGGGGTCGCGAACTCGAGGGTCGTCGAGGACCGTCCGTGGCGCGCCAGCAGCACCTGCGTCTGGGTGGCCAGTTCGTCGCTGCCCCGCTCCCGGAGGAAGCGCGCGACATGCGCGACGAGCAGGGTCACGGGATCGCGCTCCGCGAGGTCATGCCCAGTCAGGCGCTCGGCGAGGTCCCGACTCGGATCCGCCCGGGCGAAGCCTTCCTCGACCTTCACGTCGCTCTCGGGCACGTCGGCCAGGGGCTCAAGCCGCCGCCGCCTGCGGCGCACCAGCCCCACCCCGACCAGCCCACCGCCGACGGCGAGCGCGCCCAGGCCGGCAGCCAGTGGCAGTGCCGCGGGTGGGGCCTCGGCGGGAGCCGTGCTCGGTGCCACGGGCTCGAGCTCGACCGCCGGCGCGTCGGCACGTGTGGCTGCCTCATCGGGCGGATGGACGAGTATCTCCGTCGCGAGCGGGGTCGCGGTTGGCAGAACTGGCTCCGCTGTAGCCATCGGCGGCACGACCGTTTCCGTCGGGGCTGGCGCGGGCGTCGGGGGCTCGGGCGTACTCACGATCGGGGCGGCCAGCTGTGGTGGTTCCTCGGCCGGAGCGCCCGCGTCGTCGGCCGGACTTTGGCTGTCCGCGGCCGCGTGGGGTGGCAGCACCAGCGGCAGGTCGGGCCAGATCAGATTGGGACTCGTGAGTCGATGACGGCCGTCAGGAGTGCTCGCGCCGCGACTCAGCTCGAAGATTTCCGGCCACCGGCCAGCATCACCGAGCAGTCGGGCCGCGATGCCGCTCAGGCAATCGCCGGGCTGCACGACGTAAATGTGCCGTCCGTCCTCGGTCTGGACCATCTCGCGGTTGGGCTGCGGGATGCGTAGCACCCAGCCAGGGTGGATCACCCCGCGCTCGTCGAAGACGCGGCCGTCGGTCATCCGCCGGCCGGCGTTCGCTGCAATCAGCAGTGGGTACTCATGGCCCGTGCCATATATACGTTCGCTGATCGACCAGAGGGTGTCGCCGGCCTCCACCGTGTACGTGTCCGCGTCCTCAGCCTGCGCCGGCGTTTGCGCCGCGGTCACGACTGCTCCGTCTATTGGCTCCACCTGTGCGGGAGTGGCGGCCGCGTACGCGACCGTCGCGGCTGGCGCGGCGCCCAGGACGGGCGCGACGGCACGCACGCCCAGTTGCACGGTCAGGCTGACCGCGACGGCGTGGCGTGCCAGTGGCAGCGCGACCCGGTTGGCCAGGCCACGCAGGGACCTGACCCAACCGGCACTACGGGCCGGAGTCGCCTCTGCAACCACGAGCAGCAGCTCCAGCAGCAGTGAGGCGGCTGCCCAGGCCCAGACCAACCACGCGGCATCACGCGCTAGCGCGACGATGCTGTCCAGCGGCGCGCCAGGACTTTGGAGCCAAACCTCGAGGGCGAACGGGCTGGGGAGACGGTCAGGAAGGGTCGGCACCTCTGGCCGGCCGATCACCAGTACGAGGGCCGCCAGGCTGCCCGCCAGGAACACCAGGTAGCCCAGGAGGCCTGCCCAGCGGGCGACTCCGCGCGCCTGCTCGGCCGCGGCTAACGTGCGAGCGCGGTAGGTTCGAACATCCACCCCTGACGGTGC
>JAABUQ010006632.1_pt1 | contig 17388 bp, 17 predicted proteins | sample 5560001 | NCBI WGS metagenome assembly JAABUQ01 (sample SAMN10711888, study PRJNA513371) | rock metagenome | isolation source: Antarctica rocks | place: Antarctica: Victoria Land, Finger Mt nord | collected 2015-12-18
CGAGCGCTCTTACGACTGGTCGTATGAGCGCTCGCATCGGCCTCACGCGCAGGCAGAACCTCGTCCATGCCCGGCTTGCATCACAAAAAGCTGCCACGACGCCATGCGCCGGCGCCGCACCGCTTACTGCAATGTCGTCACCATTTGAAAATGATCTCAAACGGCGCGCTTGAACCTGGCAGGCAAATCGGCTAATTCGTGCGGTGCCCCCACACTTCAAAGCCGACCGGTCGCCCTGGTGTTCGCCGCACTAGGGCGACTGCATTTCAGGCAGCGCGCTGCGCGTCGGCTTCGGAGCTGCTCCGGCGAGGAGCCGACATGCGGCTTTCAGCCCAAGCGAGTGCGTCGCCCCAACGATAGAGTGGGATACGTCCGAATAGTTGGTAGGGAGGACCGCCGCCGCGAACGACCTTTGTCGCCAGGGTGGACGGCGCTACAGGATATCCTTTGGCCCTCAACGCTGTTGCGAGCGGAATACGCCGCAGCAACGTGTTCGGGTCATCGGGAACAGAGGAGGCCATCGCTACTCCAATCTATTGCCGAACGTGGCCGGCGGTTGCGATGGGCGCTTATCGCTTGGCGACGGTTTATCGGTCCACTGCGAGTGAATAGGCTACTTGCCGTTAATCTTCCGCAGTTGACGTGCTCGTTCCCAGGTGTGCCAGAGCAGATACATGGTCTCGTCAGTGCGAGGAGGACCGTCTCCGACACCAATTCTGTGCTTTACTTTTCTTAAATGATCTTTCCAGCCACCACCCAGACGGTAGCGATCTCTCTCGCCAGTGGCTTTCTGGTGAGCGGCTTGCCACAGCTTCTGGCACAAATTATGGACTTCCGGTCTCGTGTGCTTTGGAAGGTCTCCGTGAACCCCGTGCCACGCGAACGCCACATGAAACGCACACATCGCAGCAGCAGATAGACCGTTGGCATTCACGATATGTCGGTCTGCGCCTCGTCCCGCTCGGAGCAACAAAATTACCTCTGAAACGTAACTCCGGATGGTATCCGCCAGGAAGTCAGTCTCTGAATAGGGGACTTCTCGCCCGTCGGCGATACCATACAGGATGTTTACGATGGCCGGATCGCGGAGTTCGCGGCTGACTAGGGATAACGCATCGTGCAGTTTGGAGAGCCGATTGCGGAGTTCTTCCCGGCGAGGGAAGCCGTTTTCTCCCTCAATGCTGGCTGATATCGTGGTGACCGCTGCTGTCAGCTCGGGTTCAAGCCAGGAGGGAGGTTCAGTCTCGGAGCAGAATTCATGAGCCAGTTCTTTCATCAGCTCGCCGCCGAGCCCGTGTGAAGACGGGCCATTGCAGGAGCCTCTTTGTTTTCGCTCATTCGCCGAGCGGTCTCCGAGGCGACCGCATCAGCCGCCGCCAGCAGCACGGCGTCCGCGCGATGTATGTATCTCGACGTAATGGAATTGCCCTTGTGCCCGACCAGGGTGCCAATCGTCGGCTCCGAAAACCCGAGATCGCCAGCAAGGCTTGCGAAACTGTGCCGCAAGGCGTGCGGCGTGATGTCAGGCGCCAAACGGCCCAAAGCGACGATCCGACGGCAAATCTTGAAGAAGCCCGTCATTCCGCTCTCGCCCTTGCTTGCAGGGAACACGAGACTTCCTGAGCGAGGCAAATTCCCAAGCACCGCGCATGCGGCATGGGCAAGGGGCCGCATCGATGCTCCAGTTTTCGTGTCCGGAAGCCGAGCGGTACGGGTAACCAGGTCCACCTCGCTCCACTTCAGACCGAGCACCTCACCCCGCCGCCATCCTGTCAGACACAGGAACCGGAGTGCGGCCACGGCGGGAGGCCACATGCCCTGGGCTTCAGCTTGGCGGGCGGCTTCTCCCAGCAGACGATACTCATCATCGGAGAGGCGACGCTCCCTTTTGCCCTCGGCGAACTTGCGGATGCGGTGAGCGGGATTGTCCAGCCGAAGCCCTCGCTCGACCGCATAGGACATGATCGCGCCGAGCAGGCCGACTGATCGAGTGGCCACCCCTCGACCGCCTCGCAGGATTGAGCGTCCGCGCGGCTTTGTCCTCCGGCTCTGGGCCGTTTCTCCCGCTGCAATCGCATGCATGAAACGGTTCACGTCTTCCCGAGCCACGGCCGATACAGCTAAGCGGCCGAGAAGCGGCTTGATATGGCCTTCAATGCGGCCTTGATCCGAGGCAAGTGTGCTGGGTTTCTTCGGACGACCGCCCCGGACTAGCACGCGTCCACCTGACACATCGGCCCAGTAGCGATCACAGAGTTCCGCCACGGTTATTAGCTTACTGAGAGCCTTGCGATCGGCGGCGGGGTCGGCACCCTGGGTCACCTCGGCCAAAACTCGGCGGGCCTCCGAGCGCGCTTTGTCCGGTGTCCAGGGCGCGCCGTGTCGCCCGATGGTGTGCCATCGCTGGCGACGCTCTGCTGTCCGGTAGAGCAACACATACGCAACGGCCTCGCCTTTCTGGCGGCGCGCACCGAAGCCAGGCACTGACCCATCCCAGACGGTCTCACCCGGGCCGAGAGCCCGAACTTCGCGAAGGCCAAGTCGAGTGCGCATGGGCATACCATCTGCTCCAGCCCGACCGACGCGAGGGTCAAGCTAACACATAGCTAGCAGATCGGATCAAACCAGAGCAACTACGGCCAACCCGCAAGTGATCTAAAAGAGCCGGAATCCAATAGCTTGTCTATCGCCATCCACCTCACGCAAAGCTGGTCAAATCCAGGTTCCCGCCTTGACATGGCGGGGGTCACAGGTTCAATCCCTGTCGCGCCCACCATCCGCGTCACGAATTGCGCGGCACCTGCTGCGGCGCGCGTGGAAGATAGATTTCAACGGTCGTTCCGTGGCCCGTGCGGCTGTCGATCCGGAGCGTTCCGCCGGATTGATGCACCAGCCCGTAGACCTGGCTGAGGCCAAGGCCGGAACCCTGCCCCGCCGTCTTCGTGGTGAAGAACGGCTCGAACGCCCGGTTGAGCACCTCGTCGGGCATACCCACGCCCGTGTCCCGCACCGTGATGCGCACGTAGTTGCCGTCCACCAGGTCGGCGTCGAGATTGTTAGGCGGGCGCTCGATGTTGGCCGCCGCGACGGTGACGATACCGCCGCCGGGCATAGCGTCGCGTGCGTTGATCGCCAGGTTCAGGATGGCGTGCTCGATCTGGTCCGCATCGACGTAGACCGGCCAAAGCCCTTCGGATGGCGCGAAACTGACGTCGACGTCGCGACCGAGCGTGCGCGCAAGCATGTCGGTCATCTCGCCGAGCAGGGCGTTGAGGTCGACCACGCGCGGTTGCAGATGCAAGCGGCGACCAAAGGCGAGAAGCTGTCGGGTCAGTTGCGAGCCGCGTGCCGTTGCCTCGCGGATCGCCGATAGCCGGCGCTCCGTCTCGGCCGGCAGCCCGGCTGCGTGCAGCATCTCCGCCTGGCCGGCAATGACCATCAGCAGGTTATTGAAGTCGTGCGCGATCCCGGCGGTGAGCTGGCCGACGGCGTCAAGCTTCTGGGCTTGCCGCAGTGTGGCCTCGGTGGCTTGATGCTCCGTGATTTCCTCGCGCAACTTCCGGTTCGCCTGGTTCAGTTCCCATTGCAGCAGCAGCCGATCGCCGAACGACGCGCTGAAGCCGCGCCCGGTGAACATGAGCGCTACGGCGAAGACGAGGCCCATGCATCCCATCGGTATGCTGGTCTGGGAGCCCTCGTAGAGGAAGCGGACGGCAAGCGGGACGGTGGCGGATAGCACGAACGCCGCCAGGCTCGGGAAGTGGGCAGCACTGATGGTCACGCTGCCGGCGCACATTCCTCCAACGACAAAGGCAAGGAACAGCTGGTATGTGGGTGCCTCGGGCAGCAGCGACGCCGTGCCGAGACCCCAAGCCAACCCCGCCGCGAGGGAACCCAGGAACGTCAGGAGCGTGCGTTGCCTCGGCGCCAGCATACCCCGGCGATCAACCCACCAGGCCAGCAGCCGACCGGCAATCACCGCCGCGAAGACCGCCAACCAGATGATCGGTCCGGGCCAGGCTGGTTCCGCCTGAGAAAGCACCCAGGCGGTCCCACTCGCGTTCACCGCGTTCACCGCGACCGCCACGGGTATGCGCCGCACCACGTCTGAAATGCGCTCGCCGCGCAGCCTGGCGAGCAGTTCGGCCGGCAGTGGCTCGTCCTGCGTCAGCGGGTCCAGCGCCCCGAAATCGCCCCTCGTACCAAGACGGCACACGCGGGCCTCGCTGCTCGCGACCGAAAAAGATGCACTGGCGTTATGTTAGCGTGGGCCAGCCGCACGGTCCAGCATCGCAATCGTCGGTAGTGGCTGCCGCCTCAATCCTTGGCAAGGATGGCCTTCAGCATCTCCTCGGGGACCGCGATGGAAACGCCCGCGCGCTCCTGCTGCAACAGCATCGGCGTGCGCGAGTCGCGCTCCGCCCAGCCGCGGTTGAGCGCCTCGGTCATGTCGGCGAGCGCCAGTTCGGCCAATCGCATCGGCACCTTGGTCTCGCGCCCCAGCGCCGTCGCCAACGACATATCCTTGTGCGCCAGCTTCAGCGCGAACGCGGGCGGCTCGTATTGTCCGGACAGGAACTGATCCGCCAAGCGATCGAACAGCCGACGACGTCCGAGCGCGCCCTGGCGTACCGCCTCGAACAGCGGACCCGGCTCGAGTCCGGCCTTCACCCCCATGGTGAACACCTCCGCGAGCGCGGCCTGCACCGCGTAGCCTGCGCAATTGTGCACGAGCTTGGCGATCGATCCCGCCCCGATCGGGCCGATGTAGCGCGCCTGATCGCTGAAGCCGTCCAGCACCGGCTTGCAGCGTTGGTAGATCTGCTCGTCGCCGCCGACCCAGATCGCCAGCTTGCCGCTCGCGGCGCCGGCGGGGCCGCCGCTCACCGGCGCGTCGAGCATGTATTTGTTCTGCTCGGCGAACAGCGCGTTCAGATTGCGCACCAGGCTCGGGGCGTTGGTCGACAGGTCGAAATAGGCACCTTCCGGTTTGAGCCCGGCCAGGATGCCGTCCGGCCCGAGGGTCACCGCTTCCACCTCGGGCGGCCCAGGCAGCGAGGTGAACACGACGTCCACCTGCTCGGCCACCGCGCGCGGCGAGTCGGCCCAGACCGCGCCCGCGGCGAGGTGGCGCTCGGCCGCCGCCCGCCGCACGTCGTGCACTACCAGGGCGTGGCCGGATTTCTGCAGATTGGCGGCCATGCTGGCACCCATGGTGCCGAGGCCGATGAAACCGACTTGCATGGCGCGCTCCTCCCGCGTTGTCCGACGCTGCGTTACTCTTCCTCGAACACACCCTTGGCGATGTTGGCGGCGCTCATCGCCGCCGGCCAGCCGGCGTAGAACGCGACATGGGTGATGAGCTCGCTCAGCTCCTCCTTGGTGACGCCGTTGTGCAGCGCACGGCCGAGATGGCCTTTCAGCTGCTCGGGCCGGTAGGTCGCGACCAGCACGGCGCAGGTGATGAGGCTGCGGTCGCGCTTGGAGAGTTCGGGGCGTTCCCAAATGTCGCCGAACAACCAATTGTCGGTCGCATCGATCAGCTTGGGGACCACCGCGCGGACCTTATCGCGCGCTTCGGTCGTTGGTGCCTTGGCCATGTGTCCCTCCCGGGGTCTGGTGATCGGGCGAGCCTATTGCACCGCAGCCGCCCCGTCATCCCTGCAGGGTGTTTTCGTCCTGCTTCCCTTGACGATGCGCGCCGGCTTTTCCTACCAACGATGCGATGATCGACACCCTGCCCGCGTACGACCCGGCCGCCCTGCTCGCCGAGCTTGAAGGCCGCTCGGAGCGTTTCGAGACGCCGTGCGGAGAGGGCGTCATGGTCTGGCACGCCTGGGGCAACGGTCCCGTGCTCGTCCTGCTGCATGGCGGCAACGGTTCGTGGCGGCACTGGGTGCGCACCATCCCCGACTTGTCGCGGCAGTATCGCGTGGTCGCGGCGGACCTGCCCGGACTTGGCGAGTCGACCGAGGCGCCGGCGCCGCCGAGCCAGGACGGCATCGCCCGCATCGTCGCCGACGGGCTCGACACGGCGATCGGGCCGCAGACGCGCTACGCCATCGCCGGCTTCTCGTTCGGCGGCATGATCAGCAGCATCGTCGCGGCGCTGCATGGTGAGCGTGTGCGTTCGCTGACGGTGAACGGGCCCGGCGGCATGGGCGGCCGCGCCCGCACACTGGAGCTTGTGTCGGTGCGCCACAAACAAGGCGCCGAGCGGATCGAAGCGCACCGGACCAACCTCGCCGAGTTGATGATCCACGATCCGGCCAAGATCGACGCGCTGGCGCTCGCGCTCCAGGAGTGGCACTCGGTGCGCAACCGGCTACGCACGCCGCTGCTGTCGCGCTCGATGGCGACGGTGGAGGCGTTCGGTCGCGTTCGCGCGCCGGTGCGCGCGATCTACGGTGAGTTCGACGCGCCGGCGTATCCCGACATCCGCAAGCGGGAAACCATGCTGCGCGCCGCACGGCCCGATCTCGATTTCCGGGTAATCCCGGGCGTCGGGCACTGGACCGCATACGAGGCACCGGAGCAATTCAATGCGATGCTGCTGGAGATGCTCCGCCAGGATTGACCATCGCGCGGCCCTGGGCGCGGGCCGTCCGGTACGGTAGCGTCCTCACTCAGTCAAATAGGAGCAGCCCGACATGAAGGCAGTCCTGCAAGGCCACACGGTGGCGGAGAGTGACGACATCGTCGAGACCGGCGGCTACCAGTATTTCCCGGCCTCCGCGGTTCATACCGACTGGCTCGAGAAGGCCCCGAAGACCGACTCGGATCGCGCCTGTCCGCACGGCGTCCAGTTCTACGACGTGGTGATCGACGGCGTTCGCCACGCACGTGCAGCTTGGTCGTACGAGGCGCCGCGTCCCGCGATGCAGCAGGTCGGCGGGCGCTTCGGGTTCTGGGAAGACGTGCAGGTCGCCTGATCAGCCGCGGCTGCAGGCGGCCCCCCCGAGCACGCAGAACGAGGCGCAATGCGGGTGGTTGAGGGAGACCGCCCCGCTCGCCTCGGCGAGCGTGCGCCCGAGCTCAAAGCGCGGATCGTACGGCAGCAACGTGCAGGCCACGACTGCCGGTGTTTGCGCCTCGCGCCGCTTCACCACCATGCGGGCACTCGCGCACATCACGCTCTCCGGCGCGCGGTGGAGGATGCTCCAGCAGGCCGTGGTGATCTCCGGCACGTCGCGCGTCGCGTCCATTTCGGGAAACAGCACTAGCCGGACCGCGTCGTGCGCATCGATCGGCACGCCGAGTTCCGCGAACAGCGTCGCGAACCCGTCGCGCACCGTGTCCTCGGATGCGCCGGTAAAGCGTCGGCCGGCGACATCGATCGCGAACCCGCTACGCACCAGCCAGACCAGGCCCTCGATGGTCGGTCGCCAGCTGCGCTTGCCGCGCTCCGCCTCGTGCACCGCAGCATCGTGGTGATCAACCGAGACCCGGAGTGTCAGCCGCTCGCCGTGCCGCTCGCGCAATTCGAGGAGGCGGTCGGCGACCTTGCGCATCGGTCGCATCGCGTTGGTGAGCACGAGCGCATCGAAGCCGCGCGACAGCACCGCTTCCAGCATGTCCGGCAGTGCGGGGTTCATGAACGGCTCGCCGCCGGTGAACCCGATCAGGCGTGTCGGCAGCCCATCGGTCGCGATCTCGTCCAGGTAGGCCACGACGTCCGCCAGCGAGAGATACGCCAGCCGGTCGTTGCGCGGAGAGGATTCAATGTAGCAATTGCGACAGGTGAGGTTGCATAGGGTGCCGGTGTTGAACCACAGCGTGTCGAGCCCGGTCAGCGGCACGGTCGCGCGCTGCTCCCCCTTGGCGGTGAGGCGCGGGTCGCGGAACTTCTCCGGCGCAAGCGGTGCGTGGGCGGCGTCCATACGGCTCCTTGGGTTCGGCGGCGGCCGGGTTACCCCGGCCGCCTCGGATCAGATCGGGTCCCAGCCGAACACGTCGCCGCTGCGGTCGAGCGGCATGAACGAGGCCTGCATCGCCGGCAGCATGTGCTCGGCGACCAGCTCGGGGGTCCAGCCCTCGCTGCGGTGCACGCTGCGGATCGGCTTGGGCGAGCTGAACAGGTAGATCTCGTTGTGCCGCGTGCCGAACACCTGGCCGGTCACGTCCTTCGCCGCGTCGGAGGCAAGGAACACCGCGACCGGCGCGTTCTTGTCCGGCGTCATCTGCTGGATCTTGGCGATGCGCGCCTGCTGCTCCGGCGTGTTCACCGGGATCGAGCTGGTCATGCGGCTCCAGGCGAACGGCGCGATGCAGTTGGAGCGCACGTTGTAGCGCCGCATGTCGAGCGCGATCGACTTCGACAGCGCGGTGATGCCGAGCTTGGCGGCCGAGTAGTTCGCCTGGCCGAAATTGCCGATCAGGCCCGAGGTGCTGGTGATGTGCACGAACGCGCCGCTCTCCTGCTTGCGGAAGTGCTCGGCGGCGGCGCGGCTGGTGAAGAAGCTGCCGTTCAGATGCACCCCGATCACCGATAGCCAGTCCTCCGGCGTCATCTTGTGGAAGATCACGTCGCGCAGGATGCCCGCGTTGTTCACCACGATGTCGACCTGTCCGAAATGGTCCATCGCGGACTGGATGATCTTCTGCGCCGAGCCCCAGTCGGCCACGCTGTCGGTGTTGATCTCGGCTTGGCCGCCGCGCTGCTCGATCAGCTGCTTGGTCTGCTGGGCTGGCGTGGCCGAGCCGCCCTCGCCGGATAGCGAGGCGCCGACGTCGTTGATGATGACCTTGGCCCCTTCGCCCGCCATCATGATGGCGATCTCGCGCCCGATGCCGCCTCCCGACCCGGTGACGACCGCCACCTTGCCTTCGAGCATTTGTCCCGCCATGCCATCCTCCATCAAGTTCGCGTCGGACGTTAAGCGGGCGCTCTCTCGTTGTGAACCCCGACGGCCGGGCGCTACGATCGTGCGAAGTCGAACGAAACGGGGGAACGATGATCCGAATGACACGTCGCGGCGCCTTGGCGCTCGGGCTTACGGCGGCGGCGGCGCGAGCGGGTCGGGCGCAGAAGGCGAACGCACCCGGCGTGAGCGATACGGAAATCCTGATCGGCTCGACCATGCCGTTCAGCGGCCCGGCGTCCGCCTACGCCTCGATCGGCAAGGCCAACGCCGCCTATTTCCGCATGATCAACGAGCAGGGCGGCATCAACGGCCGCAAGATTAACCTGCTGCAGCTCGACGACAGCTACACGCCGCCCAAGACGGTGGAGCAGACCCGCCGGCTGGTGGAGCAGGAGCGCGTCGCCTTCATCTTCGCCCAGCTCGGCACCCCGACCGGCATGTCGACGCGCAAGTACCTCAGTGACCGTAAGGTGCCGGACGTGTTCGTCGCCTCCGGGGCCACCCAGTTCTTCGACCACGCCCGGTTTCCCTACGTGATCGGCTGGCAGCCGAGCTACCAGCTGGAGGGTCGCGTGTATGCCAGATTCATCCAGCAGACCAAGCCGGACGCCAAGCTCGCCGTGCTCTATCAGAACGACGACTCCGGTCGCGACTTGATGAAGGGCGTGCGCGACGGGTTCGGCGAGCGGGCCGCCCAGGCGATCGTGTCCACCAACAGCTACGAAACCACCGATCCGACCACCGACAGCCAGGTGCTAAGCGCACGGGGGTCGGGAGCCGACACGTTCTTCTTCGCGGGCATCCCCAAGTTCTCGGCGATGACGATCCGCAAGGTGTACGACATCGGCTGGAAGCTGCTGTTCATCGTCTCCAACCCGGCCTCCTCCGTGGCGACGGCGCTGGTTCCGGCCGGCGTGGAGAAATCCGTCGGCCTGGTCACCACCGCCTACATGAAAGATCCGACCGACCCGCAATGGGAAAGCGACCAGGGCTACAAGGACTGGCGCGCGTTCCTGGCGAAATACTACCCGGAGGCCGACCTCAAGGACGTGAGCGTCGTCTACGGCTACTCGCAGGCGCAATGCCTCGAGCAGGTGCTTCGGGCGTGCGGCAACGATCTTTCGCGCGAGAACATTGCCGACAAGGCGTGGACCATCGACTACGCGCCGCCGATGTTCCAGCCGGGCGTGCGCTTCAGCGTCAAGCCGGGCGACTTCTCCGGCATCAAGAAGCTGCGGCTGGTGCGGTTCGACGGCCGCGCCTGGGTGCCGTTCGGCGAGGCGTTGGGGGCCTGACAAGGGGTCGCCTGTCGCCGGTGCTACGGTGGCGCGCAACGAGGACGAGAAAGGGGGGACGATGATCCGGGTGACGCGGCGGGGCGCGCTTGCGCTGGGGTTCACGGCGGTGGCGGCGCGGGCGGGACGGGCGGCCGCGACGAACGCCCCGGGGATAACGGACACCGAAATCCTGATCGGCTCCACCCAACCGTTCAGCGGGCCGGCTTCCTCGTTCAGCGCCATCGGTCGCTGCAACGCGGCCTATTTCCGCATGATAAACCAGCAGGGCGGGATCAACGGGCGTAAGATTAAGCTGCTGCAGGCGGATGACAGTTTCAGCCCGCCCAAGACGATCGAGCAGACCCGAAAACTGGTGGAACAGGAGCAGGTCGCCTTCATCTTCTCCCAGATCGGCACGGCCCCGGCGACCGCGGCCCGCAAATACCTTAACGATCATAAAATCCCCGATGTCTACGTAGGCTCGGGCGCGACCCAGTTCTTCGACCACGGACACTTCCCGTGGGTGATCGGCTGGCAGCCGAGCTATCAGATCGAGGCGAAGATCTACGCCAAGTACATTCTGAGCGAGAAGCCGGACGCGAAGCTCGCGGTTCTCGCCCAGAACGACGATTCAGGCCGCGACGCGATGAAAGGGTTACGCGAGGGGCTCGGCGACAAGGCTGACAAGGTGATTGTTTCCGTGTCGACCTACGAACTCACGGACGCGACCGCCGACTCGCAGGTCCTCACCGCGCAAGGCTCCGGCGCCAACGCTTTGTTCTTCTGGGGCGTGCCGAAATTCGCCGCGATGACCATCCGCAAGGTCCATGACCTCGGGTGGCAGCCGATGTTCATCCTCGGCGCTTCCACATCCTCGGTCGCGACCGCGCTGACGCCGGCGGGGCTCGAGAAATCCGTCGGCATCATCACCAGCGCCTACATGAAGGATCCCACCGACCCGCAGTGGCAGGACGATCAGGCGTACAAGGATTGGCGGGCATTCCTGGCTAAATACAATCCGGAGGCCGATATCGGGGATGTGGCCAACGTCTACGGCTACTCGCAGGCGCAGTGCCTCGAGCAGGTGCTGCGTGCCTGCGGGAACGACCTTTCGCGCGAGAACATCGCGGCCAAGGCCTGGAGCGTCGACTTGCAGCCGCCGATGTTCCAGCCCGGCATCCGCTTCAGCGTCAAGCCGGGCGATACGTCGGCAATCAAGAAGCTCCGCCTCGTCCGCTTCGACGGCCGCGCCTGGGTGCCGTTCGGCGAGGCTTTGGGGGCGTGACAAGGGCCCGCTCCGCCGCTGCAAACCCCTTGACCGTACCGCAGCGATGGCCCATCTCCCAGTAATCAGGACCGACCGGGTCCGATTACCATTTTGGTGGGGCGATGTTGAGGCTGTCGAAGCTGACCGACTATGCCGTGGTCGTGCTTGTGCGCCTGTCCCGGGGCGAACCGGTGCAGACTTCGCCGCACATCGCCGCCGCCATCGGTCTACCTGAGCCGACCGTCGCCAAGGTGTTGAAGGCGCTGGCCGGAAGCGGGCTCGTCGCCTCCCAGCGGGGCGCACGCGGGGGTTATCGGCTGATGCGCTCGCTCCGGGCCGTCCCGATATCGGACGTGATCGCCGCCATCGATGGACCGATCGCTCTCACTGCCTGCGTCGACGGTTCGACCACCAGTTGCGAAAGCCAGGAACTCTGCCCGATGCGCGGACGATGGGACCCGGTGAACCAAGCCATTCAGCAAGCGCTGTCCGAGATCACGCTTGCCGACATGATGGAAAGCTCCCTCCCGCGCGCCTTCCGTACGCCTAGCCGGCCCGTTCTGCCGGCCGCCGAATAGGATCAATCGATGCCAGCTGTCCCAGAGACCATCGACGCCCTCCAATCCGTCACGCAGTCCGGCTACAAATGGGGCTTCGAGACCGAGATCGAGATGGACCTCGCGCCCAAGGGCCTGAGCGAGGACACCATCCGCCTGATCTCCGCCCGCAAGGACGAGCCCGACTGGCTGCTCGCGTGGCGGTTAAAGGCGTTCGCGGCGTGGCAGGCGATGCAAGAGCCGCATTGGGCGCGCGTCGACCACCCGCCCATCGATTACCAGGACCTGCATTATTATGCAGCGCCGAAGAAGAAGGTCGGCCCCAAGAGTCTCGACGAGGTTGATCCCGCGCTGCTCGCCATGTACGAGAAGCTTGGCATTCCGCTGAAGGAGCGCGCTATCCTTGCGGGCGTCGAGCCGGGCGAGGGCGAAAGCAACATCGCGGTTGACGCGGTGTTCGACAGCGTTTCGGTCGCGACCACGTTCCGCTCCACCCTCGCCAAGGCCGGCGTGATCTTTTGCCCGATCAGCGAGGCGGTGCACGAGCATCCCGAGCTGGTGCGGCAGTATCTCGGCAGCGTCGTGCCGGCGGGGGACAATTTCTTTGCCGCGCTCAACAGCGCGGTGTTCACCGACGGCAGCTTCGTGTTCATCCCCAAGGGCGTGCGCTGCCCGATGGAGCTGTCCACCTATTTCCGCATCAATGCCCGCAACACCGGCCAGTTCGAGCGCACGCTGATTATTGCCGAGGAAGGCAGCCATGTCAGCTACCTGGAAGGCTGCACTGCCCCGCAGCGCGACGAGAATCAGCTGCACGCCGCCGTGGTCGAGTTGGTCGCGTTCGACGACGCGCAGATCAAGTACAGCACCGTGCAGAACTGGTATCCGGGCGACGCCGAAGGCCGCGGCGGCATCTACAATTTCGTCACCAAGCGCGGCGCTTGCCGGGGTGCGCGCAGCAAGATCAGCTGGACGCAGGTCGAGACCGGTTCGGCGATCACCTGGAAGTACCCGTCCTGCGTGCTTGAGGGCGACGACAGCGTGGGCGAGTTTTACTCGGTCGCGGTGACGACGAACCGTCAGCAGGCGGATACCGGCACCAAGATGATTCATATCGGGCGCAACACCCGCAGCACCATTGTCTCGAAGGGGATCAGCGCGGGGCGCTCCAACAACACCTATCGCGGTCTGGTCCGCATCCTGCCGAAGGCGCATGGCGCGCGTAACCACACGCAATGCGACAGCCTGCTGATCGGCGACCAGTGCGGTGCGCACACCGTGCCGTACATCGAGAGCCGCAATCCGACGGCGAAGATCGAGCACGAGGCGACGACGTCGAAGATCGCCGACGACCAGCTGTTCTACTGCCGTCAGCGCGGATTGTCGGAGGAGGACGCGGTGAGCCTGATCGTCAACGGCTTCTGCAAAGAGGTGCTGAAGGAGTTGCCGATGGAGTTCGCGGTCGAAGCGCAGAAGCTGCTCGCGGTCAGCCTCGAAGGTTCGGTGGGCTGATGTTGGAAATCCGCGATCTTACGGCGACCGTGGACGGCAAGGAGATTCTGCGTGGGATCGACCTGACCGTGCCGACGGGCGAGGTGCACGCCATCATGGGGCCGAACGGTTCCGGCAAGTCGACGCTCTCCTATGTGCTTGCCGGGCGCAACGGCTACGAGGTGGCCGGCGGCACCGCGACGTTCGACGGGCGCGACCTGCTCGCGATTGAGCCCGAGGCGCGCGCCGCGGCCGGGTTGTTCCTGGCGTTCCAATACCCGGTCGAGCTGCCCGGCGTCGGCAACGCCAACTTCCTGCGCACGGCGCTGAACGCGCAGCGGCGCGCGCGCGGCGAGGGCGAGCTCGACGCCATCCAATTTCTCAAGCTGGCACGCGCGGAAACCAAGCGGCTGTCGATGCCGGACGACATGCTGAAGCGCAACGTGAATGTCGGTTTCTCGGGTGGCGAGAAGAAGCGCAACGAGGTGCTGCAGATGGTGTTGCTGCGTCCCAAGCTCGCCATTCTGGACGAGACCGACAGCGGCCTCGATATCGACGCGCTGAGGATTGTCGCCGATGGCGTCAATGCGCTACGCGGCCCGGACTTCTCCGCCCTGGTCATCACCCATTATCAACGCCTGCTCGCCTATATCGTGCCCGACCGCGTGCATGTGCTCGCCAACGGCCGCATCGTCCGCTCCGGCGGGCCGGAGTTGGCGGTTGAGCTTGAGGCCAAGGGCTACGTGGGCATCGAGGTCGAGGCGGCATGAACGCGGTCCTGCAACGCGCGGAGCAGGGTTTCCTCGCCCGCTTCGACGGATTGCGCGATCGCCTGCCGGGCGACGCTGCGGTGCGCGCGACGGCGGCGGCGGCGTTTCGGGCGATCGGGCTGCCGACGTTGCGCAACGAGGCCTGGAAATACACCAACCTGCGCCCGGTTGCCGAGGGCGTGTTCTCCGAGGCGCTGACGCCGGTCGCCAATTGCGATTCGTTGCTGGCGGCCTTGCCGACGATGGAGGGTGGACGGCTCGTGTTCCTGGACGGGCGGTTTCGTTCCGATCTTTCGACCGTCCCGACCGGCATCCACCTGAGCCGATTTGCCGACGATCCTGCGTTTGGCGCGCTGGCGCAGCCCGAACGGCACCCGCTCGTGGCGCTCAACACCATGCTGGCCGAGGACGGCGCCGCGATCGAGGTTCCGCCAGGGAGGGATGGTGGCGTGTTGCAGCTTGTCAGCCTCGCCACCGATGGGCGTGGTCGCCCGGTGTCGTTCCACCCGCGTCATCGCGTGCATTTGGCCGAGGGCGCGCGGCTGACCTTGCTAGAGACCTCCACCGGCGAGGGCGATTATCTGCACAACCCGGTCATCGAAGTGCGCGTCGGTTCGGGCGCCTCGCTTACGCATGTCCGGCTGCAAGACGAGGCGGCAGGTGGGTTTCACCTCGCCACGGTCTATGCCGAGGTCGAGGCTGCCGGCGTCTACGACGCTTTCGCGCTGACCCTCGGCGGCCGCGTGGTGCGCACCGAGTTCCACGCCCGGCTGACCGGGCCAGGCGGCGCCGTGCATCTCAACGGCGCACAGCTGCTGGCCGGGCGGCAGGTCGCGGACTTCACCAGCGTGGTCGCGCACGACGCGCCGAATTGCGCATCGCGGCAAACGGTCAAGAACGTGCTGGCCGGTCGCTCTCGCGGCGTGTTCCAGGGCCGCATCGAGGTCGCCCGCGCCGCGCAGAAGACAGACGGCTACCAGATGAATCAGGCGCTGCTGCTCTCGCCCGAGGCGGAGATAGACAGCAAGCCCGAGCTCGAAATCTTCGCCGACGACGTCAAATGCAGTCACGGCGCCACGGTCGGGGAGCTCGATCCGGACCAGCTGTTCTACTTGCGCGCCCGCGGCATCCCCGAGGCCGAAGCGCGGTCGATTCTGGTGCGCGCGTTCCTGGCCGAGGCGCTCAATTTGGTAGTGAACGACGAGGTTCGCGCGGCGCTCGACGCGAGGGTGTCGGGCTGGTGGGAGAGGCAAGCCGCATGAACGTCACGACCCGCCCCGCCTTGCTCGACGTGCAACGCATCCGCGAGGATTTCCCGATCCTCGGGCAGACCGTGCGCGGCAAGCCGCTCGTATTCCTTGACAGCGCCGCCTCCGCGCAGAAGCCGCGCGCCGTGATCGAGGCGATGGGTGAAACGATGGAAACCCAATACGCCAACGTGCATCGTGGCCTGCACTGGATGAGCGAACGCACCACCGAGGCGTACGAGGGTACGCGCGATGCCATCGCCGCGCTGATCAACGCGCCCGACCGGCACGAGATCGTGTTCACCGGCAACAGCACCGGCGCGATCAATCTCGTCGCGCACAGCTACGGTCGCGGCATCCTCAAGCCCGGTCAGGCTGTGCTGATCTCCGCGATGGAGCACCACTCCAACATCGTGCCCTGGCTGATGCTGCGCGACGCGCACGGCATCGAGCTGCGGGTGGCCCCGATCACCGATTCGGGCGAGCTCGACATGGCGGCGTTCGAGGCGCTGCTGGCCGACGGCAAGGTCGGCCTCGTGTCCATCACCCACATGAGCAACGTGCTCGGCACCTACACGCCGGCGGAGCGCATCGTCCGCGCCGCCCATGCGCACGGCGCCAAGGTGTTGTTCGACGGCTCGCAGGCAGTGGTGCACCGGCGCGTGGACGTGCAGGCGATCGGCTGTGACTTCTACGTCTTCACCGGCCACAAGCTCTACGGCCCGACCGGCATCGGCGTACTGTGGGCGCGACGCGAGCTGCTCGAGGCGATGCCGCCGTTCATGGGCGGTGGCGACATGATCTCGTCGGTCACTTATGAGGGCGCCACCTGGGCCGAGCTGCCGCACAAGTTTGAGGCGGGCACGCCGGCGATCATCGAGGCGATCGGCCTCAAGGCGGCGATCGGCTACGTGCAGGCGATCGGCTACGAGGCGATCGCGGCGCATGAGGCGGCGCTCACGGACCACGCCCTGTCGCGGCTCTCCGCCGTCGAGGGATTGCGCATTCTCGGGCGCGCGCAGGATCGCGGCGGCGTCATCTCGTTCACGATGCACGGCGCGCACGCGCACGACGTCGCGACGCTGCTGGATCGGCAGGGTATCGCGGTGCGGGCCGGCCATCACTGCGCCGAGCCGCTGATGCGCCGCCTCGGGGTAGAGAGCACCGCGCGCGCCAGCTTCGGCGTCTACACCACGCACGACGAAATCGACGTGCTGGCCGACACGTTGATCCGCGTCGGGGAGTTTTTCGGCTGATGTTCGACGATGTGCGCGATCTCTATCAAGAGGTCATCCTCGACCACGGGCGCCGGCCGCGCCACGCGCATCGGCCGGAGCGGGTCGATGCGAGCGCCAAGGGCGACAACCCGATGTGCGGCGACCGGGTGCAGGTATGGGTGCAATACGCACCTGATGGCGCCATCGCGGACGCCGGCTTCGACGCGCGCGGCTGCGCGATCAGCGTCGCATCGGCTGATCTGATGGCCGAAACGGTGCACGGCAAGCGCCCAGACGACGCGCGGGCACTGTTCGCGGCGTTCCGCGAAATGGCGCGCACCGGAACCTGCCCGGCGTGCGACGGCGCGCTCGCCGAGCCGCTGGAGCGGTTGCAGCCGTTGTCGGGCGTGCACGAGTATCCGTCGCGGGTGAAATGCGCCACCTTGCCGTGGCACGCATTGATCGCGGCACTCGACGGCGAGGGGGAGACGAGCAGTGAATGACCTGACGCCAGGCGCACCGCAAACGCATGGATCCTGGACGCCCGACGGCGAGACGCCGCCCAAGCTCGGCGAGGAGACTATCATCGAGGCGATCGCGACCGTGTTCGATCCCGAGATCCCGGTGAATATCTACGAACTCGGGCTGATCTACGCGATCGACATCCACGACGACGGCAAGATCAAGGTGGAGATGAC
>JAABUQ010006633.1_pt1 | contig 17388 bp, 19 predicted proteins | sample 5560001 | NCBI WGS metagenome assembly JAABUQ01 (sample SAMN10711888, study PRJNA513371) | rock metagenome | isolation source: Antarctica rocks | place: Antarctica: Victoria Land, Finger Mt nord | collected 2015-12-18
TGTCCTTTTGATTTGTTCAGCGTGAATGAGAATTGGGTTATCCATAATGAATGCTGCTTTCAGGGATTTATCCTAGTCTAGGTTCGACTTGAGTGTACACGGTAGGTTCTAAAGGAGGGAAAAATACAGCCGATAACATTCTTTGGGAGGTAGGCACACATAATATAAGTCGCGGTGCTAAAGTCATAACTAGTGGGGAAAGAGTTTACATTCGGATCTATAACGCCATTGATTCTATTGTGAAAAACTCAACCACCATCGCTAAGCTTGGTTTAGTTGCCACTGGCACAGCCGTCTTAACTCAAGCAGTTGTCATAGCCATCTCCTACTCTCTCGATCTCTATCGCCAAGAGATAACAGTTGAAGAATATAAAAATTTAATTACTCAAGAAGTAGTAAGAACTGGTATCGCCACTCCAATTTTCTTTCTGATCTTCGTAGTCGTCTTGGCGCTTTTCCCAGAGCTAACTTTCTTACTATCTGCTCCAGTAGTTGTTGCAGGTTTTAATGCCTTATTTGGCATCAGCATTGCTCTACCAATTGTGCAATCAATTATTCGTCACGTTCAAGCTGGAGGTTTTGGTCAAGAAGTAGCTAAGAGTTATGAGAACTTAATTAGCGACACATGAGAGATATTTGAAACTTCTTCACAGCGCCAAGGGTTCACCTAAGACTACCCAGATAGCTAGAGGATAAAAGAAGATTCATAGTCGAACTGGCTGTTTCAGATTCTGAATCTACCTGTTTTTGGTGGATAGACTTGCCTGAAACTCGGAAAAATTTCTGCCTCCCCTCAATCACGTTCGCGGTTTTACACTACCAAAACTACGTTATGCTTCAAAATTCAATGCTGATCATTTCTCCTTATCGGTCTTATGCAACTTGGGTTTTTGACGATCCAACTGTGGGATTGGTGAAGGAGCCGTTCGTCGCTGGCATCCCTGAGATGATCGACGTGATGGTTAAGGACATACCCGATGCTGCTAGTGGTTTCAAGATGCTGTTCTCGGCTCGTCCCTTTCCTAAGTACCAAGCCGAACTGACTTGGCAGCGAGAGGAGTATGGGGGGAACTGGTATCGCTGGCAGGATAAGGACATGGAAGGCTGGCTTTGTCCGGCGCTGCTCCTTTACTTCGAGGCTGCACCGGAAAAACTCTACTTCAAAGCCGAGGCGATGAAAAAGTCGCCCTAAGCCTCTAGCTGCGCACTCATAGCGGTTGATGAATAAACCAATTACTAAGTCATGCATTTCCTTCGTCTTGGAGAAGCAAATAGTCTGACGAGCCAATCGCTTAATTCTTATTTTTAATCTCAAATGCTTTCGTTCGCTCTAAACAGTCATAAGACTTAAGCTTTGCTTTTTATTCATCATACTCAATCAACCGATCTCGCAGATCAACAGATTCTAAACTGTTCGTTAGGGAATACCTCATATTACCTGACTCGTCCTCTCGCCATATACAAATGGGAGTCCAAATTACTGCTCCAAAGTTATTAAACTGGTCTCGATAGTCTTGAGGAGAGATTCCAGCCTTTCGTGCTGCTTTGACAATTCTCCGACCAATAGAAAGTTCGATTGTGCGCTCACATTCCTCATCAAACTCTTCGAGCGCATCCGTATAAGCGTTGAGAATATCCGATAGTTCGGCTTCAAGGTTACGATCGTAATTGAAGAAATCACTAGTGTGCCAATAAGTCTTTGTACCTTCGACTCTTTGGTAACGTTCTAGATTTTCAACAGTTGGCTCAATAACATACTTATTCTTTGCTGGCAGATCTACTGTTGGCTCTGCTGGTGTTGAGGAGGCATACATGCTGTTATCTTCATTGACCGCGTCTTTCCTGACCGCCTCCGCTTTGCAATAAAGCTTGTCCGGTACCACCTCGAAGTAGCGGCACAAAGTCGGACCGAGCCAGCCTTGCATCTGCCGCTCTCTCCATTCGTACCAGTTACCTCCACACTCTTCTCTTAGCCAAGACAACTCAGCCTGATACTGAGGAAATGGCTGAGCTGAAAATAACATTTTGAAGCTAATAGCAGCGTCGGGAATGTCTGCAACGAGTACATCAATTATTTCTGGTATTCCTCCAACAAACATCTCTTTTACTAGCCCAACGTTTTGATCGTCAAATACCCAATTCTCCGCAAATTGGTAGGGAAATATTACTAACATTGAATTTGACATCTACTTATTTACTCTGGATAGATTTCAGCAATCTTTATAACAAATAAATGGGTTTAAACATTAGTAGGCATAGTTTTCAACACGACAAATAGCTTTAAAAAAACTCCAGCTATGAACCATTAACGATTCCAGTTCTCTTGGACAGCTTCAGATTCCTGAAATCCGTAAAGAGGCGTTGGTTTTAATTAAACATATCTAACAATGTTCCAGAATGCCAATGCCATTTGGGTTAAGAATTGGTGAAGCAGTATGAAGAGTTAGTGACGATCTTCCCCTCGACTCAGTGAACACAAAGTACCAGTGTCATTAAAGCGGGTAGCTAAATCTATCTCAAAACCCATTTCCCGCTACAGCTTTGCGCGTCTGCGAGAAGCGTGACTTTCAAATACCTCGGCAACGTCTCTTGCTCGTTGTGTCCCTGCGCTGCACATCATAGTTACTGCCGTCCGTCTCAAGCTGTTGTACTTACTCCCACTACCTGACGTGATGGTAGCGACGTTCGCGTTCCGCCAAGGGCATCGCAGGCAGCTTCAAGCAGCTTGTCAACCGTGAAGCGAGTCAGCACAGTTGTTGATGCTATTGGTGAAGTCATACAAACCCTTATTTCTCGTTGGATTCACTACGGCATAATCAAGCTTCCAGAGATTTAAAATCACTTCGCCAACAGCATCAGTTGCTGGACGAACACTAGGGAACAAGCGATCGGGCTTTTGGTTTTATTCTTCAAGTAGAGAAGTCAACAAGGACGTTGTACATCTACAACGCGAGTCTTGAGAAAGATTAATCTGAACTAGAATCTGTCCAGCGCTTGGAATCGCGCTCTAGCAGGGATTTGGAAGCGCTGGACAAATCTGCTTTGGGACAGACTCTACTTTAGAAGTACATATTTGTCATGCAGATACCTGGAAAGTATAAACACCCTTCTCAAATTAGCTATCACGCTGCCCCAAACTTTATCCCCACAGTTTCGTTGAATGAGCCTACAAGCAAGACAATTTGGTCGGCATCGTCGGACTCAAAAATGCCATCCAAGCCTTGATGATGCAGATCGGTAAAGGGTGGCTCGTAAAGTAAGGCTGGGTCCATTACGCCATTTTGGGTCAGATAATCGATAATGTTTTCCACAAAGCGGATCTGATTAGCGCTCTCCGTTGCTATCTAGGTACTGTGCAAAAGCAAGCTTGGCTGCATTCCTGTCTAATCCTACAAGTTGACGGATGAATAGCTTTAGCTTCAAGTCTCTACCGAAGACCTCCTCAAAGCGATCGCGACTCTCAATTTCTGCTGCCCCAAAGAGCATCTGGGCTAAAGCATCTAAGTCAGTCTCGGTTAGAGGTACATTCCGCTTCAGCTTGGCAATAGTAATGTGGTCTTGGTGGGAGCGAATATAAGCTTCCACTTTCTTACGATACTGATAAGGACTAAAGCCCGTTTGTGGGGTGGGGACATCAACTTCTTGGATGTCACCGAGTTCGTCCTCAAAATCGGTATAGACAATGCTTTGCTGTTGACGGTCAATGAACTTGACCAGTCCGCGCAGCGCTCGCCGCACAGCTTCAATCGTTTCTAGAGTCACATTTGTCCACCAGACTTCTGCCTGAATCTCTTCAATCAGTTCGAGTTGAGCCTTGACCATTGGGATGTCTCTATAAATGCTCTAACCGGCTCATGATGTCTCGCACTTGGTCTCGCAACTGAATGAAGTCGTTGGTTTGTTTCAGCATCGACAGTTGCAGCTTGAGGCAGAGCAGATCGAAACGCTTAGCGAGATGTTGCTCAGAAGGCAGTCCATTAGGTAGTTGTGCCAAGGATTCAGATATTATCTCTACATCAAGAGAACTGAGTTCATTCCAGCGCGATCGCTCACTAAATTCTTCCACCCGTTGCAGGTGAGGTCGAACTAAGAAGTTTTCTCGCTCCATTGTGGCTACATGCTGATGTAAGTCATTCAGCAGAAGTTGCTGTAGGGAAGAATCGCTACTCTCCTTTAGTGCCATTAACTGAGTTAGCTCCAAACGAGTTTTAACCAAGCGAGTCGTCAGGGTTTCTTGGGGCGGTTAACTGATTTCGGGAGGAGCTTGACTGAAAAATTCAAAGTTGCTGCACAAGTCAAAGACTAAAAATTCCTTTTTGTCGTTGCCAACACCGAAAAGATTGGGGCACAGCCGAGTACCGCGCCCGATCATCTGGTTGAATTTGACTTGCGAGTAGACGGGTTTGAAAAAGACCAGATTGACGATTTCGGGAACGTCTACGCCCGTGTCGAGCATATCTACGGAAACGGCGATGGTAGGCTGTTGTTCGGCTACAGAAAAGTCATCCAACAGACTTTGTGCATAAGAGCTGTGGCTATCGATGACTTGAGCAAACTTACCTTTGTAGTTTGGGTAATTCTGGTCGAAGCGTTGAACGATGAACTCAGCGTGATTGTGGTTGCGAGCGAAGATGATAGTTTTACCGAGGCGATCGCCCCCGTCCACTTTCAGTCCTCGCTGCATCAGCAATTCTAAAGCTCGATCTACAGTACTGATGTTAAAGAGCCACTGATTCAAAGCAGCAGCACTAATCTGAGGCGGAAGGACTTCGGTTTCCTCGGATCGGAACTTCTCTTCATATTCTTCCTGTTCCTGGGGTGAGAGGTCAGCATATCTCACGCCACGTTGCAGAAACTTAAACGGCACTTTTACACCCTTGGGAGGCACCAGATAGCCATCGGAGACAGCATCTGACAGTTCGTACATAAAAGAAGGCACCTCTGGTTCCAGCTCGAAGAGCCGATAAGTGTCGCGGTGAACTTCTGTCCGGGGGGTAGCAGTCAAGCCGACTAGAAAGGCATCAAAGTATTCAAACACGGAGCGGTATTTCTGATAGATGGAGCGGTGCGCCTCGTCAACAATAATCAGATCGAAGTGACCGGGACCAAAAAAGCGCTGTGCCGAGTCGAGCTGGTTGATGCAGTTGAGCATCATGGGATAGGTAGAAAGGACAACATTGGCACTCTCAACCGCTTTATTCTTGGTCAAGTCAATTGGGGTAGCAATGGGTAAATGTCTTTGGAAGGCACGAAAGGCTTGGGTAAGCAGGGCATTACGGTCTGCCAGAAATAAGACGCGCTTGACCCAGTTAGCTCGCATTAATAGCTCGACTAGGGCGATCGCCGTCCGAGTCTTGCCAGTACCAGTTGCCATCACAAGGAGAGCTTTACGCCCCTTTTCCTTGTCAAACTTTTCCGTGACGCGGCGGATGGCTTCGGTCTGGTAGCTGCGATTAACAATACCAGAATTCACTTCAACCAAATGCAGTTTTTTGCGGTGGGTGCGGCGAAAGATCAGGCGTTCTAGCTCGTCCTTTTTCAGGAAGCCTTGAATTTCGCGCGGCGGATAGTTGAGATCGTCCCAAATCCAATGTTCGTAGCCGTTGGAGTAAAAGATGATGGGACGCTGGCCGAATCTAGTTTCTAGACAATCAGCATAGAGTTTAGCCTGATGCTTGCCTGCACTAGGGTTTTTACTTGTGCGCTTAGCTTCAATTAAGGCGAGGGGTTTACCGTCATTGCCCCACAGTACGTAGTCCACTCTGCCTAACCCCGTTTCATTCGGCATCCCTTGGACTTCTACTTCAGTCCACCCCGCTCGTTCAACTGACCACCCTGCTTCCTGAAGTAAGATGTCGAGCAAGTATCGGCGAGTATCGGCTTCATTGTAGTCGTGGCTGTCTGGGACGGCTTCGTTCTGCTGCTTCAGGGCAGCGATTTCAGTTCTGAGTGTTTCCAGTTCTTGCTCGGTCTGCTGGCGAGCTTCCGCAATGCGCCGCATCTCGTCTACTTGAGATTGAGTTTCGAGTGCTTGAAGTTGGGACAGCGAAAGGTCTTGGGATGCAGTGGATGCCGATTGAGGCATGAGGCTGCGGTCAAAGCTGAGAGCGGGAAGATTCCCGCCATCAGGCGTATAGGAACGGCAAAGCCAATAGAGGAAGTGGAAAAGTTCTTCGACGAGATGGAGGGCATCTCCTTCGTTGATGGGATTCGGCTTGTGGACGGCGCTGTTCCCCATCTTGTGAATGGTACGGATTTTAGGGAAGAGTTCTGGTTTCAGGTTTTCTTTAAAAGTTGGCTCGTGGATTAGAGCCGCTAGGTTTTTGTCGTCGGGAAGTTTGAGACCAGTATCGTTGGCAAAAAGCCAGTGGACTGCTTGTTCTAAAGTGAAGCGAGTGTAGAAGCAGCTAGCACGGGGGGCTGAGTGGACTAGGCTCTCAGCGTAGGAGGCGTGTTCAAAAAGTTGGGGGTAGTGGTGATGAAGAAAATCAAAGTTAGATGCCATGCAGCACTCGGTAAATTGTCTTTACCCCTTAGCATTCCCATTTTTTTGTCCTAATTGTATATTTGAAGGCTTTGTCATTTTTTGAGCAATCCTGCTAGAAATTGGTCTAGTTGCTGAGGTAGCGCTCATCACTTTGGAATGTTACATAGTAGAGGGGCGGACAACACGAATGAGTTTTCTAGACAAAGATATTTCTGTGCAGATTACTTCATGAATTCGACTTGCTAATCGATTTCTATCTGAGTCGTTGGTGCAGATAATAATTCCAGCATGTTCTGGTTGTGAACGGTGCAAGCGAATAAAATCGTAACGATTTAGTGTAAGAACAGTACGATTGTCTGCGATTGCAAAAGCCAGGACATCTGCGTCTGGAATGCCTAAATTGGCATTTCCTGCTGCTTGAACGGTAAGGACATCATGCCCCATGCCCCTTAATTTTTCACTGACTTCGCGGGGAAACTGTTCATCGCAATATAAACGCGCCACTGGTTAAATCGCATCCTGACGCAAAATTGCGGCTTCGATTTCTTCAGGGTAAGCTTCTGCATATGCCCAAACGTTGACTAGATCGGCGGCACTAATGTGAGGATAATCATTGAGCATTTGGGCTTCACGAACACCCTGACGATAAGATTCGACGAGAAGCCAAACTGGAATGCGCGTTCCGGCAATACACGCCTCTTGGCTACAGACTCCTTCGGTTTTAGTAATGCCGCGTGAACCATTACCGAGCGATTGAGTTAGTGTTTGGAGAACGGTCGCCTTTCGAGCCGGAGTGAGGGTATGAAGTTGGTCTTCTAATTCGTAAGTAGACATGAGGCACCTTCTAATCCTTCAATGGTAACTTTTGGTTGGCGATCTTGGGGGTGCATTGGCTTGGCACAGATGCAGGGTGAGTGTACTTCTATACTGCATGATTTGCATTTGTCCTGAACTGGTTGTGGGAAAATAGAAGATATTCAGTCATGCAGATTAAACTCATATGAGCTATTCCGAACTATTGCCAACCTTACAAACGCTATCTCGTGCTGACAAGTTGAAAGTCATGCAGTTTTTAGTTCAAGAACTTGCAGCCGAAGAAGAAGCTTTGTTATTACAACCTGGAGCAACTTATTCCGTCTGGTCGCCCTATAATTCTCATGAGGCGGCTCAGAAATTAGCAGCTTTGTTGGAAGAAGAGCGACAGGCAAATAATGCTTAATTCGCTTAGGTTTCCCTTGGTCGAAACTCGTGATGCCTGGGGGAGTATTGATGCAGTACCGCAGTTACCTCTGACTCTTTCTTATCGAAATTCTGTTGTAAAAGTTTCAGGGTTATTAGACACAGGATCTAGTGTCAATGTCTTGCCTTACAGTGTAGGGATTCAACTTGGAGCCATTTGGGAAGAACTGACGACATCGGTACAATTGGCTGGTAACTTAGCTCCAGTTGAGGCAAGAGGCTTAGTTATTTCGGCTCAAGTTAGCGATTTGGCTCCGGTACGATTAGTGTTTGCTTGGAGTCTAAAGGACGATGTACCTTTACTACTAGGGCGGATGAATTTCTTCCAAGAATTTGATATGTGTTTTTATCAAGCGCAGAAGGCATTTGAATTACGTCCAAAGTTGTAATCAACTTGGCTAACTTCTCAGTTCAGAGTTTCCCACGAAAGGCTCTTTGTAGTAGGGAGTTGAAAAGGTTGTCAGCATCTTTAACCACTTCTTCAAGTCGTTTCGCAGATGAACGAGCAGTCTCTGTTATCAGCACAAAATGCTTCTGAAGGTCAATGGGCGGCAAGGGCAGAGGGATCTTCACAAATTCTGATGCACTGAAATTTGACATATTAATTGATGGTTTAGCCCTTTCAAATAGATATTTTTTGCCATAAGAACTGTTTAAATATGCCGAAACATACTCTGGCAGTGCCCGCTCTGTTTTTAAACGAACCCGCACAAGATATCCAGCAAAAGCATACTTCTCATCACTTCTCCAGACAGCAGTTTTTCCTACAAGTTCCGGGCTGTTAGTTCGATTAAAAAGCAAATCGCCTCTTCGCAGTGTGAACTTAGCTTCATCTGCGGCTGGTATTGGGCACCACTTCAGGTCATTGAGCTTGATTTCACCTGTGTATGTGATGTTACTCATACGAAGAACTGGAATGCCGTTTTTTTTCGGAGTTAGCCTTTTCAGCAGTCCCGTACTGAGTTTGATTTACAACTTCTGATATACGCACAATCTCCTATCCCTTCGGATTTGTAACAGGATTCCCGAACATCTCCAGGAAAGCAGATCGCAGCAGTTCTTCTGTGAGAGCGATCGCTTCCTGACGCTTCCGACGAACAGCATCAGCCCGATCGAGAATGCCAGCAATGCGGCGTTGCTCTTCTAGAGGAGGGAGGGGTATACCGTATTCTTTTATGATTGAGTCGGACACTGCTGGGTAACTTGCTCCTGCACTTCTCCTAACCATGTCTTCAATGAAGTAAGGAGTACGCACCCAGTAATACAAGTACCAAGAATCAAGTCTTTGGGGCTTTGTACGAAGTACAGTGAAACCAGTCGAGGCAGTTGCACCGTCAAACTGGCTATTGAGATGAGCAACAGCATTAAGGTTGGGGCGTACCGTAGAGACAAGAATATCCCCAGCCTTAACTATTTGTCTTGCCCGACTAGGTGCTTCATGGGTCAAAATCTCAACAGCTTCCTCAACTTGCTTTGTTTCTCGATTGACAGAGGCAATGTCAATGTAAGTGAACAACTCATTAGTTGCACTCTCACAAGGATTCCATTTGTGTACAGACCTAACAAGTTCACCAATTGGAACCAGAGGATAAGCCCAACTCATCCCAGCAGTCCCTCCAACGCATCTAAATCCACTCGAATCTCATCCTCTAAATCTCGCAGCTTCTGCAAAATTATCTTGGGGGGTTCATATTTCACTTCTGCATACTCAGTTTCCTTGTAACGGTTGATCGAAAGGTCATAGCCATTCGCAGCAATGTCCTCCTTCGGCACAAAAAACGCCTTTCCAGTACGTTCTGTATCTTGCTCAGGGTTCCGCTCCTTCCACCGCTTCAGCAAGTCTGGGATATCGTTCTCCTCCACTGGCTGACGCTTATCATCCAGCGATAAGCCATCTGCATCCATGTCATAAAACCAGACCAAATCTGTTCCCCCTGCTCCCGTCTTCGTAAAGAGCAACACTGCCGTAGATACTCCTGCATAGGGTTTAAATACCCCAGATGGCATTGAAATTATCCCATCCAGCTTATGCTCGTCTACTAAAACCTGCCGCACCTTCTTATGTGCCGTAGAAGAACCAAACAGCACTCCATCAGGCACAATTACTGCTGCTCTTCCACCAACCTTGAGTAACCGCAGGAATAAGGTAACGAACAGCAATTCTGTCTTTGTCGTTGAGACAATCTTGGTCAAATCCTTGGCGATAGTAGACTTCTCGATTGATCCCTTAAACGGCGGATTCGCTAGAACCAGGGTAAACGCCTCTGTAACTCTGGCGTGGTCTTCACAGAGAGAATCCCTTGCCTCAATCTTGGGTTGCTCAATACCGTGAAGCATCAAGTTCATACTCCCAATTCGCAGCATCGTGCCATCAAAGTCAAAACCGTGAAACATCTCTTGGTTGAAGTGTTCTCGGTTCCCCGGCGCATTCAATACTTGATTGCCATCACTATCCTTTAGTTCGCGGACGTACTCTGCTGCTGCTACTAAGAAGCCTGCCGTCCCACACGCTGGATCGCAAATGACTTCTCTCGGTCCTGGTGCCATCAGCTCCACTATCATTTTGATGATATGGCGAGGCGTGCGAAACTGCCCGTTCGTGCCTGCCGTGCTGAGCTTCGACAGCATGTACTCGTACAGATCGCCCTTTGTATCTCGCTCCTCCATCGGAATTTGCTCGATTTGCTGCACTACACTCGCTAGTAATGCCGGATTAGCAATGAGAAATACTGCATCCTTCATGTGGTGCGCGTATGTACTCTTATCTACCGTTCCCCCTAAGTTCTTGATGAAAGGGAATGCTTCATCCCGCACAATTCGCAGCATCTCCTCAGAATCCGTGAGGTTTTTGAAGTGCGACCAACGGCAGCGTTGCTTGTCAGTCGAGAAAATCAAGTCGCTAGCAGGTCTACTTAACCGTTGTGCTTTGCGCTCCTTCGCCAGTTCTAGGTCATCCAGTCGCTTGATGAACAGCAAGTAGGAGATCTGTTCAATTACCGAAAGGGGATTACTAATTCCGTTATTCCAAAAGGTGGTCCAAAGGCGATCGACTTTAGACTTTAACTCACCTGTAATCATCCATTTAACTCCTGATTGAAGCGCTTTGGGCGCTCACTGATATTAACCAACCGATGCTCATTTACTTCTACCACTGGCTGAACCTCCTTCAACCAGTTGCCAAGTTAAAAGTTGACTCGCCCCTGCGTCATAAGCTGGAAACCCCCTGCCAGCGCTACAAAAGCAATGAAGAACTCCCAAAGGCTAGTCCCTTTGAGGATAATTCCACCGCTCAAAAATACCAAAACAGCCCCAATCCCCAGTAGAATCCAGCCCAAATTACCAGTTTCTCTAGAGAAAAATAGTAAACTTAGTACGCCGCTCATGATTGCCAGTACTGAGGCACCAGCAGGAAGATCGCGCCAGATGAAGGGGGAATAGTGGGAGACGAATATAATGTTCTGACCGAGAAGGAAAATGCCGAGAATGATTAATCCGATGCCAAAAAATCTACTCATGTTTGAGAAATATAACTCTTCTAATTTAAAAAGCGAGGAAAACACGCTTCGTCATCCTAGTCTTAAGATGTTACAAGAGGCACCTGTAGAATTACGGTTTAAGCTAACTCTTATGTACTGCCACCTAAGTATTTCCGCGCTTGCATCTACCTAATTAGTAGACGAAATTTAACCAAATGCTAAGCTCTACCAAATCAATGTAGTAACGGATAGAAATTCGCTGTAATCGTTTGGATAAAGTGAAAAACCTACAGTAACTCACCTGACACTAAGAACTTGGAAGCAGGACTTTGAAATTACAGGTAGTGTTAACAACATTGAACTATGCCGAAACATGAATGAGCCAACTACATCTCCTCTCGACTGCCTCCCCAATTACTGAATGAAGGAATGCCGATGAAAACGATCGCGATCTATCACAACAAAGGTGGTGTAGGCAAAACGACCACTGCTGTCAATTTGGCAGCCGCTATGCAAAATAAGGGCAAAAAGGTTCTACTGATTGACATTGACGCGCAAGCCAATTCAACCTTTGCCACGGGGCTAATCAAGTTCCAGTTTGAAGAAGATGACGACTTGCTCAATAGCAATGTCTATCACCTGATTAGTTCTGGCGAATTTAACTTCATCCCCGACATCGTTCGTAAGTCAAAAGGGTTTAACACACCTGAAATTGATGTAATTCCCTCTCACATTATGCTGATCGACCAGCAGCAAACGCTGACTAGAATTGCTGCCAGCAGACTACGGCTCAACAACAAGCTTCAGCAGGTAGAGGAGGACTACGATATTGCCATCATTGATGCGCCACCTTCTCGCGACCTATATGCTGAAATTGCCTTGATCGCAGCGGACTATCTCATCATCCCATCAGATCTAAAACCTTTTGCTAATCAGGGATTGACCAATGTAAAAAACTTTATTGTTGAAGTTAATGAAACGCGATCGAGCATTGGTAAGGAAAAGCTGGAGGTATTGGGAGTCCTCCCTTCTAAAGTTTTGACCAACTCTAAATACTTAGAATCGGTCTTTCCCAAACAAAAAGAGACTGTGCTGCATCGCTATGGCTTCCCTGTTATAAATACGCCGATCTATGAAAGAGTGGCTCTTTCCCATTGCGTCAACAAAACTCTGTCAATGGGAAATCTGGAGATTCCTGACCCCAAATCTATTTTTGAGTTTGACAGTGATTCAGAATCTGTGAAAGAGTTCAGAAACTTAGCTTTTGAAGTCGAAAAGATGATCGGGAAGTGAAAATGGCTGAATATTATCTGGTAGATGTCAAAAGCATTACGTCAACTGCCCCCCGCTCCCAATTTCTGGTCGATGAGTTAGAAAACTTAGCTCAAAACATTTTGGCAGCAGGTGGCTTGTTGTCTCCGTTACTCCTGAAGCAAACTGGGGTAGAAAACTACGAGTTGCTTGCGGGTGATCGGGAGTATTATGCAGCCCTTAGAGCCAAGGAAATCAATCCGCGTCAAGGGGAAATGGTTCATGCGTTCGTCATTCCTCCCAAAGAGCAAGAGCCAGCCATCCAACAGGTGGCACTACTGGGTAAAACCGGAGGCAAAACGCCCCCTGACTCATCTGGACTTGATTTACGAATGACTAACCTAGAATCAAGGCTGAACGAAGCCCTAGGGGACATCAAGCAATCTCAAGAACGAGAAGTCAGACGGCTTGAGCAAGAAATTAAAGAGATTAAAAGCCAAGTTCCTCAGAAAATTGCACCGCTTGATGCCTTTAATAGCCTTAGCACACCTGAATTGCTTCAGAAACTAGCGACTGCCAATATCCGAGGTAAAACGGCCCAGAAACTGATTACTGCGATCGAGCAAGAGCGCAAAAAAATAGAGTTCACCTCTTTCTCTGACATCGTGAAACGAGTCAAGGGACTGGGGGAAAAGCGGATGCTGAGCATCATCGACACTTGGGAAGGACTGTACTGATAGCTTGTCTGTTGTACTCTTCAACAACAATTCATAATTACATTCTTGCACCTGCTGATGCCTACAGTCCCAACTTTTCCAGCGCTTCTCTCCGCTTATCAAAGAACAATAAGATCAAAGGCATGGTTCAAATCAGGGCGACACTTTTGCTCAAGCCCAAAAACCTTAAACAGTTATTAACAGGAAAGTTGGGGCTTCTGGTCTCTTACAAAAATGTTAAGAGCTGCTGCTAGATACATTGAACCATGCTTCAGATTTTATGAAGTGGGTAGGATGAGGCTTGCAGAGTCATTTCCAAGTATGGATATGTCAACATTAACAGCATCTTCTCGCGATTAGCCTGGCTCAAAGCACTGTGTTTATAGATTTACTGACGAGGGGTTTTTCCAGCATTGAAGTGTGTGGCGACGCGCTGTTACCCAAGAAAGCACTTGACCAAATTTGAACTGCTTGAACGACTCACTGGCTAATTTCGACCTTCTAGTATTGAAAATGTTGATCAACAGTTGATCCAATTTCGCACAAGGATCAACAGGTCGCAGCTCTTACAGGATAAGGGTTCTAGAAGAATGTTGATCTTGTTGATCTAAATTTCGCATCCCTCTGTGTATGGTGAGAATACCATCACTTCGACAGAGATTATCTCTCTTTTAACAAAAGGATCAACAAGATCAACATTTTACTTGGAAGCCTTACGGGGAAATGCTTTGATCTTGTTGATCGAGTCGATCAACAACAAGGAAATGTTGATTGACATTCCTTGCTGTGCCGAGCCTGCGCCTGGAAATATAAATCTATTGAATCATGCCAGTATTTGTGACTGGTCGGGGTGGAAGCGCGTAGCAACAATTCTCCCCACCACCACTACAAATACTTGGTAACTTGTTCCCGCTACTGTCATAGCAGAGTTAGTATCCCGCTAGGGTTTTATCGGTAAGGCTTACATTCATACCGATCAAGCAGTTCAATCGAGATTTTCAAGTATTGAACTGGAGTGCCTGTGTACTGTATTCCACAGTAATTTATTCTTTAATCAATCACACCTTCATTTAAACCGATTGCTAAAGTTTTAAATTTATGAATAAAAGCTTTGATTGAGGTATGTTTTAAAGAGCTATTAACTATTAACTAGAATATCATTTTATGTTCGTTAATTAAAGTTTTCATTAAAAAATAAACAGCATTTTTCACGCAAAACATTTCTTAAAAACCTTGACAGCCTAAGTTTAATAATTGAAAATACTAATCAGGACAAACAAATATCTCCCCACTAATTCAATCGACATGAGAAGTTCAATTTCTTATCCTGGTCATGAAAATCGTAGGACAACGCCACTCCACGATCAAATTCAAATCAAGTTAGCTACAGCAGATCAAGAGCAACTTAAGTCATTGGTAGCTAACTGTCATCCTCCAGTTTTCGTCAAAGAGTGTATCAGTAACATTTCGGTAAAAATTGGAGTTCCAGTTCAATATAAACAAGCGGCTGATGGAATTATTTTCTTTGAAGGACCAATTTGTGAGTCCCGGAGTTTATCTGACGATGAAATGGCTGAATTAACTCAGAAAACAGTTGAACTACTTCAGCATAAACGCCAGAATATTTGCTCACTTGAGGCTTGCTACTCTAAAATCAGAACACCACAAAATGTTGGTCATCTACCTCTAGATCTTATCCCCTCTTATCTCAAGAAAATAGGGTGTTCTCCTGCGGTAATTTCAGACATTCTAAAAATGCCTAGAGGTGGCATGAATTGTGATTTAGCAGAGGTATGGTTTGAGATTGAGTGTGAAAAAACAGTGGGGAAAGAGCAAGAAAAAGAAACGTTCAAGCGCTTGGTCAGAATCTACGAAAACAGTCCAGTCATAATCAACGGGATTAAATATAAAGATTTTCTACCGTCGCGATGTCCGGTTGTTTGTCATAATACCGAATACAAAGTATTGATAGAGATCAAGACAGAGATCCAAAGTTTTGGCGAAGTGATTGAACAAATCAATCGCTATCGAAAACACCTTGGCATTCAGAAAGCAATCTTAATCTGTGATACTGTAACTGATTCAGAAGCAGCCGGATTTCACAGCCAAGGGATTAGCCTTTATCCAGCAACAGCTCTAGTACAGCCAGAGCCAGTGTGAGCGTAATTGCACTGCTCCGGCAATAAATAATTGGCACAACGAGGGTTTTTCTTCGCTCCAGAGTCTCGCCGCGTCAGATTCCCCTTGCCAACTTCTGTAGTAAGAGCGGCTGGCTCTGCTGCATCTGTTAGCTTCTGGCTGGCAGCGAGACTTCACTCCCTTCCTGCCAGCCTCAAACTCGTCCCCAATTCAAGTGACGTTGGTATCGAGTACAGCGCTCTGACTGCCCGAAGGTACAGGCACTCGCCTCTATTTCCTCTAAGTAGGGGCGCTCTCACTCCAGTAAAAATTATTTTTCCAACAGATGTTGACAACAACAATATATGTTGTCATAATAGCGGCATGTACAGACTAGAACAATTTGCTACTACTGACCCTCAGTGGACGCTAGAGCATCTGGTTGAAGTCGCTAACCATCTGCTACCCCGTTTTTTACCCGATCTAGAGGTAAATCAAAAAATTCAAGAGGAGGTTAATCCCCGTCTCGTCAGACACTACACGACACTAGGACTGATCGAAAGACCGATCAAAGAAGGAAGAATGGTGCGTTACACCTATAGGCATCTGTTACAGTTGCTCGTGGTGCGACGGCTATTGATGCAGGGCTATTCCGCCACTTCCATGCAAAAAATGACTCTTGCCAAGTCAAATTTGGAACTAGAACTGCTGCTCCAAGAAGGAGTAACTTTCAGTGTCCAGGCATCTAATCCGGCAATGGATTTTCTCCAGCAAATCCAACAACAGTCCGTAGTACCAATTACGGCTCCTCCAATTCCTCCCAGTCTCCCAGTTCCCACTTCTAGTCCTCCGCAATGGATGCGGCTGACAATTCTGCCTGGGCTAGAACTTCATGTGCGATCAGATTTTGACTACCCCAAAGGCACTAGGGAGCAGAAAAACTTGTTGCAACTGATTCATCGCGCCTTGCAGTCCCTTTACCCTCAACACAAACGTACCAAATGAGCCGTCCACAAATTGAATTCATCCCTCTACGAGCCGCAGTTTCAGCTCATCAACCCAGTACTTTGGAACTGCTGGTCAAAATCATCCCGCCCCCAGCTAAGTTGGACTTGAACCGTCCACCATTGAATTTGGGGCTAGTCATCGATCGTTCAGGCTCCATGTCAGGAGCAAAGATTGAGTATGCCAGGCAAGCAACTCGTTAGGCCGTGGAACAACTGCAACCGAGCGATCGCATTAGCATCACCATTTTTGATGAGCGAGTAGAGTCTTTGGTCCCCAGCCAACAGGCACAGGATAAAGCGGCAATTTTCGCCCAAATTCATCGGATTCAACCGCGTGGTTCAACGGCACTTCATGATGGCTGGGTGGCAGGAGGTGTGCAGGTGAGTGGGCACCTCAATCACGAACACCTCAATCGGATCGTGCTTCTGTCGGACGGACTTGCCAATGTGGGCGTGACTAATCCTGACGAGATTGCTAATCACGTACATGGTCTCTCGCAGCGTGGAGTAAGTACCACTGCGATTGGCGTGGGTGATGACTACGATGAGAACCTGCTGGAAGCAATAGCTCGTAGTGGTGATGGCAACTTTTATCACATTGAGTCTCCACGACAGTTGCCAGTTATCTTTGAGTCAGAATTACTGGGATTAATGGCTACCCTGGGACAGAAGGTGAGTTTGGGGATTGAACCTCTAGGAGAAGTCAGGGTGAGCGATGTTCTGAATGATTTGGATCGAAATACTTATGGTCGTTACCAACTGACAAATCTAATTGTTGGCTGCCCAATTGAGGTAGTCGTGCGGTTGCACATTCCTGCCCTGACTCAAAGCATTGCTCTGTGTCACTTTCGTCTGGCGTGGAACGACCCAGAGCAGCAGGAACGTCAGGTGCTGCGAGCAACTCTGCGCCTACCAGTGGTCAGTGCGGCTCAACTAGAGGAATTTTCTCTTAATCCTGAAGTGCAACAAGCTTCCGCATTGCTCATGGCTGCCCATGCCCGACAGGAAGCAGTGCGGCAAATAGATTTGGGTGATTACACCAAAGCCAAGAGCAGTTTACAAAATGCTCGAAATCAGATTCTTGCCTGTCCCCC
>JAABUQ010006634.1_pt1 | contig 17387 bp, 1 predicted proteins | sample 5560001 | NCBI WGS metagenome assembly JAABUQ01 (sample SAMN10711888, study PRJNA513371) | rock metagenome | isolation source: Antarctica rocks | place: Antarctica: Victoria Land, Finger Mt nord | collected 2015-12-18
TTTTATTATTAATAATTAACAAATTTATATATTAATTAGAGTTTTGTTTGTTCTTTTTAATTTATATTATATTATTATTATTAATATAATTAATATTATAAAATCGAAATTGTTTAATATTTTAAATTAATTAATTAAGTTTATAATAAATTTATAATTCTTTTAAAAATAATATAAAAATTAATATATTTCTTTAAATTATATTTATTATTAATATATTTATTTTTTAATTATTATAATTATTTCGAGTATTTTTTTATAAGTTTTTCTTATATAATTATTAAGTTATTATATTAATTATTAATTATATTTTTTAGAAATATTTTATTTTATATTCGAAGTTATTATATTTATATATATATATTTCAATTAATATTTTCCTTATTACTTTTATTTTATATTATTTTATTATTTTATATTAAAATTTCAACTTTTAAAAGAGTTATTTATAAGCTTTAATTTCAAAATATTATAATAATATTAAAATAATTATTAATATTCCAAAGTTATTAAATATTAAAGTTAATTAATATATAAATATATAAATATATTTTATTAACTTTTAATTTTTCTTATAAAATTACTCTTTTATAATTACTTTATAAGAAGTTAAAAAAAGAATTATTAATCTTAATTTCCTTATAGAATCAAATAAAAATTTAATATAAAAACTATATATTTATATCGAATATTATAAAGAATATTTTAAGAAAAGAATAAATAAATTTTTAAATAAATATTTTAAAACAATTATTAACTTTGATAAACCTTAAAATATATTATACAAATTAGTTAAATAGAATAATAAAATTACTATTATTAATTATTATAAATCTTATAAAATATTATTTAAATTAATAAAGGAAAATATTAAAAATATTTAATTAATCAAATTCGGTTATAAATATTATAAAGGCGAATCTTAAAAGTTTAATTTCTATTTAGCAATTATTAATAAACTTTATAATATAAGAATTCTTATTAATAATTATAAAAAGGTTTTAATAATTGCTATCGGAATTAATATTATTATATAATTATTATATTTGAAATAATTAATATAAATTTTGAATAATTATTAAATTCGAATATAAAAAATATACTTAATTTAATAATTATAAAAATTTAATAAATTTAATAAATTTTATTATTAATAAATTATTAATAAAACTTTAAATAATCGAAAGTTAATAAATAAATTAATAAATAAAATCTTAAAGGAAAATATTAATATTAATTATTATATAAATATTTTTACTTAAATAAGCGAAATATATTCTTTTAACTAAAATCAAATATTCTATTGTTAGGGTATATAGTAAATGGCAATATAAAGTATAATAACTAAATATAGCTGTTACAATAATAAAGCGCAAGCTGAATACAATAGATAAGTAATTACTATTTATAAGGATCGTTATTGTTTGGCTACCGGATTAAAATAATAATTATAAGAATATTAAACTCTTGCCTTACCCTCTTTATTAAATAGTATATTTTTATAATTATTCCTTCTTTTAAATGAATTCGTCCCCGAATTCTTAAGAAGTAGAAAAATTAATATATTCTTAAAGGAACCTATTTTAGGCGTATTTATCCTCTAATAACTTAGAATATATTCCTAAAAGGGCTTATTTTAAAAATATTTATCTTTTAATAACTTAAAGTATATTCCTAGGGGGGCTTATTTTAAGTATATTTATCCTCCAATAACTTAAAGTATATTCCTAAGGGGGCTTATTTTAGGCGTATTTATCCCCCGACAGCTTAAGGTATATTCCTAGGGGGGCCCGCTTTAGGGGCGTATTTATTCCTTGACGGCTTAAGGTACGTTCCTAGGGGGGCCTCTTTTAGGCGTATTTATCCCCCAACAGCTTAAGGTACGTTCCTAGGGGGCCCCCTTTTAGGGACATTTATCCCCTGACAGCTTAGGGTGCGTTCCTGGGGGGGCCTCCTTTTAGGGGTATTTATCCCTCGATAACTTAAGGTATGTTCCTGGAGGGGCCTCCTTTTAAGGGTATATTTATCCCCCGATAGCTTAGTAATAATACTATATTTATATATTAACTTTGTTTAAGATAATCGAGAAAATTTTTCTTTAGGTAAGAGTTTAATATTATTATAAGGATTGCTATTATTCAGCTACCGGGCCAAAACAATAGTTGCGAGGGTATTAAACTCTTGCCCTACCCCCCTTATTAAGTAATATATCCTTATACTATCAACCTTATCTTCTAAGAGGATAGAAGAACTAACGGTTACTGTTAGAAGAATAGAGGACCCTTAAGGTAATAAGGTAAAGCTTTTAAGCAAAGTAGATATAAAGTTACTTTAATAAACTTAATATTAATATAATTTCTAATTATATATTAGAATATATATAGAATATATATATAATATTAAGATTTATATATAGCCTTATAATTATCCTTTTCTTAAGGTATTAATTCCTAATATTTTAAATAGTAAAATAATATTCTTATAAGTTTATTAAAAACTTTTTATTATAAATATTGCAAAAGGAAAAGAATTTTAATATATTTTATATAATTTTTATATATATAATACTTTCGTTATATATATATTTATAAATATAATATTTCAAAAACCTTTCAAATTTATAAGAAATATAGAAGAAAAGAATATATAATATTATAATACCTTAAGCGCTATTTAGTAAATATAATAATTATAATATAAATATTAATTAGCTTATTATCTGTTATTATATATAAACCCTTTTTTCGATATTATACCGACGTTATTATATTAATAATATAATTTAATATATAAAAAATTATAATATTAAAAAATTCTCTTATATTTGTTTTTCTTTTATAATTATTTTTATATTTACCTCCTATAAATATAATATAAACCTATATATATTCTAATAATATTATAATAAATATTAATTATATATAATATTATTATTATTATAATTATTATTATAAGTAAATATTTGTATATACTTTAATAAATAAACGCTACTAACAAGATATAGCAATAACAATAATTATTTACTTTATTATTATATAAGTTACTAAAGCTATTTTACCCTTAATACTTTACGTATAATTATTTTAAATATTATAATATATTTAAATAATATAAATATAATTAAATCAAGTTATTAATACAATATATACGCGTTTATATAATTATAAGAAATATATTATATATATATTTATAAGCTTTATATATCTTTAATACTTTTTATATCAAATATAATTAACCTTTTGCTTAATAATAATAAGGATATTATTATAATAATTATATTATAATTTTTATATATATATTATTATTATATTATTATTAATATAATAGTATTTACTTTATAGTTTTTTATATAAATATTCTATATAATACTTCTTATTCTTATTTAGTCTTTTGAATTAAAATAAGTAATATAAATACTACTTTATTATTATTTATACTTTCTATAAATATAGGTTTCAATATATCTTTCCTATTTTTATAATATTCTATTTGTTTTGCTTTATTATATATTATTATTATATATTTATTTTATAATTATTTTATAATTATAATTAATATATATATAATATATCTTTTCCTTATTTATATTATATAACCGCTATCTTCGAAGGTAAAACTATTTTACCTTATTTTGACCCTGCCTTTAGCCGTATTTATATTCAGTATTATAAAGAGTATTATAACCTTAATAAATATATAGCCCTTTTATATACCTTTTATATTTATATTTATATTTTATTTTTATATATTAAAGCTAGTATCTTTAACCCTATTAAAAAGGCCGTTAAAGTAGTCCTTATTAAGGGCTATTATAACTCCTTATAGGCCGTAAAGCTAAAGGATTCTATATATAGACTTTTAGCTATTAAAGTTATAACTTATATAAAAGAGTTATTAAAAGGCTTAAAAACGAAAATTTATAATAATTATTATAAATTTATTACTTTATAAAGTACCTTTGACTCCTTCGCTATTCGTTTAAAGGGATTATTAGTTTATTTTCCCTAATTATTATATTCAATAGTTCTATATAGTTTCCGTTAACTTTTATAAGAGAAACTTATTACTAGGGGAATAAAAGGAGGTATTATTATTAAGGGGGGTAAAGCTATAAGGCCTAAGGGTATATTTATAATTTCCCCGGTAATATTTATAATACTTAAGGAGGAAAGGGGAAATATAAGTTTTATTTCTATATTAAATTCTATATAACTTAATTAACCTTTATATAAAAGGATATAGAAATAGGGAATATTAAGGAAGGAAAAGAAGAGGGAGCAAAAGGGGAAAGGAAAAAAGATTTTAAAATTATTAGGCTTATAACTATTAAAGTTACAAAGAAGCAATATAAACGTAAGTATTATAATCAGCGTTATACTATTATTGCTTCGGCGTAGGCCTAATATAGGAGCAATTATTAAGCCTAGTTTTAAAGGGGTAATATTTTTAAGTTTATTTAATATTAAAGTTAAATAATTACTATACTTTTAATATATAAGTTTAATTATCGAGTAATATATTTTCTCCGTTATTTTTAGGCTTTTTAGAATATTTATAATAAGTATATTTATATTTAATAAAATTGTTGTTTTTTCGCCTTATTCTTAAAGTTTCGGATATTTTCTATAATATTTCCTATATTCTCCTTATTGACTTATTTATTATATTCTAGGTTCTAGCCCTTCTATTTGACTTAATATTATATAACGCCTTTCTAATAATATTTCCCTAATACTTTTTCTATTTCCTATTTTTATTAATTATTTATTAACTTAAAGGGTAATATATACTTTTAATTATTTTCTTACGAATTATAATAAAGTTCTAATAACAAGATATAAAAGACTAAGTAAATCCGATAAATATTAAGTAATATTAGGCGGTAAATTTACGTTCCGATTATATTAAGTACTCAGAAAGGATTAATAAACTTATAAAATAACTTCCTATTAAGGCGCTTCTACTTTAAATTCTTAATAAATAATAATACCAAATTATTTATAAGGAACGTTTATAATTTATATTTCTTATTATAATATTTTTATTAATATTTTACTATTTTCTAATAGTTTTCCTTAAGCTTAACGCGGATAAATTATAGTTTTTCTACTCTTTCCTTTATTACTAATATTCGTTTATTTTTAAGTATTTTGTCCTCGAAATAAATAATAGGGTTATAACTATAATATACAAAAAATAAAGTTATTTTAATATTCTTATAATAATAATTATTATAAGCAAATTCTATTATTGGTAATAATATAGCTTAATTACTCTGTTTATAATTATAATAATTATATAAATATTATTTTAAAGTTTAATTCTATTGTTCTATTATATTATCGGTTTAAAGGTAAAATATAATTAATAAACGTCTTTTAATCTTAAAGTAATAATATAATTCGGACTAAAAGGTATTTATAAACAAAAATCTTCTATTAAATATTATACTTTTTAAAAAGTTATATTTAATAATTATATTTAAAAAGAGATTAATAAACTTTATAATTATTATAATTTTATTAATTAATATATAATATATTATTTTGCTATATTAATTGATAATAATTAATATTATATTATAAATATAGCTCCTTTGCTTACTTAGCGGTAAATTAATAATAAAATTTATAATAATCTTTGCTTATAACCCTTTAAGTTATAATAGACCATAAAGCTTTTTATATAACTTATATTATTATATTTTAATATATTAATAAATATTATATATTTTAATATAATATTTTATATATATAATAATATCTTTTTATTAATATTTCTATTATAATAATTTGAGTATTTTCTCTATTTCGAAATATCTAATTAAAAGGTTATTATAATACTACTTAAGAAGCTTTTATTTTAATATTTTATTTCTTAATATATAATAATATTCCCGGGTAGTTAAAGTCCTATTAATAAAATCTTATATATTATAATAATACTTCTATTTACTCCTTATAAGTTCTTTATTAATTAATTATATATCTTTAATAAAGTTATTATTTTGTTATAAAGCTTTAATCAGATTTATAATCTCGATAGTACGGTCTTTATAAACCGTTTTTATAATTATATTAACCTTTTATTTTAATATAAATATTATATAACTAGTTTCTTAAAGTATCTTTATAATAAGTATATTATATAAATACTTTATTTATAAATTTTTATCTTATAAAGTTAATTTGATTTAAAATATTAATAATAATTATCTTAGATTATTAGAACTACTTTTGTAATTAAGGTATTATAATAATATATTAATTAAGTTTGTCTTCCTAAGTCTATAACTAATCTCAAAATTATAAATAATTAAATTTAAAATTTATTTAATTTATTTAAAACTTAATTTTTTAATATTTATAAAACTTCTTAAGTTATTATAATCTTTTAAAACCTTTATAATATAAATATTACCGTTAAAATAATAGCGTTAATATATAAATATATTAATAATAACTAATAATTTTTGGTTATAAACCTTATAATTTTATTCTATAAATATTATTTTTTTAGATTAAAAAGTTATTAAATATTATTATTTATTATTTTATAATTATAATAATATTATAATAATAACGAACTTAGAAATATTTATTTTTAAATAAATCTCCTTTTCGAAATCAAAATATATTAGCAAAGGTATTTATATAAAGGCTTCGCGTAAGGTATAGAATACTTATATAATACTTTTTAGCTATTTGAATTTGCTAAACTTTTTATTTTTTTTATTACCTTTTAGCAGGTTAATTAAAGGACTTGCTTTTTTAAAATAATTCAAAATAAATAAATAGAAATAATTTATAAATCTTAAAAATTATTAAAACTAATAAAATAATATCAGAACCGGCTATTATATAATTATTACGATTCTCTCCGGGGATATAAATATACCTTATATAAATATTATAAAGTTGAAAAACTTAATTATTATTTAATTGAATTTATATTTAAATAGTTTTATAAATAAGAAATACTATTTTAACCTTTCTAATACTTTATATATATACTGTTAATATTATAATAAATCTTTAAAATAAATTAATATATTATTTAAGTATATTATATATATTATATTAATTAAGTTTATTAAAGCCTTATTAATATATATTTGGAAAATTGCTAGGGTATTAATTAAATTAAATAATATTATTAAATATTCAAAATACTTATATTATATATAAAATATAATCTTCTATTTATTACCTTTTTATATACGAATTCGGTAATATACCTTTATTAAATTTAATTTAATAAACCTTTTAGTTTTATTTAAATAATTTAATATCTCTATAATTAAAAGGAATAAATATTTATTCTTTTTAGTTATTATATTTAAATCTTTATAATTAATATATAATTATAAGATATTATTCTTTTTAAATATAAAAATAATTAATACTCTTATTAGCAATATTAAAGGGCGAATTATCTTTTATATAATTATATTATCGATATACCAACAAAGTTCCTTAAGCTTTAGCTTAGAAAGACTATAAATAAATTAATAGGGAAGATTTTTATCTTTTAATTTTATTATATAATTACCTTCTTTAAAGGCTAATAGTTGAGATATTTTATCTTTAAAGAATATATCTTTATAAGCTTTAAGCTTTTTAAGCAAAGTTACTTTTTCGCCTTAAGTACGGATTGATTATAATATTATATATATTATTTTAATTACTCTTATTAATTTAAAAAGACTTTTATTAAAATATTTTATATTTTCGATTTAAAACTTATTAATAATAAGGGGAAATCTTTATATTATTATTCTAAAATTAATTTATATATAAAAATCTTTAAGACTTAATACTCTAATAATTAGTTAAAGCTTAATTTAATTTATAATATAAAAAAGAAATTTATATTCTTCTTAATAACCTTAATTATCTCTTATAATAAAGCGGATATAATAAGCTCTATAATAATATATATTCGATTTATTAATTAATTTGAATATAAATAAGCTATAATCCTTATATAGAAAGTTATATAATATAATTATATATTAATTAATTAAATTAAATATTAACTTATTATTTAAAAGGATTTTAATAAGCTTTAACCCTTATAAAATAAATACTTTAATATTATTTATATTTAATAGAAATCCTATTTCTATTTTTTCTTATTGCTCTATTTATAAAGCGTTTATAACGCTTTATTATTTCCTATTTCTATAACGGAATTAATAGGATACAATCTTTAACCTAATAACTTACTTACTTATAATAATAATAATAATTATTTTTCTTAAAAGAGTATAAATACTTAAAGTTAATTAGAATTTGATTTGGATTATTAAATTTCTTATAATTATTCTTTATTTTATAATCGGGTTAGGATTAAGTCTTCCTTGACTTATCTCCTTAATACTTATTATTAAACAGTTTCTAATACTAATTCGGCTTAATAATTTAATCCTTTAAGAAATAAATTATTTTATTTTCAAAAGTATATATATATTACTTTGCTATACCTTTTAGAGAACTTTGTCTAATTTTGTTATATTATTTTAGGCGGGATATCTCTGTTATAAAATCAGTATAAATATTCAACTCTTTTCCTGCTATAGTTATTAAACCGCAAATATAAGGTAACAGCTTTCTATTAAAAGCTTACTTTTTAATAATTTTCTTTCTATATTTAAAATTTATTTGTATTTCGATATTAGAAAGATAGATATTAAAATTATAAACTAATTAATACTCCCTTTGCTTTATATTCTTATAATATAATATAACTTTAATTAACTTATTAATTAAATATAAAATTAAGTCTATTAATATTTTCTTGAAGACTTTAAAAATATATTTAAAGGGCCTACTTTAAGACTTTTTAATATTCCGAATATACTCTGATTATATATTATTTAAGTTTAATTTTATAAAAGAAATTTTGGATATATTATTAGGGAAATAATTAAAATTTTATTATATTTAATTTCCTAACTTTTAAAACTAATTATCAAAGTCCTTAGGTAATTTACTTTTATATTATAAAGGATCTTTAATATAAAATTCTTTTAATATTATAATTATTATATATAAAATATTATTATTTTATATAGGTTATATACTTATATTCAAATTCTGTTATTACTTTTTTAAAGTATTAGCTTTTATATTTATAAGCTATAATTTAAAACGAATATTTTCGAATTTAATTTAATATACCTTATTTTTAATTTCTTTTAAGGATATTTTTAAATTAATTATATTAATATTTAGGCCGCTTTTATTATAATTTGGCGACGAAGATCGTATATTATATTTAATTATCTTGTTTTAAATAATATCGATAAGGAAAGCTATTAGAACTATTAAAATATATAATAAATAATAATATAAAATATAATAAATAGATATAGTTATTATAATAATAGAATATAAACTAAATATAATAAATAAATAATTATTATTAACCCTATCCTTTAGGAGGATAGAAGAACTAACGGCTATTATTAGAAAAATAAAGGACCTTAAAAATAATAAGATAAAGCTTTTAAGCAAGGTAAATATAAAGTTACTTTAATAGGCTTGGTATTAATATAGCTTCTAATTATATATTAGAATATATACAGAACGTATACGCAATACCAAGACTTGCGTATAGCTTCATATTTATATCGAAGTATATTATAAGTTAAAGAATTCAGCGAAAAACTTTATAACAATAGGCAAATATAGCTGTTTTATTTATAAAAATAATATAATAAATTTATCAAAATTATTAAATAATTAATTAGTCCTTTAATTAGCTAGCAAGAAGGAAATTATATTTATTATTAATAAGTTTAGATTTATATTTTCGAATAATAAACTTATATATTTTAATATTCGTAAACGAATAAATATAAAACGAAATATAAGACTTTATATAATCTTATTTAAATAAAATAAAACTATTTAAATTAAATTATTAACTTATTAAAAAAGGATATTTTTGGAAATATATAAAAAATTAAAATAAGAATATAGGTTCAGGCAGCAAATAGTTAATTATAAGGTATTTTTATAATAAATTATTTTAAAATATTAATTCTAAATTCAACTTAATATAAAAGTAAATAAAATAATAATATTTATAAATTGAAAATTTGAAAATTTTTCTCTTTATATAAATATATAAACGCTGGCTAGGCTTATAACCTGTTAATTATAAGAAATTTCAATTATTCTATTTATTTAGGAATATAAACTTATTTATATACTTAGTTAATCAATTTAAGCTTTATAAATAATAAAATATTTAATAAAGTTAATATACTCTGAGTATAGCCCTTGTTGTTCAGTATATAGCTTGGCTGATAGTGATCTTAGGATTGCAATACGCTAGACCTGATTTGGCTTAATACTACTGGAGAGACTGCCCCAGCCATTCTCCAACACTTATATACTAATTATAAGTATCGCTAATTCTGAATACCGCCATTTCTGGATGTTGCTAATTGTAGATATTGTTAATTCCGGATGCCTCTAGTTATAAATACTTCAAATTATAAATATTACCAATTCTGGATACCGTTAATTATAAATATTGCTATTTGGTTCGCCTTTTAATAATACAGCCAATTCCGAAGTACTTGATAATAGTCCTTAATTATTATATATTAAATTATTCTAAAGATATTATACGAATTTATTGACTTCCTTATTAGAAAACGCAACAATATTTAGCAAAAATAATAATAATAAAGAATAAATAACTTTTTCGAAAAAAGCTTTATAAATAAAGGACAAATCTATTCAAGAAAGCAAACAAGTTAATATATATATAATCGTTTAGTATAATAATAAATATTATATATATAAATTAATAGAAGAATCGAACTAGCTACTTCTTGAAAAAGAAATTGTAAATATATCTAATTTATTACAATTAAATTATTAGTAAAAATAATAAAGGATATATAATTACAAATATTATAAATATTTTGCAGATTTTTATAATCTTAAATTATAGGAAACTCAGAAGAAGCAAAAAGTTAATTAATTTAATAAAGGTTAAATCGGCTTCAGGTTTCTTAATAAGACGGAATATAATAAATATTATACCCTTGCTAGCAAACGTACTTTGACTATAGCCCAAAACAAATTACTATTATAAGGAGGGTTGGAAGGTATAAAATTTCCGATAATAATATAACTAGGCTATATAATAGGCTTGCAATAGGGAGGTTAAAAGAAGTCTTGGCGTAATAATAAATATTTAAGAATTATATTATAATTACCTTGAAAATATCGATTATAAAACTTTCAATCTCTTTTAATATTTGGTTATAATCGCCTTAAAAGCAAGATTGAAAGCTTTTAAAAATATACTCCTTTATTTTCTTAATATATAATTACTTTTTACCTTTCCCCTTTAGTTTCTTGAATATAGGTTTGGAGGTCTAAAATAATAGAAGTTTCGGTTCTGTTTATTATAAGTATAAGGTTATTAATTAGCTATTATTCTATTCGAAGGACTTAAGGTTTAATTATTAAGAAAAGGATTTTATAACAAAGTCTTCTAAATTAAATAATTAATTTATAATAGAATAAATTCTTTCGTAATAAATAGGATAAAATATTTCTAAAATATTTATTATAAACTTATATAAAGTCTATTTCTCTTTATTATTCTTATTAATAAAATCAAATTTCTTTATAAAATAATAATAAAATAAAATATTTTTTCCCTTAAACAATATATAATATTTGTATATTTGTATAGCCTTATTATTATACGAAATTAAAAAAATAAGGATTTTTTAATTAAGTTTATTTTAATATGATATTAATTTATATAATTTAATAACAACGTTTGTTACAACAGCGGCATTATAAATATTTTATTAATTTATAATATTAAATACTTTATTATTATATTTTATTTTTATTATTAGGAATAAGAAATGTATTCTATTTATAATTATTAGATAAAATATAATTTAATAATTATTAATAAAGGGTTGCAATTTCTTAAGCTATTTAAAAGTAAATATAAATATTTTAACCTTTATTATAAAGTCAGATTATAAATAAAGATCTTTAATAAAAAGGATAAATTTAATTTAACTTTTATTAATAATTTCAATTAAATATTTAAAGTATTTTGCTTTATAATAAATTTTTTTTTTAGAATAGGAATAATTAATCGATTAATATCTTAAATAATTTTCGCTTTATTTTAATTTATTATATTTTTATAAGTCGATTTAAATAAATTATTATTAAATATAAAATCTTACTAAGCCATTTATAAATATAGTTTAGGCTAACTTATATAAATACTTACGAATTTAAGTATCTATTAATAACGCTGACTTCTGATAGCAGGATTCTTTCCTTCTTTTAAAGAAACGCTGCTAATGTCTAATTCGTATTTATTAAGAGATAAAATAAACCTTTTCTAAATAAATAGCTAACTTATATTGCCGTCTTCTTCAAAATTTCCTTTTAACTAGCTTTCTTCTTTGATCCAATATTAAATCGGGTTAATATTACTATTCTTATTATAACGGCCGAGATTTATATATATAGTACTTTTAATAATAAAATTTGTAATTAAAACTTATTATTATTTTTATATAGACTTTTCTTGATTCTAGGAACGCAAATAATTTAATATTTTGGCCTTAGTATTTTAATTCTATTTAAGCTCTTTATTTTACTTTTGCTTTCAACTTAAATAAGAAGATTCAATTAAAATTAATAAATTATATAAATACTTCAGCTAGAGTTAGCGGTCGTAATTTTATTAAAGCTAGAAAATATACTTCTTTATTAAAAGTAATCTTTATTAATAAAGGAAGTTAAAGGAGTCGCTTTTAAATTTCTAATTGCTAATAAAGATATATAATCTTTTATAAATATATATTTTTATAAATAAATATAATCGACTTTTTATATTTAATATTATATAATTATATTATTATAAGTTGTTAATTAAAGAATAGTTTAGAATATATAATAGTTAATTTATTTTAGGATTTCAATAGGTTTAACAAAGGTTGCTATTTATATCCCTTAATATTTGACTTTGCTTATAATAAAAATATAATAATTGGAAATAAAGGGATAGGAGGTATATATCTTTATTACCGTTAATATATTATAAAATAGTATTGGAAAATGGCTAGGGTAGTCTTTCCAGCAGTACTAAGCTAAATTAGGTCTAGCGTATCGCAATCTTAGGATTATTGTTAGCCAAGCTGTATACCGAACAACAAAGGCTATACTTAAGGTATATTAACTTTATTAAATATTTTATTATTTATAAAGCTTAAATTAATTAATTAAGTATACAAATAAGCTTATATTCCTAAGTAAATAGAGTAATTAAAATTTCTTATAATTAACAAATTATAAGCTCAGTTAGTAATTTATAAACAAGCGAAGTTCCGAAATCGCTTAAAATTATAATTAATAAGTTTATAAAAGGTTGCATATTCGATCCGGCAATATATAAATAATTAAGAATAAAAAGACTATAATATATATTCTATTTTACTTATTTAATTAAGGGAGAATATTGAATTATATATAATTAAATAAGTAATTTAAGAGTATATACGTATTTTTAGTCATTATTCTCAATAGGTTATAAGCCTAGCTAGCGTCTATATTTTTATATAAGGAGAAAAATATTCAAGTTTTCAATTTATAAATATTATTATTTTATTTACCCTTATATTAAGCTATAGAAGTAATATATAAGAAAATAATTATTCTGGAAGGGGTTTTTAATTATTATAATTAAGCCCTCGAAATATAAGTTATCTTTATTAAAAAAAGATCTTGATTAATTATTAATAAAAATAAAAATAATATTAATAATAATTTATTCTTAATAAATAGAAAAGCCTAAGCTATTATTATTTTAATATATAAATTATATATTAAAAACCTTTTCAATAGCGAAAAGGATATTATAAAGATATAAAAGTTTCTAAAAAATAAATTTTAAAAAAAGAATAATTATATTGTATATATAATTATTTAATATTTAATTAATATAAATTCTATTATTTTCAAAAATATTAGCGAATATATTAATTATTTATATTATTAAAATAATCGCTTAATAATAATAATATAAGTTATAAATAAAATAATACTAATTTATTTATTCCTAAAAGATCTTTTAAATAAGATAAAATTATATTAAATTTAAATTATTTAAACTATAAATAATATTAATAAAGATATTACTTTTAAAGAAATTATTAAAGTAATATTTACTTGTAATAAATAATAAAGCTAAAAAGGCTTTTTAAAAGCTTTAAAAATAAAAAATAAAGGAAAATAAAGGAAAATAAAAATAATAATAATAATAATAATAAAAAAGGAAATAATAAAAATATTAAACCGAAATATTCCTATTATAAAAGATTTTATATAAAGGAAAAATATTATTATTTAAATAATAACCTCCGTCTTAATTAATAGAAGCTAAAAGATAATAAATTCTTCCTTAAAGATAATAAAGAAAAAACAAAATAGGTCCTAAGAGTATATAATTTTAAAATAATTATTAATCTTAAAAAAGTATTAATAATATAATTAATATATAAAATATTTAGAAAATTAAATATTTATTTAAATTTAAGAATTAAGATTTATATTTATTTTAAATATTAATATTTTATTTCTTATTATATATATAATTACCTTATTAATAGAATTAATAATATTATTATAATAACAAAAAAGAAAAGTTTTATTATTATTATAATTAATAATAATAAGAAAGTCGAGTTAATAAATATATATTACGTTTTAGAGAATTAATATAATATTATTTTAATAGCAAAGTTAATTAAGAAGGGATATATAATATCGTTTAAAGGAAAATTTTTTTATATTAGAAATAAAATAAGGAAAATATTATTTTTAAATTAAAAAATAAATAATAATTATTTTATTCCTTAATCTCCCTTAAAATATTAAAAATATATTAAGAATACTAGAATAAAAGATATTCTAGCCTTATAAAAGCTTTAATATATACGTTTTAAATATATTAAAATAATTTTAATAAAGAATATAACAAAAGTAATTATTAAAATAAATATTAAATAAAATAATAATATAAAATTTATATTATAAGAAAATAATTTTATATTTTTAATTATAAATTAACAAGGAATAAGCAAATAATATTTCTAAATAAATAATAATTTATAAATATTATTAGGAATAAAAAAATTACTCTTATAAAAAGTAATATAAAATATATTTTAACATTTATTAATAAATATATTAATATAATAATTACTTATTTTCTTTTTTTGCGAAAAGTAAACCTTATTAATAATTATATTAGAAATTATATTAGGAAGAATAATATTAAAGGATATATTATTAATTATTTATATAAAAATAATATAAAATTTTTTATTAATTTATAAATATAAATAATTTTTAATTAAACTAATATTTAATAGGAGTTAATATTATTATATAACCTTTATTAAAATAATATTATTAAATAAAGTAATAGAATATTATTTAAATAAATTAAAATAATATTATTTTATCTAGGATTAAATAAAGATTTTTAAACAAAAGCTTTAAATTTTATAATATATATTAAAGAAAAGCTTTTTGTAATAATATTTAATAAAAAAATATTATATAAAAGATAAATTAAAGAGAAATTAAATATTGATTATATAAAATTATTCGAATATATTTATTAAATATATAATAAAGATATTTATAAATAGAAACTCAAATTTCGGGGTATTAAATATAAATTCTTAAGATTTAATAATAATTCTAATTAATATTAAATATAAGATAAAAAAATTAAAGGATTAAAGCTTTTAGCTTATATTATTTTTAATAAAATAATATTAATAAAAATATATTTATTTAAAATAGAGAATAATAAAGAAATTATTCTTAATATTCCTAATAAAATAAATAATATATTAATAAATAAATAATTTATAAATAATTTATAAATATAAAAATAAATATTTAAAATATTAATATTAATAAGGAAGTTAACTTTAGCTTTAATATATAAAACGGATTTAAAGAAACTAATATTCAAAATATTAAATTTAATAAAATAATTAATTTTAATTTTAATAAATAAAATATTAAATAAATATTAAATATAAAATTAAATAAGGAAATTGTAATTTATATTAATAATATATTATTTTTATATAATAAATAAAAAATATTAGAAATATTAGAAATATAATAAATATCTTTTTAAATTTATTAAAAACTATTAATATTATTAAAATATTAATTAAAATAATTTACGAAATTTTATTTATTAATAAATCGTTATAATTTCTAAAAAGGAATAAAAAGAAGACAATTTCTTTTTATATAAATTTCTTAAAAGATTAAAAATAAAAATTTTATTTTTCTTAAAAATTAACAAGAAATATTCTTAAAATTAAATAAAAAGTAATAGAAAACAATATTCTAATTAAAATTAAATATAATAAAATTTAAAGGAATATAAAAAATTAAGAAAATAAATATTATTAATTAAATTAAATATTAAAAGTTTTAAATAAATAAAAGGAATAAATTATAATATTATTTTTTTTATTAATTATAAAAATTTTAAGTTAAAAAATATTTTTAGTTTTAAAAACAAAATATAATATAGAAATAAAATATTTTAATATCGATATTACCTTCTTATAAACAACTTTTAAAAAAGAAATATAAATAAAATAGCCTTACAAATATATTAATAATATAAATAATATATATTATTTAAAAAAGGTTTTATATAACTTTAAATAATTATTTAAAAAATAGGGAAAAATATTAATAATAAAGTTAAAGAATTTTAATTTTAAATAACTTTAAAAAGATAACTTTATTTTTATTAATAATAAAAGAATAATTATAATTATTTATATAAATAATTTGCTAATGTTCTTATATATAAAGAAAGTAATAAGTAAATTAAAAGCTTAATTTAATAAAAAATTAAAATTAAAATTTTTTAATTTTTTTTTTAATTTAAGAATAAAAATCTTAAGAAATCGCAATAATTATATAATAATTATTATTTAAAAGGTTTATATTATTTAAATACTCAAATAATTAAGAATAGAAAATATTATATTATTAAGAATATTATAAATAAGAATATAAAATTGGAATAATTATCTCTTAAATATATTATTAATAAGAAATTAAAAAATAATTTTATATTTATAATTAAGGCTTTAAATTAAATAATTAGAATAAGTTAACTTAATATTTATTTTATAATATATTATTTAAATAAATATTTTATATAATTAATAAATAATTATTATATAATAATAAAATATTTAATAAAATATTTAATTAATATAATTAAAATCGGAATAATATTTAAATTAAATTATATATATAATAAGACTTTTT